>WNFQ01001287.1_pt1 | contig 21148 bp, 20 predicted proteins | sample 5400171 | NCBI WGS metagenome assembly WNFQ01 (sample SAMN13153356, study PRJNA577476) | soil metagenome | isolation source: 20 cm soil under Madrone tree | place: USA:California | collected 2016-06-14 | reverse complement strand
TGGATCGTCTGACCATCAGCAAACCGACTCACTGAACTCAACCTGTCATCCTGGTGAGGCGAAAGCCGAACGCAGGCGAAGGACCACGCGAAGGCTGACAAACCACGAACGTCCAGGCCATTCTCAACCGCGGACCTCTGACGCCCGTTTCCATTCCCATCCGCATGTGAGCTTCCGGTAAGCGGGGTTTCCCCGCAGCATATAATCTGAAACCCGTGGCCTCCCCAAACTCCAGCCGAGTCCCGACGAATGACGCTCCCTCGTTCTGGCTTCGCGAGTCGAGCCATATCAAGCAAGGTGTGAAGACCGGTACTGCCGGACTGATCGCCTACGCGATATACGCAACCTTCCACCTCCCGGAAAGGTACTGGGCGGTATTCACAGCGCTGGTCGTGACGCAGGCAAACCTCGGTGCGTCGTGGAACGCGGCGCTGTACCGCAACCCCCAAGACGTTACATCCTCCAGCGAGAAATTTCTCTAGATTGTGGAATTCTTGCTCAGCCAGGAAGCAGGCCTGTCCGTTTTGCGGTCCCCATGTTGTTGATTATAAGCATGTTGGTAGCTAGTTCCAAACGCAGTCATTGGCACCGTAGCTGCAAAACCAAGGGGAGAAGTCTGCCCGGGTGCCCGTGTTCTCGTCCGAATGTAGGGTCTGCTCTAAAGGAGGAGCCAAAGCATGAAAGCATTTCTGATTGCAGTGACGGCCAGCGTGCTGTGGGTGGGGGTTGCCGCCGCTCAGCAGCCTGCGGCGCAAGCCGCGGGATCCGCGAGCCAGTCGAATGCCGGTTCTGTCAACGGTCAGCGTGCGCAGGTGAATTCGCAGACGTCAGAACAAACCGCCGCGCATGCCACGAGCTCAGCGGGAAGCGCGGGTGCCGCCGTGGCACAGGGCACTACCATTCAGGCGGTGCTCGCCAAGCCGGTCGATTCCCGTAAGAGCAAGGTCGGGGACGCGGTCGTTGCCAAAGCGACTCAGGATGTGAAGTCCGACGGCCAAGTGGTTGTCCCAAAAGGAACGAGGCTACTCGGCCACGTGACCGAAGCGAGGGCCAAAGCGAAAGGCGAGTCTGATTCGGCGCTCGGAATTGCATTTGACAAAGCCGTCCTGAAGGATGGGCGCGAGCTTCCGCTGCCACTCAGCATTCAGGCACTCGCCGTCACTCAAGCCCGTGCGTCTGCCGCCATGGAAGGCGAGAGCATGATGGGAAGTCCGGCCATGAGTACAGGAGGCCATGCTAGCGGCGGACTGCTGAGCGGCGCCACAGCTCCTGTAGGCGCGGTGGCGGGTACCGCCACCAACACGCTGGGATCGGCAGGCACCACGGCGGGCGGGGCAGTGCATGGTGCTACTGAAGGAATGACATCCGGAGGCTCTCTGACTTCCTCAGCCCATGGAGTCGTCGGCATACCCGGAATGTCGTTGAGCGGCCAAGCTTCCTCTTCGGCGCAAGGGTCGGTAATCACTTCGCAAGGCCAGAATGTTCACCTCGACAGTGGCACCCAAATGGTGCTGCGAGTGAATGCTCAGTAACAACCGACAGTTCAATGAATTGCGAAAGGCGGCGTTTAATGCGCCGCCTTTTTTTGGTACGCCGAGCATGATCGATCGCTTGGAGGTGAGAGTCCTGTTCACAACCTGATGAGGGTGAAGTGCACAAGCCAGGGGCGGACTGCTCCATAGGAGCGTTGAGCCGGGGTAATTCCCGAGGAGCAAAGGGAGTAGGTCACCCGTACGAATCCGAGTCAACGGGCAACCGGAGGAACTCGATGTCGGGGGAAGACGGCCGTCTTCCGTGGGTGGCACGAGCCGGATAAGCTCAGAGGTTAAAGTCCCGTTCAGTGAGAGGCTCGGGGTGCAATTCCCCAGGCCTACTCGGCGGAGCGTGGGTGACCACTCCCCCTATGCCGATATGCCCGTGGAGTCGCTCTCAGATAAACAGCTCGTCCTGCGGAACGCCCATGCCGTCGCGTCCCCGCCGCCGTTTGCGCCCGAGGAAGAACTCTAGACCGGCGCTGAGTCCCTGGACGAATCCCTGCAGCTGCCGAATCGGCGACACCACTGTGCGGTGCACCATTTCGCTGGTTTCCTCGACACGGTCCAGCGTCCGGTTGATCAATTCATCCGCCCGGATGACCTGCAGCCGGGTCCGGTCGACCGCATCACTCACGGTCGCATCCACACGTTCGATCTGCGCACGCGCGATGCGTGACGAATATTCGACATTGGCAACGATCTCCGTGACCCGTGGCCGGAGTTCGACCAGCATGGCCTGCGCCGTCTCGATCGTGGGCACCGCCTTGGTCTTCACTTCAGAGGCCAGCGCTTCCACGCGTCCGCTGGTCTGGCGCACGGCAATGAACAACGCCACCAGGATTCCCGCCTGGATCACAACGGCGATCGCAGTCACGATGATGAACAGAGGTACGAGATTTTCCATAAAACTTGACCTCCGCTACCGGTCTAGCTGGCGCTCTGCACTGCCGAGAACTCGATGGCTACAGGTTCTTGGCTGGCGTATTTTCGCTCGTCGCCTCGTGGTAGGCCTGGCGGCCCGCGTCGTAGGCGGCCCGGAACTGATCTTTCTGCTGGTTCAGGACGTCGCGCCCACGATCGACCCATTCCTCGGCTTGAGAACGCACGTCGCGTGCCCGAGTGCGTACGTAGTCGCGTCCTTCTTCTGCTCTCGAACGCAGTGCTTCCCGGGTCTCGTTGCCGGAGCGTGGCGCATACAATACTCCTACTACCGCTCCGATGCCCAAACCCCCCAAAAACCAGAGGAAACTGTTGCTATTACTGTCCGACATGTTCTTCCTCCTCGGTATATCTTGTTATTCGGATGGTAGCACCCGTGATCCGGAAAAACAATTCACGCGCCAGTTGGACGCGGTTCCGCACCCCTCGGTTGTTCGCGAATCGACGCTACTTTGTGACGGGCCCCTTGTAGTGCGCGCCAACTAGCGAGACAATGGCATCCCGGAGAGGAAACCTCAGTGTCCGACCGGAAATACCGTCAGCACGGCTACCAGGACAGCGGTGAAAAGTCGCCACAACGGTCCGCAGGAGGCTCCGGCGACAAGCCCGCTCGCAAAGACACCTTCGGTCCCCGCCCCTTGCAGATGCCCGGCAAGCGCACCGTGTCGCGCTGCGCCCAATGCGGCACAGTGCTGCCGACTATGGGAGAGATTCCCGAGAACTGTCCGAAGTGTGGCTTTGAGCTGCACTCCTGCAAGCAATGCACGTACTTCGACCCCTCCAAGCGTTTCGAATGCATGCAGCCCATCCCGGAACGCATCCCGCGCAAAGACGTAAAGAATGCGTGCACCTTCTATTCCATACGGATCACCACGGAAAAGGAAACCACCACCCCGGTGACCACCAAGCCCGCCGACGCCCGTCAGGCCTTCGACAACCTTTTTAAGAAATAGCTCGAAAGGTGAGTTCGACCCGAATCTTCCCGCTGTCATCCTAAGCGAAGTGAGGCGAAAGCCGAACGTAGTCGAAAGGCCCCCCCGCGACGCCTGCGAAAGCACGAACGCAGTCGAACCTTTCCAACCACATCGGCGGAAAAAGCGACGCCCCTTCAAGGCTTCATGGTCGGCCGCAGCACAATCTCACTAGCGAACGACTGCGGAGACTGTGTCACCAGCAGCGCGACTACGTGCGCGATATCGTCCGGCTGCAGCATGCGCGAGGAATTTTTTCCTTCATGGGGTGAGAGATCAGTATGCGTCGACCCCGGGCAAATCACCGCCACGCGAATGTTGTGGGCGCGCAGCTCCTCCGCCACCGAGTAGCTCAACCCGTTTAACCCCCATTTTGACGCCGCGTAGGCCGCGCCGTTGGGCAGCGCGTTCTTGCCCGCAATGGAAGAAATGTTGATGATGTGCCCGGCCCGCGCCTGGATCATCGCAGGTGCGAAAGCACGAATCGTGTAAAACACGCCGCGCAGATTGGTATCGAGCACGCGATCCCAGTCGGCCGGCTCCAGTTCGTGCAGCGGTTTCCCAAAACCTCCGATACCTGCGTTATTCACCAGGATGTCGACCCGCAGGTGCTGGCCGTGAATGCGGCGGGCCACCGCTTCCACCGAAGCCAGGGTCGTGACATCACATTCCGCCACCTCCGCCCGATCTCCCGCTGCCGCGATTGCATTGGCCGTCTCGTTCAGACTTCTGGGAGTCCGCCCGCAGAGTACCGCCACCGCGCCGAGTCCCGCCAGCTTACGCGCGATGGCTGCGCCAATGCCGCGCCCCGCGCCGGTTACGACCGCGACTTGTCCGGTCAATTGCTTTTCCATCATCAACATTTTGGTTGCCCTGGCACGCAAAATCTTTGGACTTCCACCCGGACCATCCTGCAGCCCTGAACCTCGCATCTTAACAAGAAGGAGAGACAGGAAGGTTAGCGGCTTGCCTATGGCGTAGCGGATACTTATAATCCGCACACCGGAATCAGCGCCTTGGCTGCCTTCAGGTTACAGGCGAAGCGTAGGCAGTTCCGGATCCTGTGGCATGGGCGTGCGCAGTCGTGCAAGGGTCTCACAATTGATTTCGATGTCGCAGGATGAAGTCGCCGATTTCCCGAGAACTCAAGGAGCCAGCGAATGAATAAGACTCTAGTCACGATTGTGCTTGGATGTGCTGTCGCCGCGGCCGCTCTGGATGCCGCTCAGCCGCAAGCGCAACCGGCCGCGCCTCAACCGCAAGCGCAGCCGCAAGCACAACCGGCCGCGCCCCAACAGAAGAAAGAGATCAAAGACCCAGCGGAATATAACGCCTACGTGGGTGCGGTGCAGCAACAGGATCCAGCCGCCAAGATCAGCGGTCTGGAAGCCTTCCTTACGCAATATCCCAACAGTGTCATGAAGGAAGATGCCCTCGAAATTCTGATGGGCACTTATCAACAGAAGGGCGACGTTGCCAAAATGGGGGATGCTGCGAAGCGTCTGCTGGCCGTGAACCCCAACAACGTGCGGGCTTTGGCGCTGTCCACTTTCGTCGCGACCCAGACCCAGAACTTCGCCGAGGCCAAACAGTATGGCCAAAAGGGACTGCAGGCGCTGAGCACCTTCACCAAGCCCGACAACATGTCCGAGGCTGATTTCAACACCCTGAAGCAGCAATTAGGGGGAATCTTCCATCGCGGGGTTGGCCTGGCTGCGCTCAACGATAAGGATTTCGCAACCGCGGTCACCCATCTCCGCGCCGCCGCGGAGAGTGCGCCCAATGACGTCACGGTGATCTATCCGCTCTCATCCGCCTATTTGAAACAGAACCCGCCCGATTATGTGAATGGTCTCTGGTTCACCGCGCGCGCCGCGAACTTGGCGCCCACCCCGCAAGGCCAACAGCAGATCGAGAAGTACGGCGCCTCGCAGTATCGGAAATATCACGGCTCCGATCAGGGCTGGTCCGACCTGATGGCGCAGACCAAGACCACTCCGTTCCCGCCCTCAGTGTTCACGATCACACAGTATGTTCCCCCCACTCCTGCCGAACAGGCTGCCGAAATTGTGAAGACCAAGAGAGTCGAAGAGATGAGCTTTGCCGAGTGGGAGTTGGTCCTCTCCGAGGGCAAGCCGGAAGACGTCGACAAGGTCTGGAGCGTATTGAAAGGCAAGCCGCTGCAGATGGTCGCGCAAGTCATTACTGTTGTGTCGCCTACCAACCTGAAGCTGGCGGGCAGCTCCGACGACATTGAGGCCAAGCGAGCCGACATCGACCTGACCATGACTGCCGCTATCCCGACCCGGCTGATGCCGAAAGAAGGAGCGGACTTCCAGTTCGAAGGAACACCCGTGTCCTACGAGCCAAAGCCGTTCGTGATGACGATGAAAGAGGGCGCGATCCTGACCGCGAAAACTCCGGGGGGACCGAAGAAGCCCCCGGTTCGCAAGAAGACTGCGCAGTAGGTGACAGATCCCGGTAGAAGGAAAAGAGGCAGCCCAGCCCAAGTGGCTGCCTCTTTTATTGACTTAGGCGGAGTGACGAGCGTCCCCCTGCCCGTCAGGCGCGAAGCGCGGAATTTCCTTCGGAGTCTTACCGCACCGCCTTTTTCTCCATGGTAACGGGCCGAGCACTCCGCGGCGGACGCTTGGCTCCATCTCGCAACTGCCGAACATCAATCTTCAACTCGCTCAAAGTGCGGCTCAGCGTATTGCGATGCATCCCTAGTTCGCGCGCCGCGCGGCACTGGTTACCCTTGTTCTCCTGCAGGACAGTCAGAATGAACCGCTTCTTGAACTCGCGTACCGCCTCTGAATAAAGAATGTTGCTCTTGTACATCTGCAGGATGAGCGCTTCCAGTTGATCTTTCACAGTCTCTCTCTTTCTCTGAAAAGAAAATCGTCAGTGTTCACTGCGCGCCCGCATTACTGTGCGGGCTTCGCTGCCGGTTCGGGGCCCGGCGCAGGCACCGCTTCCGGCACGTGCGTCCGATGAAGCAGGCCCAGCCCTTCATAAAACTTGCCCCGCAAGTGGGACGGCGCAACCCATATCGCGGCCCGCCCCACGACCAGGAAATACGGCGCCAATGCCGATCCTTCCAAATACTTCGAGGTCGGCGTGAACGCCGTCATCCCCATCAAAATTACGGCGACGAACAGCGCACCCTTCAACAGGCCCAACAATCCACCTAGAATGCGATCGAACAAACTCAGCCCAGCTTCTTTCATCACCCAGCGAGTAATGCGCCCGGCAATTCCCGCCACGATCACGACCGCCAGAAAGATCGCGACGAATGCAACAATCTCACCCAGCCATGGCGACTTCAACTGGGGAGCAAACCATTCCGCCAGCCGCCGGTACTGCCAAGCCGCCAGAAGGTAACCAACCACCAAGCCGGCAAGACCGAAAGCCTGATGAAAAAAGCCTTCCGCGATCGCCATTACGACGGACAAGACGATCACTCCAAGGATCGCCCAATCCGCGATGTTCATGGATTTCTCCCGCCACACGCCGCTGGACTATACATCCAGCTTGCGCCCGGTGAGCCGCTGATACGCCTCCAGGTATTTCTCGCTGGTCTTGCGGGCCACTTCCACCGGAAGCGCAGGCGCGGGCGGCTGCTTGTTCCAGCGGATCTCTTCCAAATAATCGCGCACATACTGCTTGTCGTAGGAATCCTGAGCGCTTCCGGGCGCGTACTTGTCCGCGGGCCAAAAGCGAGAAGAATCGGGCGTCAGTACCTCATCGGCCAAGGTGATTCCCTTGGCAGTGCGCCCAAACTCGAACTTGGTGTCAGCGATGATAATGCCCTTGGTCCGCGCATAATCCGCCGCCTTGCGGTACACCTTTAGGGTCAGATCGCGCAGCTGTTCGCTCAATTCACCGCCCACTCGTCGGACCATCTCATCAAACGGGATGTTCTCATCATGACCGGTGGTCGCTTTCGTTGCCGGCGTGAAGATCGGTTCGGGCAGCCGATCCGACTCGCGCAATTCCTTCGGCAACTCAATGCCGCAAACTTTCCCGGTGGCCTTGTACTCCTTCCAGGCCGAGCCGGAAATGTATCCCCGCACAACACATTCCACTGGAACCATATCGGCGTTCATGACCAGCATGGAGCGCCCGTTGAGCTGGTCGGCGTACGCCTGGATCTCCGCTGGATACTGCTGCACATCCGCGGTAATCAGGTGATTGAGAACGACATCCTTTAGAAATTCAAACCAGAATAGCGAGATCTGGGTCAGCACCCGTCCCTTATGGGGGATGCCGGTTGCCAGAATGTAATCGAACGCCGAGATGCGGTCGGTGGCCACAAACAACAGCCGGTCCATGTCGATCCGGTAGACGTCGCGTACTTTGCCGCTGGCATGAAGTTGTAGGTCGGGGAATTCGGTTCGTAATAGGACGGTATCGAGGAGTTGGGGGCTCATGAGCAGAAATTCTACAGGTAAAAAACGTGGCGTATTCTAGCTGGCCAGAATTTTTTGTCAACGGTTTACGTCATGCATCAATGTGATGATCTCATCTCTCTGAGCCGAAAAAAGTTGACACCCGCGTTCTTCGCCGAAAACGCCTACCAGATAAGGCATTTGGCGGATGCGTCGATGTGGAAAAGCTGAGGATGGAAGTGGATAAAACGGGTGAGGGTGCGCCAGCGCACACTTCCCGCTGTGAGTCTGCCACATCACGAACCGGGCTTCTTGCACCAGAAGCAAACGCTTTTGCACAATGTCTTCATGAAGTCTCCCCTGCTTGAAGCGAATAAGATCCCAGGCGTCCATTACGCGTTGACCACGGATGGCATCGAGCTTCCGATCGTAGACGTCACCCATCCGGCCTTGGCCCTGACTGTGACTGACACCGAACAGCGTGCGCTGGTTGAGAAATTTCTGCAGGAGAAAGCTCCCTTCCCAGGACTACCAACGTTTCTTCGCTACTCACTGCAACGTTTCTTTCTGCGCGGCTCGATCCTCGTAAACGGCATCCGCCAGGCGCAAGGAACTTTTATGACGGGGATGCACACCTATCTTCTGAAGCTCGGTCCGACAATGCTGGGCAGCGCCTACGCCAAGCCCATCGATCGACGCATTGCAGCGGCCCCGCCCGTCTTCGCGGTTCGACTGCACATGCCAGACGTCGCTCAGTTGATGGCCGAAGTTCTGCTCCCGGTCTTAGTCAAAGAACCGGCCCGCTCCCTCCACTTCCTCAATATTGCCGGGGGTCCTGCGATCGACAGCCTCAACACCTTGATTCTCCTCAGCAAGAGACAGCCCGGGATCCTTGCCGGGCGGGAGATCTCGATTGACGTACTCGATTTGGACGATGCCGGCCCAGCATTCGGAGCCAAAGCCTTGGAATCGCTCTCGCAAGTGCGCTGACCGAGGCGCAGGCGAGAAGAGAACTCGTGATCTGCTCCTCCGAGGGAAGACTCTTTGAGTACGCCTCCGACAACGAAATCCAGTCGAACCTCGAAGTCTTGCGTGAGTTTCCGGAAGTCCTGGCCGTGGTTGGTTCCGTCACACGTGCCGATGAACCGATTCAGCGCATTCGCCAGATGCGAAGGGCAGCAACCCGTCCGCGTGGCCTGGAAGTTTTCCGCACTCTGATATTGAAGAAACCTGTTGGAAAATCACCCGTGCAGTTGAACGCCCCTTCAGTGACCAAGTGGTTCTCGCGTGAGCTTATCGGGACAGGGACGAGAATCATGTGGCGCCGGCATCTTGCCGGCTGTTGCGAGGGGCCCTCGCCTAGGCGGGTGAGGCGACCCGCCAGGACGGCCGCGCTACTTCGTCCTACGCCGTCGCCCCGAACCGCACCGACACGAGCTTCGAGACGCCCGGCTCCTGCATCGTTACCCCATAAAGCACAGGCGCAATGCTCATCGTTTTCTTACTATGGGTGATGAGCACGAACTGAGTCTGCACGCTCATATCTTTGACGAGATCGGTGAATCGCCCAATGTTTGCCTCATCCAAAGGCGCGTCCACTTCGTCCAAAATGCAGAACGGACTCGGCGCGTACTGGAAAATTCCCACCAGCAGCGACAGTGCCGTCAGCGCCTTCTCGCCACCCGACAGCAGCAGCACACTCTGCAGCTTCTTGCCCGGAGGCGAAGCCACCACGTCGATGCCGCTTTCCGCGCTGTTCTCCTCGTCCGTAAGTCGCATGAATGCGTGCCCTCCGCCAAACAGCCTGCGGAAGATCAGCTGGAAGTTCTCGTTAATCTTGTGGAAGGCTTCCTCGAACTTTTGCCGCGACACCGTGTCGATTTCCCTGATGGTCGCAATCGTATTCTGAATCGAATCCAGCAGATCCTGACGCTGGGTTTCGAGGAAAGTGTGCCGCTCGGCAGTTTCCTTGTACTCCTCGAGCGCCATCATGTTGACCGGTCCCATGTTGTCGAGCCGTGTCCGTATCTCGCGATAAGCCTGATCTTCGATGGCAAGCTCCTCGCCCGTGCAAATCGGAATCGTGCTGTCGGCCATGAGTTCGTGCCGCTGTACGCCCAGATCGTTGAGGCACGACTCCGCCATATACTGCGCGTCCGATTGAAGTTTCGCCGCGGTTGCGGCCAGCTCTCCCCGCCGGTCGCGAGCCTGATCGAGCAACTGCCGCGCACTCCGTAGAGCCTCGTCAATCTCCAGCAACCGCGCCCGTACTTGCTCCGACTCAAACTGGAGTAATCCTTCGCGCGCTTCCCCGGCGTTCTTCTCGCTCTCGAACTCAACCAGCCGATTAGCCAGCAGCAGATTTTCATTCTCGCGCTGCACCTTTTCCGCCACCGAAGCGTCGATCTGCGTACGCAGCGCGTACACCCGCTCTCGCATCTCGCTTACTAGAGCATCGATCCGCTGCAGCACGGCAGACGCAGAGCGATGCCGCTCCTCCAGCCCAGCTACACGCGCCACGTGCCGCGAGGTCGTTTGTGCGGCCAGGTCGCGCCGTTCCTTCAGCGACACCATGCGCTCCTGCCCCACTGCCATATGACGTTCCAATTCCGCGCGCAGCTCGTCCGCGGCCGCGATGTCGCTCTGGCGCGCTTCAATGATCGTTTCCTGCTCCGTGCGCTCCGCCGCCAGCCGCTGCAACTCCGACCGGCTTACGCTCAGCCGCTCGCCCACACGTCCCATCTCGGCATCCAGTTGCTGCAGCATGTGCCCCGACGTCATGGCCAGCTTCTCAGACTCGCGCTTCTCCTCCTCCAGCCGGTCGAGCAGGGAAGTGAGCTCTTTGATTTCACGCCCGAGCATCAGCACCCGCGCTCCGCCATCGCGCAAAGCACGCTCAAGTTCTTCCAGCAGCCGCAGCACTTCGCGCAATTCGCGCTTCATGGAGAGCGGTCCCTCCGCACGCTGCTTGCCGCCCGTCACCGTAACGTTGTGGAAGCACTCGCCGGATGGCGACAGGAAGAATGCGTCAGGATTTTCCAGCGCCAGCTCGCGTCCCAGGCCCGAATCCGGGACGATGTACCCATCTCGGAGCTTGGGAAGAATGACTTCAAGCGATTTTCCAAATCCATTCAAAACCCGAATCGTGCTCTTCAACGGCAGAATCGGACGCCCCGGAGGCGCCGAGTGCGCCGCTTCATCCACCGCGAACGAGAACTTTGCCTGCGAATCTTCCGGATGCACCAGGAAGGTCGCCCGCCCATCTACATCGCTGCGGAGCAGCCGCAGCCCTTCATCAGCTGCGTCCCACGACTTCACCACGATGTAGTTCAGTTCATCCCGCAAGAAGTCCTCGACCACGCGCTCATGCTGTGGCTCGACTTCCAGGAAGTCGGCGAGCACGCCCGCCGGAGCGAATCCGCCCTTCAGCGAGCCCGATTGGAACAGCCGTCGCACCGACTCAGTCGAGTATCCATGCTCAGCGATGACCGCCTCCAGCGATCCCTTCTTGCCCAACGCCGACGCAAACTCGGCGCGTAATCCGTCCAGCCGCTGCTTGGCCTCGCTTTCCTCGCGACGCTTGGTCCCGAGCGACTGCCGCACCTCAGCGATTTCCGCAGTGAGTCCACTGACCCTCTGCGAAACGGCTCCGAATTCCAAAGCCAACTGCCCACGCTGCCCGCCAAACGCCTCCACCTGAGACGAAGCTGTCGAAATTTCATTCTGTAAACGGTGTGTCTCGCGATCGACCGCCGCCAGCCGCTCTTCCGCCTGCGTCAGCTGATTGCGCAGATTCGAAGCCGCCGCCACTGCTTCCATGATGGAAGCCCGCCCCAGTTCGATCTCGCGTTCCAGCACCGCAAGGTCCGCAGTGGCCGCGGCCGCTTCCTGCTGGCTGAGCGTGAGTTCGTGTTGAGCGGCGGCTAAATCCGACGCCGCCGACTCCAGTACCTGCCGATTCGAGTCCAGTTCTGCCTCGAGACTGCTCAACCGGCTACGAGCCTGCCCCAGTTCCGCATCCGACGCCGCCGACCTCACCACCAGTTCCGCACAACGCTCTTCATTCGTACGCCGCCGCGCCTGCCCGCGATCCATCTCCAGAGCCATCTGATTCAGCCGTTCGCGATTCTGCCGAAGCTCGCCGTCGATGGCATATCCGCGCTGCGTCCGTTCGGCATGTTCGGCGTCGAACTGCTGCACTGCCTCCGTGCGCTGCTGCATCTCCTCCGCCAGCGCATTCAGCTGCGCATCAATGGCCGCGCTCTCCTGGTCCAGTTGCGTGAACTTGCTGGCCAGCACCACCCGCAGCTTGTTCCGCATTTCGTCGCGCAGCTTCGCGTAGCGTTCCGCCTTGGACGCCTGCCGCTTGAGCGAATTCATCTGCCGCGTGACTTCCTCAAAGATGTCATTCACGCGATTCAGATTGAGCTTGGCGTCCTCCAGACGAGCTTCCGCCAGCCGCTTCTTGGTCTTGAACTTGGTGACGCCCGCCGCCTCTTCAATAATGGCCCGCCGGTCTGTTGGCCGACTGCTCAAGATCTGCCCGATTCGCCCCTGCTCGATCAGGGCATACGACTCCGGCCCCAGGCCCGTCCCCATGAACAGTTCTTGGATGTCCCGCAGTCGACACAGCTTGCCATTCAACAGATACTCACTATCGCCCGACCGGAACAGCCTTCGCGTAACGACAATCTCTCCTGTGTGAAACTGCTGTTGATTGAACTTACGCCGCCGAATCTTAAGCACCACTTGAGGACCTGCAACGGCGGTGACCTCAACTCCTTGGCTGGGAACGATGTCCTCCGTCGCAAGTGTTCCCTCGGCGACGGCAGTTCCTGCACTCAAACCTGCCGGATCCGCCGCACCCGCAACTTCTTCCACCTTCCCAGGCTGCGCTTCCTCGGTGGCACGCGCGGTGTCCTCTGCAGCTTGGGCACGAATTTCCGCCTCATCCCAATCCTCAACTGCGGGCACGTCATCCTGAATTTCGATTTCTGTCGGCTCGTTCTTATCCGGCCCGTCGTACTGCTCAGGATCGATCAATGCCAGCGAAACTTCCGCCATACCCGTAGGCTGCCGGTCACGAGTCCCTGAGAAAATCACATCTTCCATGCGCGACCCGCGCAGGGTCTTGGCCGACTGCTCGCCCAGCACCCACGAAATAGCGTCAGCAATATTCGACTTGCCACACCCGTTCGGCCCGATGATCGCCGCCACACCGTCGCCGGGAAACTTCAGCTCAGTGCGGTCACAGAACGACTTGAACCCTAGGATTTGGAGCTTCTTCAGTTTGAGCAATTCGACTCCTTCAACGCCCATCATGCCGACAGCGCGTGATGGTTCTCTCTGCGCTGGCTGGGGCGCGACCTGCAAGACTGGCTGGACGACGTGGCAGGCCCCGTTACCACTTGGATGCCTCCGCATTCCGTCCAGACTTGAACCTTCCCGGCATGCGCCGGGCAAGGCATAAATTGCAGCTACTGTAACGGTGAAATCGCCCATGGGTCAAGAAAGAAAACCCCATATATAGGGGGTACCTTCTCAGGACCACGTCAGATTGCACACGCAATGCAGCAACCGCCGGGTTTTTCACTGCAGAAAGACGAAGGAGGGGAGAATCGCGAGAGCAAATTCAGCCTAGCGCAATCACCGGCGGCAATCAATGCAGAAGTACTGACCAGCCCGCCCAGCAAACGCACAAGGTGTGAGATCCGCCGTCTCGCTGAGCCCGTAGGCGGAAGTGTGCGGAAGCGTACATGGGCAGGATTTTTGCTGATGAAGCGCGTAAAATCCGCTGACGAGAACTCCATATGCCGGATGAGATCCCGAATCCTGGAACCAATCTGCCCGCCGTCAACTCCTCCGCGGCTCATCAATCCGCTCCCGCCGTGCCTTCGTCAGGCCCAGCGGAACCGGCAGCCCCTCGGGCTGCCAGCAAGCCGCCCGCTCTCGACCTGGGCCCCGGCGTGGGGATCAACGTCACCGAGGATATGGCCACCCCGGAGCGCAACCTCCCACCTACGAAGATATTGTTGATTGCGCTCGGGGGTCTCGCCCTGGTGCTGGCGATCTACGGACTTCTGGGACGTGCCAAACCCCAGGGAGCAGGATCGGTCGACAATCTGGCAGCGGTCGAAATCCCCAATCAGAATGCGATGCTGGTGGCCATCACCGTTACAGTTCACAACAGTGGAGAGAAGCCGCTGTGGATTCACTCCATTCAAGGCAAGCTGAAGTCCAGCGGCCATGAGTACTCCGACGTGGCGGCGTCCGCCGTAGATTTCGCCCGCTATTTCGAGGCCTTCCCGTCGTTGAAACAGAACTCTCTGCCCACACTCATGCCGGAGACCAAGATTTTGCCCGGCAACGAGGCCAAGGGAACGGTGATCGTGAGCTTCCCGGTGAAGCAGGAAGAGTTTGACAAGCGCCAGTCGCTAAGCGTGAGGATCCAGCCGTATGATCAGCCGTTGCCGGTGGTGTTGACGAAGTAAATCGGGTTTGGCGACACGTTTCGCGGACAGCAGTGCCCGCGCTACCCGCGGCTACTGCTGCTTCTCAATCCCTTTGCGCCGACGAACCAGGTGGGTGTTGGCGTTGGGATTGATCTCGTCGTACTTCAATAAGCTGATCGATCCATCCACTTCGAGCACGCCCAGCGCCACCTGATGGTAGTCGGCGATGCCATGTTCGCGCAGGGCGCGGTGCAGTTCGTCCATGCTGACGTGCTCTTTCGCCATGTGTGCTTCGATGATTTGGCCGTCATGAATCAGCAGGCTGGGTTGCCCCTGAATGAATTTGCGAAAGCGGCGGTTGACGCCGGAAACATCCGCCAGAATGTAATTCAGGAGCAGCAAAGTGGCTGCGGCCACGACGCCGCCCAGCAGGGAATTGTCCGGGCCCGTCATGGCGTTCTGCACCGAGTTGCTGAGGAGCAGGAGCAGGGTCAGGTCGAACGGCGTCATCTGCCCGACTTCGCGCTTGCCGCTTAAGCGCACACCGATCAGGACCAGCGCGTAAATCACCGCGGTCCGCAAGGCGATCGTGAGCAGCACGGAACCCGCGGCGGGAAACATCTACTGGTTCGACGCGGTCGGCGAAGCTGTCACCGGCACGGGCGCGGTTTTGGGTGTGCTCACGTAGCCGGTGGCTTTGTTCTTGTCGAGCGTCCACACCACCAGTTCGTACAGCATGTGGTCGCGGCCGCTATAGAACTGGATCGGCTCGTTGACGTTTCGGTCCTTCTTCTCGATCGTCTTGTCGTCGGAGGTGACGTTGAGCGTGAACTTTCCGCGCTTGGTATCGACCTTCTTGAGCTGCAGGCTCACGGTGGAGACCGGCTGCGGCTTGGCGCCCTTCAGCAACGTGAATTCGTAATAAGCGCGGTCGCCCTTGTGTTTCAGGACTTCGAGATCGTCACGCGTCCGAGCGATCAAGCCACTCTGCAGGCCAAGGTCGCCGATGGTGCCTTCCAGCTTGGCTTTGGTGGCTGCGAGTTCCGACTTGGTGGAGGCAACGTCGGTCTTGACACCGCCGACATCGGTCTTGACGCCTGCCACTTCTCCGCTGACGACGCTGATCTGCTCTTTTTGCTCTTTGGCCAGCCGCTCTTCCGCGGCTCGTTGCGAGCGCTGCAACTCTTGGGCGCGGGCGGCCAGCTCCTTCTTGGTGATACCCACCTGCTGGCCAAGAGTCTCGGCCTCGGCCTCGGTCGATTGTATGCGCTTGGTAAGCTCGGCGATCTCTGCCTGGCTGGCGGTCTGATCTTTACCCAGTTTGTCGATCCGGCCGCGCATGTCGATCAGGAAATAAAGCGAGGCCGCCACGTAGATCGCCGCCAACAGTAGCAAAATCCATTTGCCCGCATTGCTGCCACCTTCGTGCAACACCACCTGCTCGTCCTGCTCGGACATACAGTTCCTCCGCACCAGCAAAAATGTTGCTTTTCGTCATTGTTAAGCAGAACTCCCACGCTGTCAAATTGCCTCACCGATGCCGTAAGACGACCGAACTCGCGGAAAGACTGGGAAATTCGCTCTTGAACGAGAGTCCCTTTTGGCGCGGCATCCATTCTTCCGCACACTCGCACTACCAGGCTCCGAACCAACAAATGACATTTGTCATCCGCATGCTGTGATGATCTGCACTGGCAGCCTGCAAACCGATCCGCCATCATGCCGTTGGCTGGTGAGGGTAAAACCAGTCCATGCGAGGTGAGGCGTGATTAGGACCATCGACGAATTTCTCAACCGGCCCGTGAGACCTCAGAGCGGCGCGGTGGTAGCCCGGTTGACTGGCGTGTCCAAGAGCTTCGGCCCGGTGCGCGCGCTCAGCCAGGTCGATCTCGCCGTGCATGCGGGAGAGGTGGTGGCTGTCCTTGGTCCGAACGGTGCCGGAAAGACTACTGCCGTGAAATTGCTGCTCGGACTGGCGAGCGCCAATGCGGGCACCGTCAGCGTATTTGGCGGCGATCCCCGCATGCCTCTCAATCGCCTGCGCACCGGAGCCATGTTGCAGGTCGGGCGAGTGCCCGAAACGTTGCGCGTCGAGGAACTTGTCGATCTGTTCTCCAGCTATTACGTAAAGCCGATGGCCGTCCGGGAGACGCTCGTGGCCGCGGGCTTGGAAGGCATCGAAAAGCGCCGCTTCGGCGTGCTTTCCGGTGGACAGAAACAACGAGTCCTCTTCGCCCTGGCCATTTGCGGCGATCCCGATCTTCTGTTTCTCGACGAGCCCACCGTTGGTCTCGATGTCGAAGCCCGCCGCACTTTGTGGGATGAGATCCGACGCCTGGTCGTGCGCGGCAAGACCGTCCTGCTGACCACGCACTATCTGCAGGAAGCCGACGCGCTCGCCGATCGCATCGTCGTCATCAACCGGGGAACCATCATCGCGCAAGGCACTCCAGCGGAGATCAAGGCGCGCACCGCGGGACGGCAGATCCGGTGCGTCACACGGCTGCCGGTCGCAACCGTGTGCAGTCTTCCGGGTGTTCTCGAGGTGTGTTCCGATCGTGGCGCCGTAGTCATCGGTACGGCAGCGGCCGAGCCCGTGTTGCGCGAGCTATTCCGCCGTGATCCAGAGGTTTCGGCGATCGAGGTCACGAGTGCGGGCTTGGAGGATGCCTTCCTGGCTCTTACCCGGGACAACGAGCAGGGAACGAGGTGAAAGGTATGAGTGCTGCGTCGACTACTCCACCCCAGGTTGGCATCGAGCGGTCGTGGGCCCACACAGTCGCGATCTATGCCAAGGAAACCAAGTACGAGTTCCTGAAACTGCTCCGCCTGCCAGTCTATTCGGTATCGACCATCATGTTTCCCGTGATGTTTTACGTGCTCTTCGGCCTGTTGCTGAATCGCGGCCATGAAGCCGGCGGAGTGAGCGTCGCAGCCTACCTCATGGCAAGCTACGGCACCTTCGGAGTGATGGGCGCCTCGTTGTTCGGTTTCGGCGTCGGAGTTGCCGGAGAGCGTGGTCTAGGCTGGCTGCAGGTGAAGCGCGCCAGTCCGATGCCCCCTTTTGCTTACTTCGTGGCGAAGACGCTCGTCTGCATGACGTTCAGCTTCACCATTGTCTCGGCTCTACTGATGCTCGGCGTGGCCTTCGGTGGAGTTCAGGTGGCTTTCGCACAGGCGATAAAACTGGTTGCGACCCTGGTCGCGGGCCGGCCATCGTCAACCTCATCTATTTGCCGCTTTCGTTTGCGTCGGGATTGTGGATCCCCGTGCACGTCCTCCCGTCCTTCGTGCAACGCATCGCGCCTTTCCTACCTCCCTATCATCTGGCCCAGTTAGCGCTAGGAGTGGTCGGAGCGGGCGGCGGGTCCGCCTTCGAGCATTGGGAAGCTTTGGCAGGATTCACGCTGATCTTCCTGGGCATTGCGCGCATCGGCTTTCAGCGCGATGAAGGGAAGACCTATGCCTAGGGTGAACTGGCACTCGACACGAACGTTAGTCTGGACCACGATCCTGACGCTGTTCATGGCGTTCGAAATATACTCGGGTTATCCCTGGCTGAGTCTGGTAATACCCGGGGCCATCCTGACGTGGTACGGGTTGCTAGCCGAGCCGCGCAGCAAAATTGCTATGCGAAAACGATCCGGGAGTGACCTAAACTAGCGCTATGAATTTCAGTTTTCGCAAGACCGAGCCCGGCTGGGTTCCCTACATTTGGCTTGCGTACCTGACTTTCTTTCTGTGGGGTCCGATCGTGGGCCATATTGGCGGGAGAGAATGGACTCTCACGGCCCTGGGACTGGTTGCCTTCCTGTGTTTTTACTTCTCTTTTTTCTCCACCTGCAAACCGTGGAACCTGATCTGCGTCGGCGGGATTGCCTCGCTGGGCGTCTTGTTTGCCCCCTTTAATGAAGGAGCAGCCTGTTTCTTTATCTACGCGTGTTCCATGGTGCCGTTCGCCGTAGACACAGAACTCGCCGCGGCTGTCGCCATCGCCACGCTGGTCGGCACGGCGTTTTTGGAGTCGTGGCTGCTGCACGTAAACAACGGCTTCCTTTTTCCTGCAACCTTTCTTTCGACTTTCATCGGCGCGGGCAATGTGTACTTCGCCCAACGCAACCGCAATACTGAAAAGCTGCGCCGGGCGAACGAAGAAATCGAGCACCTGGCAAAAGTTGCCGAGCGCGAGCGGATTGCGCGTGACCTGCATGATGTACTGGGACACACTCTGTCGCTAATTACTCTGAAGTCGGAACTGGCGGGAAAGTTGATCGACCGCGATCCGGCGCAGGCCAAGGCCGAGATTCGGGACGTGGAGCAGACCGCGCGTCAGGCGCTTTCGGAAGTGCGTCAGGCGATTGGCGGGTATCGCTCCAAGGGATTGACAGCGGAGATCAAGCAGGCCAAGACCACGCTCGAGACGGCGGGAGTTGAAGTCGATCTGCAGTCGGCATCGATCGAGTTGCCGGCGACCCAGGAGAGCGTGCTGGCCCTTTCATTACGCGAAGCAGTGACGAACGTTTTGCGTCATGCCCGTGCCACCCACTGCAGCCTGCGCCTGGAACGCTCGAATGGACACTGCCGCCTCGAGATTGCCGACGACGGCCGCGGCGGTCATCAAATCGAAGGCAACGGCCTGCGCGGAATGCGCGAACGAGTCGAGGCGCTGGGTGGCAATTTACATCGGGACACCAGGAAAGGCACGCGCATCGAGATCACGTTGCCGGTTCCCGCAGAACAGGAGCGGGTTTGACGGCGAACCCCAAGGGCGGGCGCAAGACCATTCGCGTCGTCATCGCCGAAGATCAGGGAATGGTCCTAGGCGCGCTGGCTGCGCTGCTGGAAATCGAGGGCGACATTTCGGTAGCGGGACGCGCGCGCGATGGTCAGGAAGCCCTGGACGCAGTCCTGGCCCACAAGCCAGACGTTTTCATCACCGACATTGAGATGCCCAGGATGACCGGCCTGGAAGTCGCTGCCGAGTTAAAGCGCCGGCGCACCGGAACGCGGGTCATTATTGTAACCACATTCGCACGCTCAGGCTATCTGCGCCGCGCGCTCGACGCCGGCGCTTCCGGATATCTCCTGAAAGACCGCCCGGCGGAGGAATTGGCGGACGCAGTCCGGCGAGTGCAGCAGGGATTGCGGGTCATCGATCCGGAATTGGCGACGGAGGCGTGGGGAGAACTCGATCCTCTCACCGATCGCGAGCGCCAGGTGTTGCGCCTGGCCGGCGACGGGCGCGCCAGCGGAGACATCGCGACCGAGCTTGGACTGTCCGAGGGCACCGTCCGCAATTATCTTTCGGAAGCCATCAGCAAACTGGGTGCAGGGAATCGAGTGGAAGCAGCACGCATCGCGCGGACCAAGGGGTGGTTGTAAGCCTTGGACCTCTACCACTTGAATCGTTGACTTAAGGCCAATGCCGTTCTTTCGCAAAGGTCCGGATCTGTCGGGACAGTTCGAAATACTGCTCGGGAGGCTTCGGAGTTTGCGGTCGATTGTTAATCGTTGAAAGGCATTCGTAGACACGCTTTGTAAAAGTGGGCGTAGTCGGCGTTATAGGGGATTCGGGGATATCCGTGACCACAATTGTTGTGCCGTCGAGACAACGGATGTCGCAGTCGTTATCGCGCATTGCGTAGAAGTTTCCCTCATACCAGGCATGAAGGAATGTCGAGAACTGGTGGGGGCTTATTTTCGCGGTTCTCTTTCCTTTGGCAGGCACGTAAGCGCGTCCGTCGAAGAGCGCTACCTCTTTGCGGATCGTAAGGGTGAAAGCAGGACGGGCCGTAGCAACCAGAAGCAAAATACTCCAAGGTGAGATCCGTCAAGTCGCTCGGATAATTTGGTTTTGGCGACAGAGGGACGCCCTTGGGAAACCCTGAAAGTGAAACGATGCACTCATCTCGTACAACTGTGCGTGCTTCTGGAGCTGTTTGTCCGAAACTCGCGAAGGCGACGAGCAAGACAGCACAGAGCCCTGCCGATCGCACGCGGCATCGTCACTAGAATACGACCGGTGGCTTCAAAAAGCACGGGGCGCAACGTGGCCCCGTGCAATGTCGTGGTCAATTGCGGCGCGGAGCATTGGGATGTGTCTTGCAGTACGCCGTGCACGGAATGCAGTCCTTTTTTGTGGTCTTTGATCGATCCCGCCAGATCGATCCCGCCAGCGTGCCGCTAACCATAGTTACTGCCCGCAGGAGCAGCAGTTTCTTCGGGTTCGGCCTGAAGAATGGAGCTCGGCACAAAGTCAAATCGCCGGGATCGCCGCCAAATTTTGAAACAAAATATGGGTCCAGTCAGTACAGTTGCGGATGGACCAAGCCCTGCGAACGCGGACATTGGTTGAGTGTTGGTGGGATGGCGGAGGAGGTTGCAACGACGTCCTCGCCGCAGCGTGTAATTTTTCAGGGATTGAACTGGACTTTGGTGCCAGCACGCGACAGCATCAGAGCCTGCTGTTGGACAGGTGCCGGATTCCGGCGAATGGCGGTGGCCTCGCGGCCCAGCGGTTTTTCGCATTCTTGAAGTGTCTTGGCGAACGACTTTCCTTCCGGCGAGTTGGGATCCAAGTTCATGATCGCTTCCGACTTCAACAGGCTGGCAAAGGCGAGACGCACGGGGAAACCTGCATCCCGTAGAAAGATGGCATAGGTGTACCAGTCCACGGCTTCGCTGTGGCGGTCGTTCAAACTGGCGTCCAGTTGAAGGGCGCGCTGAAACAGGTGCAGGGCCTCGCTGGTCTTGCCGGTTCTGGCGCGCACTAGGGCCTCGCTCATGCTGGCGAAGCTTTCCAGCTTGCCTTCTCCGGTCTGGGCTGCGATCTTGCGCGCAAGTTCGTAGGAGCGGACGGC
>WNFQ01007062.1_pt1 | contig 21150 bp, 21 predicted proteins | sample 5400171 | NCBI WGS metagenome assembly WNFQ01 (sample SAMN13153356, study PRJNA577476) | soil metagenome | isolation source: 20 cm soil under Madrone tree | place: USA:California | collected 2016-06-14 | reverse complement strand
GGGGGCGAACGCGGATTGTTTAAGACAACTGACGCCGGCAAAACCTGGAAACTTATTTTGCAAGCGCCATCGCCGCACAATGCGCGCACAGGCTGCTGCGACGTGATTCTCGATCCAGGCAATTCAGAAATTGTTTACGCGGCGCTTTATGCGCGGCAGCGCACGCCGTGGAGCTTTTCCTCCGGGCCTGACCTTACCAACGGGGAGGATGTTGGCGGCATCTTCAAGAGCACGAATGGCGGCGCGAGCTGGAAGAAACTGGCCGGAGGATTGCCATCACAAACCGGTCGCATCGGTCTCGCGATCAGCGCGAGCAGTCCCAAGGTCGTCATGGCCTTGGTACAAAGTTATGAGGGCGGTTCTGGTCAGTTGACCGATCTGCGCAGCAAGAGCGGCGGCGTTTTTCGCTCCGAAGATGGCGGAGAGAAATGGACACGCACCAGCGCGATTGATCCGCGCCCGTTTTATTTCAGCCAAATCCGAATCGACCCGGCCAACGATCAGCGAGTTTATCAGCTCGGGTTCGGGTTGCTCGTTTCCGTTGATGGCGGGAAAAATTTCCGGGAAGATCTTTCCGAGAAAGTGCATCCGGATTGTCACGCATTTGCCATTCAACCAGGCACCGTGCCGCCGCCGAAACCGCCGAAACCGGAAGACAAGAACAAACCGCCGAAACCGCCGGTTTGCCAGCGCGTATTGCTCGGAACTGACGGCGGCGTTTACCAAAGCTTTGCGGCCGGAAAGGGCTGGAATCATCTCAATTCCATCCCGGCTGGAGAATTTTATCGAATCACTCTCGACGACACGAAGCCTTACTTCCGCATCGCTGGCGGGCTTCAGGATAACGAGAACTGGGTCGGGCCGAGCGCCGTGCCGAGCAAGGAAGGAATTCGTAATTCCGATTGGACGGCGCTCGCCGGCGGCGACGGTTTTTATGTCGTATTCGATCCAAACGATCGCGACACCTTTTATGCGGAAAGCCAGCAAGGTGAAGTGCACCGGATCAATTTGCGCAATGGCGAGCTCCGTCGCTTGCGGCCCGAGCCGACTGAAGGCGCGCCACGATATCGGTTTCATTGGAACTCGCCGCTGATTGGAAGCCGGCACAAACCGGGCGTGATTTACTTGGGCGGCAACTGCGTTTTCAAATTGACCGATCGCGCGGAAAAATATTCGGTCATTAGTCCGGATCTCACGCACAACGATCCGGCGCGCACGACTGCCACCGGAAGCGGCGCTGAAACTTATGGCGTCGTCTATTCGTTAGCCGAGTCGCCGAAACGTGCGGGTCTGCTGTGGGCGGGGACTGACGACGGACGTTTGTGGATCACCGAGAACGATGGCGGCAAGTGGACCGAGTTAACAAACAACCTGCCAGAGCCAGCCCGCGGGCAATGGGTCGTGCGCATTGAGCCAAGCAATGCCGATCCAAATGTCGCTTATGTTGGGACAAACGCGTATCGGGCTGGAGACGACCGCCCGATGATTTTGCGCACTGCCGATCTTGGCAAGACATGGCAGCTGGTCGTGGGCGATCTGCCTGCAAACGATCCGGTCGAAGTGGTGCGTGAAGATCCGGTGAATCCGAAATTACTCTACGCGGGCACGCACTTCGGTTTGTTCGCATCGTTTGATCAAGGCACGCATTGGGTCCGCATTGGCGACCTTCCCTCGGTACGCGTGGATGATGTTCAAATTCATCCCCGCACAAACGATCTCGTGATCGGAACCCACGGCCGCAGTATCGCCATTCTCGATGACAGCACGCCTCTCCGCGAACTCACGCCTGAGACCGCCGCGAAACCGGCGCACTTGTTTAGCGTGCGCTCGGTGACGGGCGCTTATCTGCAACCAGGATTCGTCGATTCGAATGGTAAAGGTGTTTATCGCGGTGCAAATCCGGCCGAGGGCGCGCTCTTCACTGTATGGGTAAAAGAATTTACCGGTGACGAAATCAAAATCGCAGTTACGAAATCGACTGGGCAACCGGTCGCGAACCTGAAAGCGCCGGGCGCGCCGGGTCTCACGCGCTTGAATTGGGACCTGCGTCCAACCAAGGACGTGAGCATTGAATACGGCGGCGACGATCCGAAACGGCTTCTGCCTGCTGGCGATTACAACGCAGAATTAACGTTTGGCACTCTGAAAGTGAAACAAACATTTCACGTCGATTTAGCCGAAGGAATTACTCCGCGCTGATTGATCAACAGGCGATGGCGTGACGGCGGCAAACGCCTGAGAGCATTTCCCAGAGCGCGTCGAGAACGCGAGTCACCGAAGCCTTAACGGATTCGAAATTGTGATTGTCGATGTACGTGCCAAGCATTTTACGTTCGGCCGCTGAATGTTCGCGATCCGCTTCAATGTGGACGCTAAAATACTCGTAAGCTTTCGGATTATTGAAGCCATAATGTTTCTTAAGTCCGTCGATCTTCGATTCGCAGATCGCGGGAATTTGACTCTCGTAAGCGTAAAGCGCGGCCAGACCCTCCGCTGTCGATCCCTTGCCACAAACCGATCGGAAGGCATCGATTAAATCTTTTGTCTCGGGCCACTTTTCTGTGTTCTGTGTATCGACATCCGAGACGCCGAGACCGTCGGCGAATTGGAGCCAAAGCTCGGGATGGTTTGGCGAACCGGCTTCTTCATCGATTAAATTGTCGAGCAACCGTTTTCGCGTTGCTTGATCATCGCACTCCGCGTGCACCGCTGACAGATACGTCGGAAACGCTGCAACATGGTGATAATACTGCCGCGCATAATCAGCGAGCGCCTCTTTGCTCAGCTCCCCGCGTGTCCACGCGAGATAAAACGGATGTTTCAAAAGATGTTTATCCGCGATGTCGTTATCGATCTTATCAAGATGCTGATTCATAAATTTCCTTTCTGAATCTGATTGTATTTATAAACGCGGGTTTGTGGACCTCCAATAGCTAATGTGTGCGACCTTTTAGTAGGTTGTATCCCATGCCGCCAGCTGGCGCGTATGGATCGGGTTTTCCTGATTGAAGTTCGACGGTGATTCGATCGCCCTCGATGTCGACATCCGCACGCTTAAGCTTCGCGATCTTCGCGACGTCATATTGAACAGTAATTTTATCCGACGATAGCCAGGCGAGATTCACTCCATATGCCGATGGACTCCGCACGGCATCGTACAAAAACGCTGCCTCATCTCCGCGCTGAGGTTTTGCTTCGTGCCGCACGATGTGAATTTCATATCCGAATCCCGTTGTTGCTCCTCCATCTGTTTCGATTACCACGGCATCCATCTTTTGGTCTGGCGATGGTAGCCGCAGGACTTCTTCACGGCTGACCGAGAAGAGATCGCAACTTGCCAGACTCGCTAGTGCGAGAAATGCAACCTGTTGATACCTCGGGAGCACTCTCACGAGCTTTCGGGCTAGGCCGTCCTCAAAATGTGTTTGATACCACGGACGGGAATCACCACCCAGTCGGGGCGATGGTTTAGTTCGTAGCCGATTTCGTAAACGGCCTTGTCCAGCAAATAGGCTTCGAGCATGATTTGCAGATCGTTAGGATTTTGCGGGACGAAGATCGCGCCGGCGGCCGTTTTTAAATAACTTTGCAGGAAAACGCTGCTCATTTGGCGATACCAAAGATCGGCCCAGCGTTCGAGGAAGGGGACATCTTCAGTGCGCATGGCTGGCTGCCAGAGCGCGCTGTAAGCGGCGTATTGAAACGAGCGCATCATGCCTGTCACATCGCGCAGGGCCGAACGCTTCAGCTTCCGCTCGCCGAGCGCCCGCGCCGGTTCGCCTTCGAAATCGAGAATGATGAAATCCTTTCCGGTGTAAAGCACCTGGCCGAGATGATAATCGCCGTGGATCCGGATTTTTGAAGCATTGGAGCGACGGTCAAGAAGCCGTTTTTCCTGCTCCAGAATTTTTTGCTCGGCGGCGAGAACTTGTTTTGCTTCCTCTCGAAACGCATCCGGCAAGTCTGACAGCTTCTTTTCGAGAAGAGTAAACGCCCGCCGCAGCGATGCCCGCATTGATTGGTAAACCGATCGTTGCGCCATCGCATTGAAAGGCTCAGGCGCGAAGGCGCGATCATCGCTGTTTGAAGCAAGCGCGAGATGCAATTCCCCCGTGCGCTGCCCGAGCAGCTTTGCTTTTTCAGGATAAACGCCGCCAATCAATTCATCGAGGAGAGGGCCGGGCGGTGCGGTTTGATTCTGGAGATCGGCTTTGCGGCCAAGCACACGTTCGTAATAGCGACCAACCGCGTCCAACGTTAGTGCCCAGCCGTCACTTTCGCTCATGGCCGCGCTTTGCAAGAGACAGACAACGGTCGGCTCGGATTTTTCGTGACGATACTCCAGCGCGCCGGCGAAAGCCGGCACATTGGAAAAATTGGCGCGCTCAGTAAGGAACCGGGTTATTTCGACATCGGGATTCACACCGTCCTCGAGTTTCCGATAGAGTTTAAGGAAGAATTTGTTATCGAAGAGCATTGAGGAGTTGCTCTGTTCCCCACCCAAAACTTGCGATTTACCCAAGGCGACCGAAGAATCCGCCGCCATTGCCTTGCCCGGGACGCCGACGAGATCGCCCGCACGCCCTTTCATGATCTGGCGTTGGACGATCGCCTCGAATAATTGAGAGCGAAACTCCGCATCCCACACTGCATCATACAGAATGGTTTCTTCGGCACCTGCGAGACGCGCGATGATCGCGTGGGGCGCGCTCCGGGAAACAGCCCGTGCAGCGTTTCCCGACGCAATCTTTACCGGGAGAGCATAGGTTTCCGTGGGACCGTCGACATAGCTTACCACCACGAACCAAAAGCGCGCCGCATTCGTCTCTGATGAGACAGCCGGCTGTTCCACTACCTTAAGATCGCGGAGAGTCCGCGCCTTGGAGCCAAACCAGCGACAGGTCTGAATGTAATTGGGCAAAATTGCCTGCTCGAGCTGCGCACGCCGACCATCGTCCAGCAAGGTATGAAGCTCGGCCGGCGCGTTGATCGTCGGCAGAACGTGCTTTTTCGAGACGCGACGCCCATTGGTCTGCGCTTGCAATGCGAACCAGTAATACGCATGAGGACCAAGGGTGATAACATAAGGTGATTTTTTGATTGGACGAAACAGATTGCGACTGAAGACTTCCATCGGCACACAGCCGGCGAAGCGTGACAAATCCAACTCTACCGATTGGGCGAAGCGCGAGAGGTTCACCACCACAACGATGGTTTCCTTCTCGTATCGGCGAAGGAATGCGAGAACCTTCGCGTTATCGGGATAGAGAAATTCAAGAGAGCCGCGCGAAAACGCCTTAAAATTTTTCCGCATCGCAATGACACGGCGCATCCACCAGAGCAGCGAGGAGAGATTTTTCTGGTGATTCTCGACGTTGACCGCTTCGTAGTGATATTCCGGATCGATCGTAATCGGCAAATAAAGCTGCTGCGGATTGGCTCTTGAAAATCCGGCATTGCGGTCGGAACTCCATTGCATCGGCGTGCGGCAACCGTTGCGATCACCGAGATAAAAGTTGTCACCCATGCCGATCTCATCTCCATAATAAATGATCGGCGTGCCGGGCATGGAAAAAAGCAGCGTGTTTAGCAACTCGATTTTGCGGCGGCTGTTCGCGAGCAGCGGCGCGAGCCGGCGGCGGATGCCAAGATTAATACGTGCGTGCGGGTCGGTGGCGTAGACGCGATACATGTAATCCCGCTCCTCATCGGTCACCATTTCGAGCGTCAGCTCGTCATGATTGCGCAGGAACATGGCCCATTGGCAGCTATCTGGAACCGACGGTGTTTGATCGAGAATATCGATGATCGGAAACCGATCCTCCATTTGCAGCGCCATAAACATCCGCGGCATGAGCGGAAAGTGGAAGTTCATATGCGACTCGTCGCCCTTGCCAAAGTAAGCGACCGCATCTTCCGGCCACTGATTGGCTTCCGCGAGCAACATGCGGCTGGGAAATTTTGCATCGACATGCGCCCGCAACTTGCGGAGATATTCATGCGTTTCTGGCAAATTTTCGCAGCTTGTATCCTCGCGTTCGTAAAGATACGGGATAGCGTCGAGACGGAGTCCATCGACGCCCAGGGCTAGCCAGAAATCGCACACCTTCTCGAGAACTTCGAGCACGGCCGGATTGTCGAAATTCAAGTCCGGCTGATGCGAATAAAACCGATGCCAATAATAGGCTTTTGCGACCGGGTCCCAAGCCCAGTTCGAGGTTTCGAAATCTTTAAAGATGATCCGTGCATCTTTGTATTTCTCCGGCGTGTCGCTCCAGACATAGAACTCGCGTTCGGGCGAGCCGGGCGCGGCACGGCGCGATTTTTGGAACCACGGATTTTGATCGGATGTGTGATTGATCACCAGTTCCGTGATGACGCGCAGATTGCGCTGATGTGCCGCATCAAGAAATGCGCGGAAATCAGCGAGCGAGCCGAAGTTTGGATTGACGTCGAAATAATCTGCGATGTCGTAACCGTCATCACGCTGCGGCGAGGGGTAAAACGGCAGGAGCCAGATAGCCGTGATGCCGAGTTCCTCGAGATAATCGAGCTTTTCGATCAGGCCACGGAAGTCGCCCATCCCATCGCCGTCGCTGTCACAAAACGTCTTAACATGCAATTCATAGATGATCGCGTCCTTGTACCAAAGCGGATCGACAGTTGTATCACTCAGCCCTTGCGCCATGCGGCTAACCTTTGCCGCACAAATCCACGCCGCGCAATCACGGGGTTCAACATCCTGGGCGAGACTGAGAAACTTTGCTTCCGCGAGAGCGATAAGAGGGCCACGTCGGCGCCGCCCTCAACTCAAACCGTAGCTTTTTCAGCTCGGACGCAGAATCGTCATTTCTGCGAAACCAAACTTTCCTGGCTGGCGATGCATTGCCAGTTGCCGCCTCGATCCATCCAGGTGTCGGTAAAGCGATAAGTGCGATCAAACGCCTTCCCGTCTTGCTGGAGCCTTTTCCGTTGGCTATCCCGATCCAAACGCTGTGTTTCGAAAGCGTTGGACGAGGTCGCGCGCACAGACTAAGAGACCCAAATGGTTCGCCCGCGCCCGATCCATTCCCCCTTCCGATTTCGCCAGCGTGCCTTGGGCAGCTGAATTCGATTTTGGCATGCATCGAAAAGCAAAAAAACAAGCGCGGCGCAAACGGAAACGGCAGACGCGCCACTTCTCTGCTCCTCCGCAACTCGAACCGGGGGCTCCGACTGATCTCGAGTTAATGCGCTCAATCCAAGACCAAGACCCGGACGCACTTTCCCAGCTTTACGACCGATACAATGGGATTTTGAAAGCGCTGATTCTGCGCGTGATTCATAACGAGGCTGAGGCCGACGATCTTCTGCAAGAAATTTTTATGGAGATCTGGAACCAGGCGAGAAATTTCTCCGCGCAAAAGGGAAAGCCTCTCGGTTGGATGGTGACGCTGGCGCGTCGCCGGGCCATTGATGGTCTGCGCAAGAAACAGGCTTACGCTCGCGCGGAACAGCGTCTGCAAAGCGAAACCGAACAGCAACCCGATGCTTGGGTGCATAATGCCACCGAAGAAGAAATCGCACTGAGCGACACGCGCACTCTCATACGCAAAGTAATCAACGGGCTTCCACCGGCCCAGCAGCTGGCAATCGATCTTGCATTTTTTCGGGGGATGAGCCAGCGCGAAATCGCCGCAAAAACGAATACACCGTTGGGGACCGTGAAGACGCGGCTTGAATTGGGCCTTAAAAAAATCTATGACGGACTGAAGGAACTGAAAGATGAACTTTGAGCAATTCCAAAACCAGTCGCGACTCTATGTTATTGGCGCACTCGAGCCTAAGGAGGTGGAGGAATTTGAAAAAGCGCGCAAAAAATTCGGCCAAAAAGCGGAAGATTTCATCACAAAATGTTACGCATTGCATGAAGCCTTTGCCCTAAGCCTGCGTCCAGCAAAAGCTTCCGCTGCAATTAAGGACCCATCCAGTTCACGCAGGATGAATTCCTGAAGAAAACCATAGAAGTTTACCTGGAATAAACTTAAGTCCCGCCGCGATCCAATCGGTGAGCGATAATGGTCGCACAACTCGCCATCGGTGAAATCGTATTTCGCGGCAATGACGAGCCGCGCCTGATTGAGTGCACTTAACCACGCTTCGGCGTGTTTTGAGGGAATGCGCAGGGTGCGGTTGGCGAACGCCTTCTCGTTTCCCCGCAGCTGCTCGAGGTCTGCCGCGACGGTTTCCGTCGCAGTTTGAAAGAGCCGCCGCAACTCAGGCTTTACATAAAGTTTCCATTCCGCGCAAATTTCAATTTCGTCCGGGGCCGCCGGCGGGCTGAACAGGCGTTGTTCGGCGGCGGACACGCCCTCTGGATCAGTGCTGGCTGGGATTTGTCGAAGGAGTTCGGCAAGAAACGGGTCCAGCTCGGAGATCTCGATGTAGTCGTTGCGTCGGCAAATCTCCATATCAACCGGCTTTCTCGAGCGTCGCGAGCAGGAGATACCCGTGCAATTGCTGCACGTAGAGCTCTCCACGTTCACGCATTCCGCTCCATAAAATTGAACGCCCGTTGTGATGCACCTCCAGCATATGGCGCTCGGCTTTCTCGCGCGGGTAGCCGAACACTCGCTGGAACACCATTGTCACATAACTCATCAGATTGACGGGATCGTTGTGTACCACCACTTGCCATGGAAGATCGACATCTTCTTTCGAACGCGTTTCCTTTTCGATCGTGGGGGCGTCAACTGTCGACGGACCCGCATTTTTCGGAACAGAAAACCTCATAACCGTCACGATTTTTTTCCGCCGCCACCTCGTTCGAAAGTGGCTTTCGATCATATCGAAAACGCTAACATACGCCACCTGCAGTTCAAACCCGACCCCACGTATTGTAGAGCGTTGCGGGCCCGCCATCGCCGACACCGACGAGAGTAGCAGCTAACTCTCCTTACGATGTGGCAGCGAGAATTTTTTCCTGCGTTGCCTTCATTCTCCGAGCATCAGCTTCGCTGCGATCGTCGAGGCCGTGCAGATGCAAGAGCCCGTGCACAACGTAAAGCCGCAGCTCACGCGCCAACGAATTCCCGAAGGTGCGAGCCTGCCGGCATGCCGTCTCTGGGCTGATAAAAATTTCTCCGTGTTGAAACGTCAGCACGTCTGTTGATCCAGATTGCTCGAGAAATCGTCGATGCAATGATGCCATGCGTCGATCGGAAATAAACAAAATGGAAATCTGACGCAGTTTTGTCAGATCGGTTAGTTTGTTTCTGCGCAGTTGCAGACAACGGCGCAGTGCTTCCCGAGCGAAATTTTCAAGATCGACAAGATCGATCGCAACGGTGCGTTGCAAGTTGCGGACGGTGACATGGGGAACCGTACCGCATGTCCGACCGCGCCTCATGATGAACGATTGGCCTTTGTCGCTGATTTGTTTGCGCGTCCTGCTTCGTCCAAAGATTTTAGAAGGGCATAAACAATTTCCAAACGCGGCACACTCGCGCCAACCGCAGTGGCACGGCGGAGCGGTTCGCCCCAAATCGGTTCGATCTCAAGCGGCCGGCCCGCTTCCCAATCCAGTAACGTGGATGGTTTGTACGCGTCGATCGCTTCTGTCCGCTTTATTTGCAGCGAAGCGGCAGAGCGCTCCAACGGATATCCGCATTTGTTCGCGGCCTCGATCACCTCCTCCATCAGACCAAGTGTTGTCCGCCGCAGATCTGCATCACGAAGAATCGCGGCAGTATCGATTCCGCCGGACAGGATCGACAATCCATTAAATGGAATGTTCCAGACTAATTTCCGCCATCGCTCCAGCGCGAGATCTTCAACAACGCTGCATTGGACACCACCGCGCGCGAATTCCGCCGCCACCTCTTTTGTCCGCAATTGCGGCGCGCGTCCATATTCGCCAATCACGATGTGGCCGTAATCGTAGCGCTCGACTTCTGTGCGTGAAATTCTCCTCAAACAGATAAAGCAGAGCCCGCCGAGCACGCGTCCCGCGCCAAAGTGCTCGGCAAGAAATTCTTCGTTGCCCAGACCATTCTGCAACGTGAGCAACATCGTGCGCTTATGCAGGAGCGGTGGGATAAGATCAATAAGATCGGCATTAGAGGTTGCTTTGACGGCAATGAGAACGAGATCAGATGCGCCAATTTCGCTCGTCGAATTGTAGCAGTTCATGTTCGCAATCCGGAAGTTTTCACCTTGGCCGCGAACAGAGAGTCCGTTGCTGCGTAATTCGGCTAAGTCGCCGCGCATTAAGAAATGAACATCGCTGCCGCCATATGCGAGCTTTGCGCCGTAATAACTGCCAATCGCTCCCGAACCGACGATCGCAATCCGGAAATTCGTTGTTTTCACGCTGGCGGGCGCATCTCTGATTGGAAATTTCGCGTGATCAATCGTGCGCCTTTGTTGAAGGTGAAATAAGCCCAGGCCCACTGGAAGAGCACTGCGATCCGGTTGCGAAAGCCGACCAGAAAAATGATGTGCACAAATAACCAGACAAGCCAGGCTGGAAGTCCGCTCAGATGCACAAAATTCAAATCCGCGACCGCCTTATTCCGTCCGATCGTGGCCATGCTTCCCTTGTCCCAGTACCGGAAGCGCTGCGGTTTGCGATTGGCGATCATCCTGAGAATGTTTCGGGCGGCATGGCGGCCTTGTTGCATGGCGACCGGTGAAACGCCTGGCAATGGCTGCCCAGTTTGATGAGAAAAATTCGCGAGATCTCCAATTACCTGGACTTCCGGATGTCCGGGAATGGTAAGATCGTCGTTGACCATGACGCGGCCGACTCGGTCGACCGGCGCGCCGAGTGTTTTACCAACAAACGAAGCAGTGTTACCTGCCGCCCAGATTTTCACGCGACACGGAATAAATTCGTCGCCCACTTGCAGTCCAGTCTCAGTGAGATTGGTGGCACGTGTGCCCGTGCGCACTTCCACGCCAAGAGCGACAAGTTGTTTCATCGCGCTCGCGGACAAATCCTCCGGAAAGACAGCCAGCAGACGCGGCTCCGCTTCGATGAGAATCACGCGCGCCTGCGACGGGTCGATATGTCGAAAATCCTTCGCGAGCGTATAACGCGCGATCTCTGCGATCGCCCCGGCCATTTCCACACCAGTTGGACCACCGCCAATGATTACGAAAGTCATCGCTGCCTTGCGAGCGGCCTCGTCCGTGATTTTTTCCGCGTACTCGAATGCCATGAGCAAACGGCGCCGCAGCTCGATTGCGTCCTCCAGACTTTTTAGCCCGGGCGCCAATTTCTCCCACTCGTTGTGTCCAAAATATGAGTGCCGTGCTCCGGTGGCGACGATGAGGAAGTCGTAAGCGATTTCCATATCGGTTGTCTTTATTTTTCTTGCATCAACGTCCACCGATTGCACTTCCGCGAGCATCACCTCCATGTTCTTGCATTTGCTCAACACCGCACGCACCGGCGCAGCGATGTCGGCTGGCGAAAGCGCTGCCGTTGCGACTTGATAGAGCAGCGGCTGAAAAAGGTGGTAATTTGTGCGGTCGATCACGGTTACGCGCACATCTTTGCAGGCGAGCTTTTTCGCCGCCTGGAGACCGCCAAAGCCCGCTCCGATTATCACAACATGCGGCATTTCTCTCAGGGCGTTCTCCATGTGTAGGAATGTTCCAAGAAAAAAAACGGACGCGAGGACTTTCTGGAGGGCCGGGAGCACGCGATCGTGGGAGCAGCGTGGGTGGACAGGGAGTCGGTAAGGCTGAACGAATGAAGCGGTGAATTATTCTGCCAAGCCGACGAAATTGAAATGCAGTTGTCAGCCTGGTAATCGCCGCTATGTTTCGCGCCTTATGCCGAAATCAGTTGCTCGGAGCAAAACGCGCAAATCGGTAGCAAAGCGCTTCAAGATAACGGCGCGCGGCAAGATATTAAGGGCGCAATCCTCCCGCCGGCATTTGCTTTCGTCCAAGAATGCGAAACGCAGACGTCAGTTGGGCAAAGCGGCGCGCGCGGACAAGACCGATGTTGCCCGGATTAAGGCAAATCTGCCATTCGGCTAAGAGGGATCGGAGTGCCCCGCCGCGCGGCCCGCGGAGCGCGTGCGCTCAATTAGGGAGTCATCTAATAACGAAATTGCGGAGAGGACTCTTCGGTCACGCTGTGTACGGTCCTGGTCGTTACCGACGTGGTAGTTGCCAATTGCCGCATTACTTCTCTGGAATCAGGTCCGGGCTCCGGGCTATAGAGATCACGCCGATTAACGAGGGTCGTACACGAGCATTGGAGAACAACGAATAAAAGCAGCGGCAGCCATTTCACAGGTGCCGATGCAAACAGAAGCCAAATGGGTTGTCAATATGCGTATTTTTTTGACAAATGGGATTGCACGGCCTCGATCTTGCGGGGAAATTCATCCTCCGTCAGGGGGCTATGGATTGAGGACTTACAAACCCCGCCAGGGCAGGAATGCAGCAACGGTAGTCTGATCCTCCTTGCCGTAGTTCTCTGGCGGACTTTTTTGTTGGGCGCGATCGCCGCCCAGCCGTACCATTCGGCTATGAAGCTGCTCAAGGTTAAGACGGCACGTTTTTCTCGGGTCGTCGAAAAATGTGGCGAACCGGAGGTTTACACGCTTTGGCAAAAGCCGAGAGCCGACCGCCATTTCCAATCGCGAATAAAAAACACTCGGGTCATGACGATACAAGAGAGCGGGAGTGGAATAGAGTTCGGGATCGCAGGTTTCAGAGAGAAGAAGGGTGCGACTTATCTCGTTTTTCCCAAATCGCTGAAACGATTTGCGGACAAGCGTATTGTCGGAGTTAACTGGCACTTGTTGGTCAGTAGAGAACGCTCTGCGAGATCCTAAATGCAGGAAATGCGGCCAACGGATGAATGTCGAGCTCGCGTTCGAGTCTCGACCTATCCCGGCGGCCAGGCGAGCGCGCGTTTGCCAAGCAGATGTACATGCAGATGCGGCACACTTTCACCCGCATCGGGTCCGCTGTTGATCACGACGCGATAGCCACTCGATAGATCCAGCTTCTTCGCGATATCGCGCGCAACGAGGAGCAATTTTCCGAGCAGCGCGCGGTCGTTGTCGGTCGCGTCCGTGAGTCGCGGCACCACTCTTTTTGGCACGATCAGCACATGCACCGGCGCTTGCGGATTGACGTCGTGGAACGCGATCGCGTCATCGTCTTCCCAAACGATTTTCGCCGGAATCTGACGTGCGATGATTTTTTCAAAAATTGTCATGACGATCCAATACTCTGAAAATCTACCCGCTCAAATTGTGAAGTTGGAGCGTCGCTTTCGAAGAAACGCTTCGTATTCGGGGTCCTGGAGGGGTCAGCGCGACTGCTGGCCTAACCATTGCTGCAAAAACCGGTTCAACGCAGAGAACAAACGAGCCGCGCAACTTCAGCTGTTGACGTTATTTTTTCGCGCACGAAACAGACAATTTCCTCACGAAGGGCGTCACAGGCGCGCGTCCACACTTTCACGCCGCGCAGGTGTTTCACACAAGGTTGCAGGGAGCAGAGCTGCAGATTGTCCATGCCAGTCTGAATCAGCGCGTTGATTCGTCTTTCCAAAAGATCAAAAAACGCGAGTTCATATCCTGTGCCTGCCTGTTCGGCGATCTCGAATAGCGAAATGGAAATGGGCGGTGGCGAGGGCGTAAAATGTGGGATGATCTCCTTGTAGCCGATCACCTTCAGGACGTAGCGTACGGTCTGCGAAAGCTGGCTGAACGCGACCACACTCTCGTCATTCCGCAGGCGGAGGTAAAAAGCGATACTCTCTGTCACGTGATCGGTGAGCCACCAACTCGGGTAGCCGGCCTTGTCCGCCGCGCGGGTGATGGCAGCGTGCAGCCAATCGCGATTGAACTCGAAGAGTTGCCCCGACTCGGTCCTCAGATACGGAAATTCTTCCTTAAATGCGACCATGATTTTTGTTTGAGACACCGCGTGATCCCGCGCCCGCGGCACGCGATTGAGCTTGCGTTGTCTCCGGCGGAAACAATTCCCGCTGGAGCGCATTCGATTTGATTCGCCGACCGAGGGTATGAATGGCATCCACAAATTGATCAACATCCTCAAATCGCTGGTGCACCGACGCGTAACGCAGATACGCTACTTCATCAATCTTGCGCAATTTTTCGAGCACTTTGACTCCGATAGCCGTGGACGGAACTTCCCGCCCGCTGGTTTCAAGTTCGTGCACAATCTCGTCTACCATTTCCTCCAGCATAAGAAGACTGGCCGAGCGTTTTTCAAAGGCTTTCGCGATGCTGGCAGCGAGTTTGCGCCGGTCAAATGGCTCATGTGTTCGATCACGTTTTACCACCCGCAGGTCTGATCGCTCGATTTCTTCGTACGTCGTAAAGCGATATTTGCATTTCAGACATTCGCGGCGGCGGCGGATACTCGAACTATCCCGCGATTGACGGGAATCGATGACCTTGTCATCACGAGACCCGCACTTGGGGCAACGCATAGTGTTGGATAGTTCAATAACACACAACCGATTGTATCGTCAATCTTTTCCAAAGCGAAATTCTCGCTCGGGGGCTGTTCCTCAAGTCATTTCTTTTTGCCTGGCAAGCCCGTTAGGATCGCATGGATATCATCAGCTTTCAGCAACTCCTCGAGAAGCAGCGAGGATTCGGGCGGGACGAGCTGGAACAGATTCGTTCTCCCTTGAGTTTGCTTTTTTTGCATGTCCCACTCGAACCCGACGAATCAGCGAACGCTGGTGAGTTTGCCCATCGCTTTCATCAAGATTCACCCAGTCGTTGACGAAGTCTGCAGACGCCGTATTCGCTTCCAGCGGCAAGCGCACGTTGACGCAACGTCGTACCGGCACTACACGCTTCGGCATGGAAAACCGCCGCACGAACTCAGTGTCGTATGGTCCATGGCTCGTCGGCCTTGGCGCCGCGCTCTGGGGCACCGAGAGCGCATGGCGGATCCCGCTGAATGCTCTGTTTGACGCAGACGTGATCGTCTTTTGGGAGCATGTGCTCATTCTGTTCATGTTCGTGCCGCTTCTCATCTCGCGCGTTAGCGAGATCGGTAAAATCGACGTGAGCACTTGGGTGTACCTGTTCTTCTCGGGCTTCGCCGGCTCGGCCGTCGGCACGATCTTTTTCACCCTGGCCTTGAAATACGGCAATCCGACCGTGGTGAACGTGGTCCTGAACATTCAGCCTGTCATTTCGACGATGGGCGCGTTCCTGCTCTTCGGCGACCGCCTCGGTCCACGTTTCTTCCTCTATGCCGGCATCGCGATCCTTGCCGGTATTTTTGTTTCCGTCACGCATCCAACACTTATCGCCACTTCGTTCGAGCGTGCCGGACTGAACCGCGGTACCGGCTATGCACTAATCTGCGCGTTGTTTTGGGGTCTTGCGACCGTCGCTGGCCGCGGGGTAATGACCGGTATGTCGCTTCGGCTTGCATCGAGTCTACGCATTGTCGTCGGGTTAGCTTGCATGACATTGATCCTTCTCGGCTACGGCAAGCTTCATGGAACAACGTTGTGGCCGGCGACCGCGCAGGCTCACGCTGTAAAGGCGATAGTCTGGCTGGTTTTGCTCGCCTCCATTTCCGGTGGTATACCCCTCCTCATCTATTTCGAAGGGTTACGCCTTACGCGTGCATCGACGGCGGGTTACTTCGAGATGATGCAGACCCTCGCCGCGGTGTGTATCACGTGGGGCTTCTTCCACGCAACGCTCGAACTACATCAGGTGGTTTCGGGGCTGATGCTGATCGCAGCCGTAGCCATGGTGCATCGTGTCCAGCAAAAGGTCGAACCAAGAACTGGCTGAGAGCTGTTGGATGATTCAAGCGTTCGCTCCGCTCTGAAACTTTTTCGCGAGGGAACGGCGGATGCCTATGCTTTGGTGACGGATTTTCGCGCTCGAGGCTTCGCAGCGCGTAGCGTCTTTTCGGCGAACTCGAAACCGACTTTGCCGTCTTCCAGTTTCAAGTGTGCAGAAAATGGGCGGCCTCTTTTCGAGATAAATCTCGGGAGGAGATCTGTCTTGCCCGTCGACATCAATTTTTGCACTTGTTCTTTCGGAATAGGGCGCTGCAAAATCGTTTTGCTTACCCGGAATGTGCATTTTCTTAGGGCAGCGGCGGCACGCTCACAGATATAGACATTTTCCAGCTCGTAAACCTGGCCCTCCTTACAAACCGGACACACTCCGATAGATTCATGCCGGGAAGTGTCGATCTTTTGCGGCGCGCCGTTTCCGTCCGCACCAAAATCAAATTCCGGTTTTTTGTCTTCGCCGAGTCTCACTGCAGCTTCGAATGGACGTCCCATCTTGCTGCGGAATCCTTGCAGCGGTCCCACGCGTCCTTTTGTTAACAATTCGCGGACTTCCTCCGGCTCGAACTGGCGCGAGGCCATCGTCTTCCACATGAGCCAGTCGCAATTTTTGCAGCGGAACGTTTTGTAATCTTCCTTGATCGGGCCGCGGCCGCAGTTAGGGCATTTGGCGTCGATGACAGCGTACTCGCCTTCGATAGTCTCGCCACGAAAACTGCGGACCTTCTCCACGATTTCGCACGTTAACCCGCGAATGTCTTTCATGAAATGGTGGCGGTCGAGCTTCCCGTGCGCCATTTGTTTGAGACGAAATTCCCATTCACCGGTCAATTCCGGCGTGCACAGAACGTCCGTGTGGAGATTTCGCAGCAGCGTGATGAGCGATAATCCTTTCGCCGTGACGACAAGCTCTTTTCCTTTGCGCTCTATGTATCCGTCAAAAATCAGGCCTTCGATAATTTGGGCGCGCGTGGCTGGCGTTCCTAAGCCACGCTCGCTCATCGCTTCGCGCAGCTCTTCATCTTCAACGAGCTTGCCAGCGCCTTCCATCGCCGAAAGCAGCGTCGCTTCGTTAAAACGTGCGGGGGGCTTCGTCTCGTTTTCCTTGACCTCAATCGCAAGCACGTCTGCCCGTTCGTTAGGCGAAATTGGAACAATCGATTGTTCGTCCTCGCCGGCCGCTTCTTTTCCATAGACTGCCTTCCAGCCAGGATCGATGATGATTTTCCCCTCGGTCTTGAACGGCTCGCCCTCGATCCGAGTGATGCGGGTGGTTGCTTCAAATTGCGCGGCCGGATAAAAGACCGCGATCGTGCGGCGCGCGACCATGTCGAAAATTTTGCGCTCGAAATCGTCGAGATGCGCGGACGATGTGCCCGTGGGGATGATGGCGTGGTGATCGCTCACCTTGGCGTTGTTGAAGACGCGCTTGGTCGGCTTGACCCATTCGTTGCGCAGTGCTTTCTCCGCGTGGGTAGCCAGCGTCTGGTCGTCGAAGCTGGACATAACCTTGCGCACCTGACCAAGATTGTCCTCTGGCAAATAGCGCGAATCGGTGCGGGGATAAGTCAGCACCTTGTGCTTCTCATAAAGGGCCTGCGCAACTTGGAGTGTGCGCCGCGCGCTTAAGCCGAAACGGCCATTGGCTTCGCGCTGCAACGTTGTTAGGTCATAGAGCAGCGGCGACGCCTGCGTAGTCGATTTTTTTTCGTCGGTGATCTCACCCGTTTTTCCGGTGCATTTCGCTTCGATTGCGCCCGCTTTCTCGCGGCTCCAGAGGCGCTCCGCACGCGCGTCCTCGTTCCCATCATTTTTGAATTTCTCGTCAAACCAGCGGCCGCGATAGCTTCCTGTCTTCACCCCAAGGTCCGCATGAACCTCGAAATACGGGCGCGGCTTGAAAGAGCGGATTTTCTCTTCGCGAGCCACCAAGATCGCGAGCGTAGGCGTCTGCACCCGGCCGGCGGCGGTCTTTTGAAAACCACCGCTGCGCGAATTGAATGAAGTAAGCGCGCGTGTTGCATTGATGCCGACCAGCCAATCGCTTTCCGCACGCGAAGTCGCGGCATCGGCTAGCGGCTGCATTTCTTGCTCGGAACGCAGGTGCTCGAAGCCGGCGCGAATCGCCTCCGGTGTCATCGATTGCAGCCAAAGCCGCCGCGTTGGTTTCTTAACGCCGGCCCACCGCAACGTGTTACGAAAAATGAGTTCGCCTTCGCGCCCGGCATCACAGGCGTTAATGATCTCGGTCACGTCGGGCCTCTTGATCAAACGCTTGAGCAACTGCAGCCGCGATTTTGTCTTCTCTTTCGGCATAAGATCGAAGTGGTTCGGCAATACCGGGAGATTTTCGATATTCCATTTCCCCCGTTTCACTTCCGCGCCTTCCGGCGGAACCATCTCGACCAAATGACCAATCGCCGAGGAGATCACGTATTGATCGTTCTCGAAAAAGTCCTTCTCTTTCTTAAACTTGCCCAAAACGCGCGCGAGGTCCGTCGCGACGCTGGGTTTTTCGGCGATGACAAGGGATTTGGACATTTAAAGGTGCAACCGAAGCTTAGCTTCGCGCTAATTGCAATCGGCAAAAGAGAGACGCCGGGTGAGCCTAGCCCAGTTTCACAAAGTATTTCCCCGGCAATTGCTTAACGAGGCGCTTCAGTTCGAGACTAAGGAGAGTAGAAGAGACGGTTGCGCTTGGCAAATTGCATCTGGCGGCGATTTCGTCGATCGGCGTTTCGGACGATTCAATCGCCTCATAAACGCGACGCTCCTCCCCAGAGAGCGGTGGCAAGGGCCGGGCTGCGGCTTCCGGTGATGGCTTGGTCTCGGGAAGAAGAATTTGCAGGTCCTCAAGAATGTCGCTTGCGCTCATCACGAGCTTGGCGCCTTGCTGAATCAGACGATTGGATCCCATCGCGCTCGGTGCGTTAATGTGCCCGGGAACCGCATAAACGGAGCGACCCTGCTCGATCGCCTGTGACGCCGTAATCAGGGCCCCGCTATTCAAACCCGCTTCGACAACAAGAATGCCGTGGCTCCAGCCACTTATGATCCGATTACGCATCGGAAATGTTTGCCGGTCGGGTTTGATTTCCATTGAGAACTCCGACACGATCGCGCCGTTGCCGGCCATAATCTTTTCAGCGAGCCCTCGGTTTTCAGGCGGATAGATTTCGAGCAACCCGGCACCGATCACGGCAATGGTTCGGCCTTTCGCGGCGAGGGCGCCCTGATGCGCGGCCGTGTCGATCCCGCGCGCTAAACCGCTGATTACCGTCAAACCCGCGTAGGCTATTTGGTAGGCGAGTTTTTTAGCGGCCTCAGTTCCATAATGGGTGGTGCGGCGCGCGCCGATAATGCCAATAGCGTGATTGTCGCGTTCTTGGAGCTCGCCCCAAACGTAAAGCACGATGGGTGGGGCGTGAATTTCCCGGAGCGACTTTGGATACGAGGATGATTCCTGTATGATGACGGTCGCTCCGAAATCGCGAATGCGATTCAGCTCGGATGCAAGATCGATAGTCGATTCCCAAGCTGCAATTTGATCGGCCACTTCACCGCCAATTCCTTCAGCCGCGCGAAGCTCACCACGCTTGGCAGTCAGCACACGCTCTGGAGTTCCAAAAACTTGCAGCAGTTTGCGCAGCCGTACCGGCCCGACAGTCGGCAACATGTTGAGCGCAATACAAGCTTCAGTCGTATTCATCGGTTAGCACGATCGGCAGGGCCATGCTCTGCGGAGCCCTCGAAAATTTGTCGGCCCGATAGAATCGCGCCCTATCCTTATTCGTGCGCAGTCGCACGACCTTGCGACTCAAAATGGAATTTCGTCGTCGTCTGGCTGGGGCGCAGACGCTTTTGGCGGAGGCGCGCTCGATTTGCCGGCGGCGCGCGATGTTCGATCTTCCTCACCCTGTTCACTCGGACCGGCGGTGGCACCAGCGGATCGTGCACCGATAAGCTGCATCGTTTCCCCAATCACCTTCAGCTTGGAGCGTTTCTGTCCTGATTGTTTGTCTTCCCAGGAGTCGAGCTGGAGCCTGCCTTCGATAAAAACCGGACGGCCTTTTTTTAGATACTCTCCGGCAACCTCCGCAGTGCGGCCCCAAAAAGTGACGTCGACGAAAGTCGCTTCTTCACGCTTCTCCCCACTGTCGGTCGTGTAAACGCGATTAACCGCGATGCCGAGATCGCACACCGCACTCCCTTTCGGGGTGTAGCGCACTTCTGGATCGCGCGTCAGATTTCCGAGCAATATGACTTTGTTGAAGCTGGCCATGCGCCGGTTATAGCCAAACTATTTCGCTTTCGCCAACTTTTTCGGCGCCTTCTCCTTCTTTTCCGGGAGGCGCTGGTAATTCTGACGATAGACTTCCGGATCAAGTTTAAATTTCGAACGCAATTTTGTAATCAGTTGCGGATCGGCGTGAAAAACAAAGTTCACGTAGAACCCCGAATCAAGCGGTCCGGCCACGTAGGAAAACTGGCGCTTATCCATTTTTTGCACCTGCTCGACCTCCGCGCCTTCTTTTTGAAATTCTGATTCCAATCGGTCGACAATATCTTTGACGGTGTCTTCTTTGCCCTGCGTGTTAAGCACGAGCAACGCCTCGTAACGGTTCTTCATGATTCTTCGGTTTTGTTGAAACTGTTCATCGTGGAAACGAGTCCATTGTCAATCGCGCATTTCACCGCTTCCGCGGCGCGATCGATTGTCGATCTAACGAGCGGCTTCTCTTCCTCAAAAAACCGGCTCAACACGTATTCGACCGAGCCTTCGCGTGGCGCCGCGCCAATACCAATGCGCAATCGCGGAATGTCCTCGGTTCCGAATCGCACGATGATTGATTCGAGACCATTGTGACCTCCCGGACCACCGCTGGCCCGCAATCGAAGACGGCCAAGCGGCAAGGCAAGATCGTCGAGCACAACGAGAATTTCCCGCGCCTCGATTTTGAAAAACTGAGCGAGCTCGGCGAGCGGTTCTCCGCTACGATTCATGTAAGTCATCGGTTTCACCAGGATCAATTCTCCCGATTTCGCCAAAAGCGCGTCCTTCTTGGTGGATTTTTTCCATGTCGACTCAAAATGAGCGGCAAGCCGATCGACGACAAGAAAGCCGATGTTATGGCGAGTTTGCTCGTATTCGGGCCCAGGGTTTCCGAGACCGGCAATCAGACGAACTTGTGGAGTTTTTTCTTCCACATTCGCTCAGCCGAAAATCAGATATCGCAAAAGGTGTCCCTGGCGGCGTTGACCAAGATCGAACGAATCCAAATAGCTTACTTCTTTTGTTCTTTTTCCTTCGGGATCGCGGGGGCCGCGGCCGTTTC
>WNFQ01001085.1_pt1 | contig 21167 bp, 17 predicted proteins | sample 5400171 | NCBI WGS metagenome assembly WNFQ01 (sample SAMN13153356, study PRJNA577476) | soil metagenome | isolation source: 20 cm soil under Madrone tree | place: USA:California | collected 2016-06-14 | reverse complement strand
CTTCTTGGGCGGGCGCACGGATCATCTTGGGACAGTGGACCCCATACACCGAGAAACTATACGACTTCTTGATACTCACATTCAGCGAGAATGGGACGATCACCGACCTCAACAGGCTGAAAGAGAAGTCTAGTCTCTCAGATGACGAGTGGGATCGACTTCTTGAGTTTGCCAGCCAAGTAATTGTCTATTTGCTGTTTGTCGGTCCACGGCCGTTGCTCAACTCATCATTGAAAATGTCCAGGCCCTGTCCAATCTTGCCAATTACAAAACTTTCGGATTCACAAAGTTCGTCCCGCGTGTACCGCAAGCAAAATTCTCTGCTGTGGTCGAAAACTCTCACAACGCTGCAAACGCTGTACCTCTCTGGAATGAGGTGCGCAACCGCTCTGTTTTGACCTGTATATATCTAAATCTCGATGTCAATTTCTTTACAGCTGAAAGGCCACATCTATGCCCTGGAGCCTGAGGCGAGTCTGTTCATCGGAAAACGCGACCAGGGACAAGTCAGCAATTACTACCTCGGGAAACCCATCACGGACGACGAAGCCGCGGCGATCCAGACTGCTGCGGAGAAGATTGAGATAGATATTCTCAACACCCGGTACGCGTCCGCTTCTACTTCCCCGCACGGCGATCTGACTGAAGATGCGGTTCGTGCTAGAGTCCAGAAGAATGGTCCGAGTGACTTCATCCTCCTGGTGGCATCTGCAGATACCCAACCGGATGTGGTGCACAAGTTTTCGCTAGGGGGCGTCGATGCCAAACTAACCGTCAGATATGGTGACTTTACGGAGCCTCTGTCGCGTGTGGTGAAAGCTCTCACCGAGGTAAGCGCTCTCATGCCTGTCTTTGTCTTCTGATGTTTCAATGATGCGATCTAGGCGAGAAAATATGTCGCCAACAAGCACCAGGGTGCGATGGTTGACGAATATATTGCATCGTACGTTCCTGTTGTGACTTGTGGCCTTGGTCCGCGGCAGTCTAAGCCAGTTTTGGTCACGCGCAGATTCCGAAGCGGTTCCATCGAAAGACACAAGCAGGGTTCCAAACACTGGGTAAAAGACATCGGCCCGGTTGTAGAGAGTTACATCGGTTTCGTCGAGACGTATGTGGATCCATACGGCGGTCGTGCCGAGTGGGAAGGTGAGTACACACCCATAATCCCCCATCATGGAAAGATTCATCTTGATTTAGGCTTTACTGCCATCGTGAACAAGGAGTTGAGCGCCAAGTACGAGACACTCGTGAATAACGCGCCAAACCTCATCAAAGGTTTGCCCTGGGGAAAGAACTTTGAGGTCGATGTATTCAAAAAGCCGGACTTCACCGCTCTTGAAGTTCTGTCGTTCGCTACTGGTGGTATGTTAGCCATCATGCTGTATGTGTTCAGCTCAAACCTATCATCCTCAAGGTATTCCGGCCGGAATCAATGTAAGTGCGACTTGTCGTTTGTAGCCAAGCCCGTATTAAGTGAAACCCCGCAGATTCCCGTGAGCGCTACGCGCCTACGTTCATTCGCTTGTGCTAATGTCGGTGGGATTTTCCTCAGAACTACTATGACATCCGAGAATCGGACGGGTTCAAGAATGTATCTCTGGCCAACGTCCTGGGCGCGAAGTCTCCTGGTACGAAAGTGTTGTTCGACATTACTATGCTTATCCTGACAAATTTCTAGACGAGTTCCCTTTCATCCACCCCAACGACCTTACTCTATACAAGGCATGGGAAACGAAGTCCTTTGAGGTGCAGGTCGCGAACCACGAACTGCTGGGCCACGGCTCGGGAAAACTGTTCAAGGAAGACGCTGACGGCAAGAAAAATTTTGATCCGAAGAAGGTAAGGCGGTCGAACCAGCTCGAATCTACTCATTTGTAATACAATGAAAGGTTATCAACCCCCTTACTGGCAAACCGGTGTAAGTTCTGCATCGTCATCATTATGCTGCTTGCGAAGCTTGAACTGAACTGCTGCGCACGAAGCACGTCTTGGTACAAACCCGGACAAACTCCTGGTTCCATACTCGGAGAGGTGTCCTCTTCTATGGTGCCGACATTCTTAAAGTTTTCGACGTGAGTAAACCCCAGTACTGTTCTGGGCACATCCATACAGAACATTCATGTGTAATGACAGATCACGGATCCGAAAGACGTAGATGACATACAATACATAACCTTCCTTTCCATGGCCCGTGCTGGCCTGCGAGGATTGGAGTTTTACGATCCCGTAACCGGAAAGCACGGACAGGCCCACATGCAAGCCCGGTACGTCATCACTACGACATACGTATCTCGAATACGCTCCCTCCTTACATGAGACGATCCTCCCTCTTTTGGCAGCCTTGGAATCACACAGCACCTTATCGAAGGCGGTATTGCTTGGCTCGAAGAAGTCCGAGGCGCAAAGGGTGATCTAGAAGACTTATACATTCGGGTGGGTGGCAGTGGCAGTCACTGGGGGTAGGAGGATCGTCTTATGTCCCCCATCAGGTTGATCGCGAGAAGGTGCTCTCGCGTGGCAAAGAAGTAGTTGGTAAGCTTCTTGTCGACCTGCAGGTCCGGAAGAGTACCGCAGATGGCCCTGGTGCGCGCAAATTCTATACACAGTTAACTACCCCGTTACCCGGCTGGGACAAGGACATCCGTGATGTTGTCCTGAGGAAGAAAACGGTGAGCTCAACGTCATATTGCTGTCCGTCTATTGAAACCGGTTATTGCCTTCGTGTAGCCCCGAAAGCTCTTTGTCCAACCAAACACCTTCATACAAGATGGAGAGGCAGTTTTGAAAGATTATGATCTTACCCCTGCCGGTGTCATCCAGAGTTTCATCGAACGTAGAGTGTAGTGCCCAGAAATCTTATTTTACAGGTGAAATGCATGTCTACTATGTACGCTAATGGAGAATGAATGAAGGTCTGGGGTATAGTATGTAGTAATTGTACCCGCGAGAATTGGTAGTGTCGATTTAGTAGTAGATCGACCTATGAAGTGCCGTCGAAATTCCTAGAAGTACTGTCTATATTACTTCGCGAACTAAGGCGACCACAAGCGTGATACTGTCGAATATCAGAAAACCACTCTAGAAAGTATGTCGGGAACGCACTCATCGAGTTTCTTTTTGTGACCAATATTTGAATGGTGGCCATCCGTCATCAGCAGTCAGAAGAAGACATAAAAGTTCAAACTTACCCCGCCAGCAAAGTAGTTTCCATTCATGGTCGCCGCCTCTAAAGAAATGCGCGGTTAGATTTACTTGCATTGGGCCGAGCGATTAAGTCTTACTTGCAAATGGACTGGTTCGTCGATCGTTGTACATGCACGCTCGAGCATATTCGATAATGCGGTCAGAAACCAGCTTCACCTGTTCATCCTCAGATCCGCCGGATCGAAAGACCAGACTGCAAATGGAGGTGATTTCACTATTGAAGACATTGTCTGATAATCCATCCGTCTAGAAAAGAGGGTCAGTCACGGAGAGAGACTCGTGAAGGCTATCCTACATAAGCAATGACTAGGTCACCATCTCGAAGTTTCGTTTCATAGATGTCAGCGTCGTCAGGCGTGTCCATAATTGCATCCGAATCACGTAATTTTGCGACGCTTGGGACTTTAGCGAGTTGCCTAGGGTGAACAAGTTTTTCAACATAAGTCAGGTAGAAGAACTGTCAGTCAGACTTACCTGGGACAATTGAAAAAGTGGGTTTGAGCCTTTTGTCTGTGGAACATGGCCGAGGAGCGGATGATCATGAAGCCACTGTCACCCAAGCTTGAGGAGTAGATGGCACATCGTCGTCATTCGCAGAGGAATCAGTGAGTTAGAGAAGCCATACTTTGCGGCGCGTAAAAGTCCGGAGGACGCGTTGAGGTTGATGAGACAAGCGGTACTGGAACCTTCACATGACGCAGGTGAGTTTCGTGGTGAATTAAGATCGTATGGAGTCATCGACACACCTGCCACTACGGCCCGCTCCCTCAAGGTGGCCTGATACGCCCATTTGAGGCAGTCTCGAGGGTGTAACTCCCATCCCTCCACAGCTTCTCGGTCTTCATAATCCTGTGTCGCATCCACTTCCGGTTCGCCTGCCCAGCCGGCCTTGGCGTATCGGTGCGAATGGTACATCAAGGCTTGTGAAAACAAGGATGGGTCGACGCCACTTAACGCCCATCCCCCAACGCCATCGGCCACCCCAAACGAAACGCCCTTATGAGTGGTGATATGTAATTGGAGATCACCACGATGAATCACCGAGCTCACCTACCGACTGGTTTCGCATCTGCATGTGAGACAGTTAAAATCCGCCAAAAAACGAGTGTGAGAGTACGCGCACCTCCTGGACATAAAAGAAGTCTTCTCCTGGCGTTTTACTGAAGCCAGGTTCGGGCAGAGTAAGTACGTGGTCTCTCCACATACCAACAGGAGTATCTGGGGGGAAAGGCTTGCTTTTCTTTTTGATACCGTGCCCTGGTGGTGCGGATAGCCAGTTTGGACGGATGTGGAATTGGTATGGTCGTTGAATTGTCGAGATTTGTCGGGGTACGGACAAGACGCGTGAGATGAAAGATGATAGTAGGGGGACCTTCCCGTAAACGTGCGATCGAAGGGTTATCATGGCCCCTTCGCTGAGAGGTGCGGATAAAGTTTCAAGGTGAGATGGTTAGCTGCTCAACAGGTATCGCCGTACTCGTACTACACGCTGTGTCACAAGGAATTCTCGGCCCGTCATCCCGGAGCGATCGTAGATACAGTACATTTATCGCCGCGTATCGAAGCCTTAGTACCATGTTCCTGCCTTTTGCTCCCGCTAACAGAGACCGCAATTCTCGTCCGTTTCCTCGCCACCGCGGGTCCAACTCTGTCCGTACCACTTCTTCTGATTGTACAACCCAATGACAGATCCGCGCTCTGTTCGCGAAACCCTTCGATTTGCAGAGAATTCCGGTTCGAGGCGTGGCAACGCCGTTGACCACAGGGCGCGGATCCAGAATCTTGTCCCTTGTTTTCCGATACTGGCCTGGATGAATCAGGCGGCATGGGAATGGGAAGGTCGGTGATTGGTCTCAAAGATTGCGAAGACTTAGGTTTGACCGTGGTACTCTTAGCTGCTGTACCAGCATATCGTGGGGTGGAGGGTTCTTCGTTCGCCCTGTCGTGAACGGGTGCTGATGGTTCCCCAGATCGAATAGCGAAAGGAATTCTTGATGCCGGAAGCTTTGTGGAAGCCTTCACGCTGTAGTAGGAACCATCGGTTTGCTTCATCGAGCGATGCCGTTTTGAAAGCAAGTCCTGCATCTCTTGCAAACCCTTCATCGTTCGTTCGTTCGTTCGGTCGACGGAAACTAGATCCTCAAGGCTTCGCGGCCTCGACGGGACCTTTACACTGAGAGGGATCTGTGCCTGATCCCATGGTGGTGGGTCTCGATAGAGCATCAACAGTTCTTGACCCCATTGCGGCATATGTCTGGGCGGATGGGCAATCGATGAACTGGTGCTAGTCGTTCTCTGAGAGTAGAACAACTTGGCCTTGTGTCGGACCGCATAAGCATCGGACTCCGCGCCTACAACGTCGTGCAACACGTCCAGGGTTGCTACACCCAGCTCCGTGTATGATCTCTGAAGCTCATCTGGTGGGTGTAATAAAAATGACCCTTGGAGACTGGGTGCTTGCTCCGGTGAACATGGGGAAGTGTCGAGATTCGGGGAGTTCCCAAAATCTCGACTGCGCTCACGACTTGAATGTGTCAAGTGGTCAACATGCAAGACACCAGAGTCACTGGAAGGAATGACATCCTGCGAATTTAACAACAGCGATAGCGCTTTTAGTGGACGCGTGGGATGATATAGTCGCTTCTCAACTGCCGGAAAGAAAGATGGAGGAATTTTCTCTCGGTCCCAAGTGCAACTCGTGCTTCGGAGATCTACAGGCATCATTTATTTCAAAATATTCACGGGTTGTGCACGGCTTACCCACAACAGCAAGGAGTATAAAGGACTCCAGGTATTGAAATATTGCATTAGTGACTCGTTTGCAGTGATGCAAACTCAAGATACGTAGTTGCCAAGGGCCACGCCTTCGGTTGGCACAATCAATACCGACCTCAACCCACTTCAGGGTTCCAGACAGGCGTCGAATTCCCAGTGCAGAGAGGGTGGTGCGGCTGGCATCGAGAACACAAAGAGTATGAAGAGCTGTCAAATGAACAATTGTGTTGTCGTTGAGGTGGGGACATCCTGGGAGTTCTAGCACGGTGAGAAGAGAGAAGTGTTCTGTTGTTGGAATACGCTGTAATAGTGGAAGGTACTTGTCAGACAGCGCTGTACGATAGGTTCTGAAACTGTGTGGCAAGTCTGAATACGTCTGAACGAGAATGGCCCATAAACGCGGATCCACTTTGCCCAGGTTGAAGTTGCCTTGGGTATTCCGTGGGATGAGAGATTGGAGGACATCTGGGTCATTGGGAAATTGCGGGGGACAATATGGGCGCGGTGGGCCGTAGTGATAGACCAATTCTGGAACTTGAACGAGACGCCTGATACAAAAGTACGAGAGTGGAGGGACACGAATCTCTGCTATGCCTGGGTTGTCTTCGTCACCGTAAGGACCGGGTTGGAAGTAGGTATTTGGAGGGCCGGTTGAGCTGAGTATGGTAGTGCCTGCGTCGTCTGTCGACTTGGTACGTTCACTCTGCCAGAGTATGATGGGTTTGTTCATGCGTACATGCTAATTCCCGTGTCACCCACGTGCGCGCGTCCTCTCCGCGATAAGGGTTTTCCCAGGTCGCGTTCGCGTTGTCCCATTTGGTCGCGAGGGGACCACGTGACTTGTACCAAAAATAAATGCACTTTGAATCGAGTGACCAGTCGTCAAGAGAGTCCGTGCAAAACAAGCCGTTCACCGTTCATTGTCGACACCTCATTCCTTTCTACCTCATTCTCCTCTACCGCTACATATCATTTTCATTCGTTTAATCACAAATCTTTTCTCGATACCATGGCTGCTCGTCCTGGTTACGCGCAGCCCGACCCTCGAAATCCTTTTGCCAACCCCCCAATGCCACAGCAATTCCCTCAACAGTATCAACAACGCAGGCGTGACTATGATGCGGAATCAGACTTCAGCGACCCATTTGGTTCGCGAAATACAAGTACAACACACCTCCCCGCCAACTCTCCCTACTACAACCACGCTGGCCAGCACGATCATAGTGAGCATCACTCCCCATTTATTCTTACTCCTCTCTGCCCGAGCGCCTTTCCTGGTTTCTACCCGCTGTAATTTTTTTTGTCGACCTTCCACCCTCACCGAGGTCTTGGTTTATTTTTACTGAAAATTTCCCTCGCATTGCAACCTGTGCTTGATCGTACTTACGTTCTGTCATAGACTCCGATGATGGCTATGCACAATCTATCAGCTCTCACACGAGCGTGACAACGCGACCTGGACCAACAAATTATGATCCTTATCCAGCCTGGTCTGCCGACAAACAAATTCCCATTTCCTACGAGGAGATTGAAGACATTTTCCTTGATCTCACACAGAAATTTGGTTTTCAGCGGGACTCTATGCGAAATCAAGTCCGTTATTTTTAAAAAAATGCTTGGGCCATTGCTGACATTCCATTCTAGTTTGATTTCCTCATGCATTTGCTCGATTCCCGTGCTTCGCGAATGTCGCCCAGCCAAGCTCTTTTGACCTTGCACGCGGATTATATCGGCGGCCAGCACGCCAATTACCGAAAGTGGTACTTCGCGGCCCAGTTGAATCTAGATGACGCTGTTGGGCAATCTCAAAACCCAGGACTTCAGCGTTTAAAGAGTGTCCGTGGTGGCTCAACCAAATCTGCAGGGGCAAAATCACTGGACAATGCCCTCAACCGTTGGCGTAATGCGATGAACAATATGAGTCAGTATGACCGCCTCCGACAGCTTGCTCTTTATCTTCTGTGCTGGGGAGAAGCCGGCAACGTTCGCTTCGTACCGGAGTGTCTGTGCTTCATCTTCAAATGCGCCGATGATTACTACCGAAGCCCGGAGTGTCAGAATAGGTCTGATCCTGTTCCCGAGGGCGTATACTTAGAGACGGTTATCAAGCCCCTCTATCGGTTTATGCGGGATCAAGGCTATGAAGTCGTGGATGGCAAGTTCGTGAGAAGAGAGAGAGATCATGATCAAATAATTGGCTATGATGATATTAATCAACTATTTTGGTATCCAGAAGGCCTTGCCCGCATTGTGCTCCATGATAATGCGAGTTCTCTAAAATTGGCACTTCCTGACCTTTTTTTAATCCATCGTTTTCAGACCCGCCTTGTCGATGTTCCCCCAGCACAGCGCTTCATGAAGTTTGGCCGCATCGATTGGGGACGTGTTTTCTTCAAGACTTATTACGAAAAGCGTTCAGCGGCTCACCTTCTTGTCAACTTCAATCGTGTATGGGTTCTACACGTTGCAGTGTATTGGTTCTATACCGCCTTCAACTCACCCAGGGTTTATGCTCCGCATGACAAACAATTCCCGTCTGCTCCGATGACATGGTCAGCTACAGCTCTTGGCGGCGCTGTCTCCACGAGTATCATGCTCCTGGCGACTTTGGCGGAGCTCTTCTACATCCCCACAACTTGGAACAATGCCTCTCATCTGACGACGCGGTTTATCTTTTTGCTCTCAATCCTAGCAATCACGGCAGGTCCAACAATTTATCTGGCCAAGATAGATGGTGTACCCACAAGATCACACTTCCCTCTTTATCTCGGCGTTGTCCAATTTTGTATATCCGTTATCATCACCCTCGCGTTCGGCATTATCCCTTCCGGCCGAATGTTTGGCGACCGTGTTGCGGGCAAGTCGCGAAAGTACATGGCCTCTCAGACATTCACCGCTTCTTATCCTGACCTACCACGGAGCGCGCGACTGGCCTCAATCACTCTCTGGTTGTTGGTCTTCGGCTGCAAGTTTACCGAGTCATACTTCTTCCTGTCATCCTCCTTCAGTAGTCCAATTGCTGTAATGGCACGAACCACCGTCCAGGGTTGCAACGACAGAATATTTGGCAATTCCCTTTGCTCCAATCAGATCAACTTCACGCTCGCCATCATGTACATCATGGATCTGGTGCTGTTCTTCCTCGACACGTATTTGTGGTACATCATTTGGATTGTCGTTTTCTCCATCGGGCGTTCATTCGGCTTGGGCCTCTCGATCTGGACGCCCTGGAAGGACGTGTATACCCGACTTCCCAAGCGCATCTACGCAAAATTGCTTGCAACTGCTGAAATGGAGGTCAAGTACAAACCCAAGGTCCTTGTCTCGCAAATTTGGAACGCAGTCATTATTTCCATGTATCGTGAGCACCTGCTGTCGATAGACAATGTCCAACGATTGCTATATCATCAGACGGACGGTCCCGACGGCCGCCGTACCCTCCGCGCCCCGCCATTTTTCACGAATAACGAAGGCAAAGGATTCAAAGGCAACTTTTTCCCCAATGGTGGAGAGGCCGAGAGGCGCATCTCGTTCTTCGCATCTTCCCTTACGACCGCTATCCCCGAGCCTTTGCCCGTTGATGCCATGCCTACGTTTACGGTCCTGGTTCCTCATTATTCGGAGAAGATCCTGTTGAGTTTGCGTGAGATCATTAGGGAAGAGGATCATAATACCCGTGTCACGCAACTCGAGTATCTCAAACAACTTCACCCTGTCGAATGGGATAACTTTGTCAAGGATACCAAGATTCTCGCAGAGGAGCACCCAGAGGACGATGAAAAGGGCATGAACAAGTCGGACGATTTGCCATTCTATTGCATAGGCTTCAAGACGGCCTCACCCGAATACACCCTCCGCACACGTATTTGGGCTTCACTCCGGGCACAAACACTCTACCGCACAGTTTCCGGCATGATGAACTACTCGAAGGCGATCAAACTTTTATATCGTGTCGAGAATCCTGACGTCGTTCATACGTTTGGTGGTAATTCGGACCGCCTCGAACGTGAGCTAGAGCGAATGTCAAGGCGCAAGTTCAAATTCGTCATTTCCATGCAGCGCTTTGCTAAATTCAATAAAGAGGAGCGGGAAAACGCCGAGTTCCTCCTCCGCGCCTATCCCGACCTTCAGATCGCTTACCTTGACGAAGAACCAGGCGCCAAAGGTTCAGACCCAAAGCTCTACTCCGTGTTGATTGATGGCCATTCTGAACTCGATGAGGCGACTGGCAAAAGACGACCCAAGTTTCGTGTCGAACTTCCTGGCAATCCTATTCTCGGAGACGGCAAGTCGGACAACCAGAATCATGCAATCATCTTTTACCGTGGGGAGTATCTTCAGCTCATTGATGCCAACCAGGACAATTACCTTGAAGAGTGTCTCAAGATCCGGAATATCCTGGGAGAGTTCGAGGAGTACTCGATTTCCAGCCAAAGTCCTTATGCGCAATGGGGTCACAAAGAGTTTAAAAGGGCTCCTGTGGCGATTATCGGTACTCGCGAGTACATCTTCTCAGAGAATATTGGAGTTCTCGGAGATATTGCTGCTGGGAAGGAACAGACATTCGGTACCATGACGGCTCGCGCGTTGGCTTGGATTGGTGGCAAACTTCATTACGGCCACCCTGATTTCCTCAATGCTACCTTCATGACAACCCGTGGTGGAGTCTCCAAGGCCCAGAAAGGCCTACATTTGAACGAAGATATATTCGCTGGTATGAACGCCTTCGGTCGAGGTGGTCGTATCAAACATTCGGAGTACTACCAATGTGGCAAGGGGCGTGACCTGGGTTTTGGGACAATTCTCAACTTCCAGACGAAGATCGGCACTGGTATGGGTGAGCAGATGCTCAGTCGAGAATACTATTACCTTGGCACACAGCTGCCGGTGGACCGTTTCTTGACGTTCTATTACGGCCACCCCGGTTTCCACATCAACAACATTTTGGTTATCTACTCGATTCAAGTGTTCATGGTCACTCGTAAGAGTATTCTTTCATCCATGTATCCTTGGCAATAACTTTACCTACAGTGGTCTTCATCGGCATGTTGAACAAGCAGCTCGCCATCTGCAAAGTCGATTCACAAGGGAACGTGATTGGTGGCCAGGGAGGATGCTATAACCTCATTCCCGTGTTTGACTGGGTCAGGCGGTGTATCGTCTCCATATTCTTGGTATTCATGGTTGCATTCCTTCCTCTGTTCTTACAAGGTCAGTTTCAGTTTACTTCTTCTATCACATTCGACTCTAATGCCTTGTTTTCCCGCAGAACTCGTGGAGAGGGGCACAGGAATGGCTTTGATCCGTCTCGGCAAACACTTCTTGTCGCTCTCGCCGATTTTTGAGGTTTTCTCCACCCAGATCTATTCGCAGGCTATCCTCAGCAACTTGACTTTTGGTGGCGCACGATATATCGCCACGGGCCGTGGATTTGCAACGACTCGCATCTCGTTTACCATCCTCTACTCCCGCTTCGCTGGACCGAGTATTTACATGGGCATGCGCAACCTACTGTTTCTGCTCTACACTTCGCTCTCTATCTGGATCCCGCACCTTATTTATTTCTGGTTTTCTGTTCTGTCGCTCTGCATCGCTCCCTTCGTCTTTAACCCTCATCAATTCTCTTTTACCGACTTCATCATCGATTACCGAGAATTCCTGCGTTGGATGTCCCGTGGTAATTCGCGAACGAAGGCCAGTAGCTGGTATGGGTACTGCCGCCTATCGCGAACCATGATTACGGGGTACAAGAAGAAGAAACTGGGACATCCATCAGAGAAGCTGTCAGGCGATGTTCCCCGCGCCACTTGGAGGGCCGTCGTCTTCTCAGAAATCATTTGGCCAATTTGTTACGCAGCCTTGTTTATCATTGGGTACATGTTTGTCAAGTCTTTCCCCGATCGCGACGGTAACCAACCACCGAGCCCCCTCATCCGAATTGCTGTCGTCTCCATTGGGCCTATCGTGTGGAATGCCACCGTTTTACTGGCATTCTTCATGATCTCTCTCTTTTTAGGCCCCATGATGAGCTCGTGGGCGAAATTTGGTTCTGTTGTGGCGGCGACTGCTCACCTTCTCGCACTCGTTGGAATCATAGCATTCTTCGAGTTCTTCGTACGTACTCCGCATAAGCATTAATGCGATTTACTCATCCTGTATTTTAGTGGTTCCTCGAGCTTTGGGACGCATCGCATGCAGTGTTGGGTGTCATCACGATCATTGCCATCCAAAGGGCCATTCAGAAAATCCTCATAGCTGTCTTCTTGACTCGCGAGTTCAAGCACGACGAGACCAATCGGGCATGGTGGACTGGTAAATGGTATGGTCGTGGCCTTGGTGTCTCTGCAATGTCTCAGCCAGCTCGCGAGTTCATTGTGAAAATCGTGGAAATGTCGCTATGGTCAAATGATTTTCTGCTTGGTCACCTTCTCCTGGTAATTTTGACACCACCAACCTTGATTCCCTTCTTCGATAAGCTGCATTCAACGATGCTCTGTGAGTTTATATTTATCCCGTGTCCTCTCTACCCGTATTTATACGTACACAGTCTGGCTTCGACCTTCGAAGCAAATCCGTCCGCCATTGTTCTCTACAAAGCAGAAACGCCAGAGGCGCTGGATCGTGAGTAAAGTTGATGGCTGCTTGGCCGTACATCTCTGAACATTTTGTCACAGGTCTTCAAGTATACGATTCTCTACATTATTGTGGTTGCTTTCTTGGCGTCGTTGATTGTCTTGCGTGAGTACAGGACCCACTAACGATGCTTCTTGCTGCTGATTGGTGATTCATAGCTGCCCTCTTCCGAAATGACATCACTTTCCATTGCACGATTTGTCAGAATATCTAATCTACTAATCTTTGTTTGTCGCTAGTCGTACGACTAGGTGTGGTGGACGTTTTGGGGTCGGAGATCATCGGCCCTGTACAACATTCATTTGCTTCCTGTATACATAGGGACTTTTTGTGCAATCGTCCGTCATAGAAGCACAGTTTTTATATTTTGATGGAGAGTGCAGACGTCGGGTGTAACTGAGTATGAAAATGAAATGTTGTGTGCGAGCTCGCTCAGGCTGGCGTGGTGGATCTTGTCAGGCGGCTTAACGACAGCCATCTTCTCTACCTCAGTGCAGGATCACTATTTGTGAAATCTAGGTTGCCTAGATGGACTACTTCTCAAAATTTATTCGATCTGGCAACCAGTCGGGTCCCAAACCTGTTCAGGATAACGCGACAGAATTCCACAATTCGTGGACCTCTGTCAAGGTACGTTCCAACGCATGTTCTACCTTGACGTTTTTCTCATGTTAACACCAAGAGTACCCTTTTACAACCAGACGAACGACAACTTTCGAGGGGTATCGCGTCGACTGATGTGTCCGCAAATCTCAAGGGGATGGTGGATTTACTTGTCCGCGAGTCTACGAGGACAGAGGAGGGGTGCGTCTATTTCTTTTCTCTAATATCCTACATTGACAACCTTCAAGAGGAACGGGTGTCTGTCTGGAGTACCTATTGAAAAACGGTGCGTCCTCAACCGCTTCCTCCATTATGTTCTGCTCAGGTTTTCTAGACGTCCTGGGAACGCTTGTCAGACTGAGCGAATCAGATTGCCCATCTGGAATCCAGGTGGAGGTACTACGCGCTGTTCAAAACATGGTTATCCTATTGGACGAGCAGTTCTTGGTTCACTCTGCAGTTCACAAGGCCGTCCTGCGGTTGCTGAGGAATTGTGTGGGTGATGATATCCAGGAGCAACTGGATAACCGGAACCGCAAAGTGATGGGCGCGGCTAAGAACATCGTTCGAAGTTCACCGTCTGAGTACGAGGAAGATCGTGAGTTTCTGCCCATCTCAGTATCCGCAGCCCCTCCAACGCAGAAACGCAGTTGTCAATCTTCTATGCATACTATGCAGCCGCATCCGGACCTTTCGCGAACTTCTCATAATATTTTTTCACGACAAGCACGGGTACCACTCTGATACCTTGTTCTCTGTGGAGGAAGAGGGCGAGGAGGATGAAGACGATGAGAGTGACGACTCGAGCGATACCGAACCAGGAGAGCACCTTTCAGAGACCGTCCCCGGCTCAGGTAGTTCAAACTACGTTGCAGCAACATCAGAAGTATCCGAAAAACCCAAGAAGACTGAATACGAATTTCTTCTCTTTAACTATCTTCTACGATTTGTGCACAGGGAAGGCCAGATCGGTGATTTTGCGCGGGCTGGGCTGTTATTCCTCATGGACGTGGCCATGTCACCTAGTGACCAGGAGCATCGACTCTCGAAAGACGACCCTGAAAAGGCAGTAGCGGACCCAATCGCTGATGCCGCGCTCTCTCTGGCCGAATACATCCTGGATGGCGACTTCTCCGACGTGCTTGGCGCTGGTCTTGGGGCCGTCTACTCTCAACTTCCTTCCAAACTCCAAGTACACACACCCACTGTCACCGAAGAAAACAGAGGTGCAAGCATGGTACTTGGTGGCTTCCCTGCAGACGACGAGGAAGCGAAATCTCAGATGGACATTCGAGAAAACAACCGTCCGCTCGCAGTGGAGGATTCACGAACCAAGGATTTCAAGACTCGCCTAGACCACTTCTTGAAACTTCTCGAGTTTCTCGAGGACATATTTCGACGCAATGTTCCCAAAGATGATCCTGACGCCTGTCTCGACCCTTCCGCGCTTGTCGGTACAGCTGTTGTGAACTCCATCTTGGCAGCCATTCGCCAAACCTTCCTTGAAAACGTCTTATATCCATCCATCCTAGAATGTTCGGATGTGGATGGAAGCGCCGTAGCCGTCATGTCATACATCGAAATAATGATTCGAACCTTGGAAAGGGGTCAACTTACTGACCTCCTCGTCAATTTCCTGGTCAGCGAGGACAATGACGACGTACCAAAACCTCGGCCTCGACCACATAGCACCCTGACTCTGGGGTCCAGTGGTCCCCGCGAGACGCAGAACATTGAAGCCCAAGCCAAGCTACGTCGACGGCGAAGCAGCGCAATGATGTTGCTTGAGCTCGAGGCTCCGGCGTCTACCAAGCAGTCAGAGTACTTTACCAGTCTCGGTCGATTCACACTCAAAGACCTCCTCATCTCCAATCTCCGTTCCAAAGATCCACCTACAGCCGCGGCAGCCCTGCAACTTCTGAACGCACTGCTGATTCACTATAGTCCGCTTTGTGTGGACAAGTTATTAGTCGTCGTTTCCGATCCAACAGCAACCAGCTTTCCCGAACCGACTTTGAATGACAAGCCGCCTACCACGCCACTTGACCAAGCAGAGGATGAGGTTTTCGTCTATCCACCCGAGGTACCCGATGCTTCCCCGCCACCCCACAGTTTCGCACAACCAAGGATGACATATTCTACTCACGAACGTGAGATGGACCTCTACCTAAACCTTGTTTCGCGTCTGGACCCCACACATTCAAGTGATAGCTTCAGCACCGGCTATGACCGATACGCCTGCGATGCAATTCAAGCTATCCAGAATCATAGTTCGTTTTCATTGGACGTCCCACCAGAGACGCAAGCCCAGTTAAAACATCGACTTAATCCAAACGATCCTATCCTCTCTGCCGTTTTAGATTGGCTCCGCAAGCTATTTTTGAATTCTCCAGAGTTCAATATCGCCCTGACAGGCGTACTGGCATCGCTGGCCCACGATCCATTCCGGTCCCTCGCTGGATGGCTGAACTTCGGTTACGCAGAGCAGCCTCTAGCGGACAGCTTTGGTCTTGTTGCACCAGAAGATGGCGATGACAGGTCAGCGGATTATCAGATTGAGGAGATGCTCACATCAGGGTCAAGAAAACCTACATCGAGTTTCGACGATGCGTCTCGACCTGTCATCCTCACCATATTCCAGAATCTGGTAGCGCAGCTTGATAGATACCGCCAGAGCGTAGCGAACTTTGATAAATATCTTCTAGAGCGGCGACAAGGCCTCCTGTTTTCTGAAAACCTTACCGATGCACTCACACTGGCGCTTGATCTCGAAGACACCAGTGGTCCCCCAAATCTCCAGTCACCAGTCGTCTCCGCCCCTCCTGTTCCAGAGAGCCCTCCAAAGTCTGTCCCGAAAACATCTGGATCGTTCGTGTCATTCCTGACACCAAGGAAGCCGAAATCAACACTGGCCAAAACGACACAGCCAGGCACTTTATCAATGTCAACGTCCTCAAAAACTGCTGCAACGAAGCCTTTTGGTTCTCATTACCAACATACAGGTGCAGTCACTGTTGAGCCCTTTGAGGCACCGAGTCCGTCAGAAGGTCCCTGGATGCCTGTACGCCCTCTCAAGTTTTCGGCGGAAGAGGATGTTTTCTCCTCAGGTTGGGATGACAGGTCTAGGCACACGGCCACCTCAAGCTCTCAACCAGAGGAACCAGTGCAGGGTCCTAAAACCGTGACCTTGTCACGATTACTGGACAATATCGTTATCCTGGAGGAATCTATAAAAGAAATGGCTGCTATCATGCAGGCAAGGCGGGCTCTCGGTATTGACGCAGTACGTTACATATAGATTTATCGTGTGTAGGCTATGGCCACTGTAACCATATTTTAATGGAGGTATTTGGATTGTTTATACCATAGACAATATATACGCGTACACATGTAAGGGAGCTAGTTAATTTAACAACGACCGACCAGGGGATACAAATGACAGAATATCAGGCAAGATGAATAGACCAGAGCGGTCATGGCTTCCGTGCACGTCCAGCTCGTTTTGGCTTCCCGGTAGACCTGCCAGCTTCTGCGCCCTTATCTTTAAACAATTTCTGTTGAAACTTTGCAAACTCCTCGTCATCGATATCTCCGGGATCAGGTTCTGCATCGCGTTTCCTTTTCTTCGGAGACTCGTCTGCCTCGCCCGAAGCGGCGGCATCCTTCTTTCGCTTCCCCTTTGCACGGGGCTGGGGCTCCGCGTATTTTGCAGCGAGATTATCGAGGAAAGAGCCAGCGTTCTGCCGCTTCTTCAGTATGAGGGCCTGCAAAGCCGAATGATCCTCCTCTCCCTCCCCCTCATCTTCTGCCTTCTTTTTGCCTTTGCCTTTGCCTTTGCCTTTGACTTTACCCTTACGAGGGCCCTCTTTACCGCTCCCGTAAAACTCGTCCCAGACGCCAAGTTCTCTGGCCAGTTCCTCGGCTTCCTCGGCCTCCTTGTCGGCCGCCTTTTTGCGGACGAGCTTGGCCTTTTCGTCCTTTGAGCTCTTGTTCCACGTGGCGGTTGCGGTCAGCTCCCCCTTTGTGATCAAGTCGGATATGATCACCACGAAACGCGCTTCGTCGTCGTGGGTGGAATGGGGTATGTGAGTCATGATGTCGCCCAGAAAACCGCCGGTCTCTTCGTATGCGGCCTTCAAGTCATCGATCTCCTCGCGCGAGCCTGTCCAACAATCGATTGTAGATTAGCCGTATGAACGACGGGCGAGAGAAGATCCAGATCACCTCACCTTGGTATTCCTTCTTCATCTGGTCGAGCTTGTCTCTCGTCACGCTCTCAAACAGCGCCTCGAAATACGCCTCCCAACCATCCTCGCCCCCTGCTAGATCGAAACCATCCTCGATGCTGCCGGTAGCATCATACTTCGCGCGGCGCTTCTTGTCGCTGAGCACGGCATATGCAAAGCCTACCTGTTGGAATTTTCGAGACGCAGCTTGTTTGGCATCCTCGGTGGATGATACGTGCCTATCTGGATGATAGATGAGAGCTAACTTGCGATAGGTCTTTTTAATTCCTTCATCTGTTGCGGTAGACTCGAGACCAAGGACAGCGTACAAATCTACGTCTTCCTCGTCGAAGAGGGATGAAGCGGGATTATTTGAGTCCATACGAAAAGCAGTGTCTCGTCCAGATGACGCGACTCCGACGCGCATTGTCACAGCTCACGTGGACCTTTGCCGTGACAGACAGAAAAGAAAGAAATTTATAGGTATCAGGTCATGGGTAAAATAGAAACTATCCACTCCACTACATGCATAAACATAGACAGGGTCGTAAGAAAAGTCCTTGTATGGTGGGCTCGACAGTAACGAGCTCGCAAGTAAGGGAAACCCTGGTATATTACTCAATCGATAATCGTGGTTCCAATTGATAGCCACCGGAGTCGGGCTTTTCTCCATCGCCATCGGGAATATGTTTTCTCTTTGCTTGAAGGAAGGTATCTACAGCATGTTCAGTGTGAATCTCAGAGACAAGCTAATGCGTGACCAACAGCGAGGGATAAACTGACCAGACGTTTTAGACTCATACAAACCCTTTCCAAAGTCGGCGAGGCATTTTAGGCCGAAACCAAACGTTGCCAGCAGCAAAATTATAGAGACGATCGCTTTTGAGGGGGATCATGTCGACACATGGACGAGGCAAATAAAAGACAAGTACTCACTGAAGAGGGTCAACGTCGCACGAGTCGTTACGTATTCAGCCTCAGAACTTGGACTATAGAAACGAACCAACTTGTAGACTGGGAGGTGTGAGAAAGGACCTTAGAATAACCCCACAAAACGACATACTAACTACGGAAAAGGTGAGCAATCGAGAGTGTGGTGAGTAGGAGAAAGGACAACTTACAGTAGGTTTCGGATGCCAACATCAAAAACAAGGAAAACACCATCAACCTCCAAGGAAATGCCATGTCAGGATCATAAATGACATCTGCCTCAGAGTACGCACGATTTGATTTCACGTTGCACGGCAAAACCGCAACCAATAAGAAGGGCAAAAACCACGGGGATTGCAGCTATTGTCACACCGAACTCGGTCGAATTCTTGGCAAGAACAAGGATGAGAAGCTGCAGGAAATCATCTCGGTAAGATCACAAGTAAAGGGTACGGTAACGCCTACTTGAATAGTAACGCCGGTAAAGGCAAAGAAGTCGAATTTCAGGAGGCAAATCAGCACCTGGTAGAACTGGTACATTGCTTGGTAATCGACCGTCAGGAGAGCCACTCGCAACAATGTGGGACAAACTGACATTTCATAGCAGGGTTTGCTCCAACAACCCGGAAGATAGCCCAACTAGGGCCGCTCAGCATTGAACCTCCCAGTCTGATGCCATTTGCTTACCCAAATTCATAGTAGAGCGCCCTCACGAAGAGAATTAAGATAACCCACGCGAGCGCGATGATGCCTGGGACAGCAATGAGTAAATGCTCCACCTTTCTGTATAAGGTGCCAGGGCCACCGCATGACTTGAGAGAAAAACATGAGAGTTCGCAAGGCCATAAGGATAGCAAAGGGTTGAACATACGACATAGTCAACAGTGCTGTCACAATTGGGTTGTCGCACTAAGGCCGTCTTGGTTTCATGAATTTGTATTGCCGCAAAGATAACGAGTGACGCATGGAACACTGAGCCGACAGATGCGGTGAGTTCACATCTTGCTCCTTGGTCAATAGAAGGGAAACACACAAAGAATGCCAACGAGCTGAATCACGTTTCGCAATCGGAGGGCATCAAAGGCCATCAGCAGTTCAAATATCCTATTCAAACATCAGCAACGAACGACCGAAAAGGTCTGCAGGGAAAAACGCTCACTCGGCGAGGACAAACAGCGCAAGGTAACAAGGAATAGTCTTAGTACAGTTAGATCAGAGACGCATGAGATCGTTCAGGTATGTACATACCTTGTAATAACTAAGGGTGAGATCAACGTGTTCTTCGACCTAATTGAGGTCAGGTATACGGGTGGGCAATACCGAGATATGAACCGACCAAGCGGAACACAACAGAGATGATTGCGAGGACCGCAATGGCTTCTGAAACCGATGTGAGGATGATGAGCCTTCATTTCGAACATAATTTCCTTACGGATGCAGACTGGCGACAAAAGGTCAGAGGTACGGAACGGAAGCAGAAGGATGATTCACTGACTTGTGGCTATGAAACATTGTTGTGCGCGAGTTCCGAGGAAAGTCTCTACGGTCATATCTCTCGAGGTCGCCTAAGGTGAAGGAGGAGGAATGAGGACAAGGTGTGGAGCAGGCAGAACCATCCCGGGTGTTTCATCATCCATTTTCGGCTGGTTTCGGGGTGCTTACGCAATCAGCATTGCCTTGGCCACGGTCTGTTCCTCTAGCCAGAGCGTCTTTACAGCCACCAATACGTTCCGATACCACTCCTCAAACTCCTCAATCCCCGTCCTCATCGCCTCCTTCACAGCCTCTGTCATTCTTTCTGCCCTTTTTATCACGACCTCGCATATCCTTACCATGCTCTCCTTGCACGCCCGCTCGTTCTCTTCCGACACCACTTCCTCATGTCCCAGTATCGTATCTCGCCACCTCCTCGAGGCCGCGGCCATTTCTTCTTCTGACCACACCTCTGCACTTGCTTGGAAGCTGTGGTACAGCCTTAACGCCGTAATAAGACGGAAAGAAGCGTGTGTTGGCAACGGAGAAGAATGTATCGTCCAGTCCCTTTGTTAGCATGTCAGCACCCGTTCCAAAGTCTCTGAGGTGTAAACTCGATCAATTACCCCCAATATCCCTCCGTTTCAAGGGTTCTCTTTACGAATGAGCCCGTTTGACCTTGACGGTCCAACCAGGTAGTGACGATGTCTTGGACATTCACCTCGCCTGGGTACGCTCCGGACATGAGCTCCTCAGACGTGATCGCGTTTGCGAATCCATATTCAACGAAAAGGGTCCGATTGGAATGCCATCCGTAACCTAATGTTACTTCTTGATCGCGGGCAATGCCTTTCTCACATGAAACACACACGAGGTCTGTGTTGCCGTCTCCGTCAGGCGAACATCTTCCAAGTTGCAAGATCTCGGATCCCGCAGCGCGCACTGGCTCCATCGTTGGGTGCACCCAGACGTGATTCGCAAAATCGAACACGGGGCATAGGCTGATGTTATTGTCCTTGTTTAGTCCGAGATCGTCGTATAAACAGCGCGTATTTACTGTTGCAATGTCAATCGAAAGCAGTTCTATTAGAAGTTGAAACGCGGCATCCCTACCGTTCAGCCATGCCCACACAAAGTCCAAGATCAAGTCTGACTGTACCCGTGGCTTGAGACGCGGCGAAGACAGATCAGGCAAGTCGTCCTGACCAATGTAAATTAAAACGGTAGTTGAATGTTTGAAAAGAGTCCGTATGCCCCACCAGGTATCGACGAACAGCCTCCCAATCTTTCCAAAAACGCCCTTCGAGAAGGAGAAGATCAAAC
>WNFQ01000836.1_pt1 | contig 21168 bp, 18 predicted proteins | sample 5400171 | NCBI WGS metagenome assembly WNFQ01 (sample SAMN13153356, study PRJNA577476) | soil metagenome | isolation source: 20 cm soil under Madrone tree | place: USA:California | collected 2016-06-14 | reverse complement strand
AGGAATCGATCGGGATCTTCCGAGATTTTCACCAGCAGACGGTCGTAGTCTCCCGGCTCGATGTCGCCTGATAGAACCAGCGGGCCGACCGGGCCGACGTACCTGCCGCTGAAGGCATCGTGATCCACAGCACGAACGTCACCGTCACCTTCACGACCGACGATGGCAATGCCGCGAGCGCCTTGTTCATCCCCACGGCGCTCGACTCGCTTCCGGCAGGCTGGAGCACCGCGTCCACCAGTTTCGGTTGCAGCGTCGTGAATGTCGGAACCGGTTGCATGCTATCGCTCGTCTACGCGCCCACGATTGCCGATTCCGGAACCTTGAATCTCCAGTTCAGCTACCTCAACGACTCGGGACTCCCCAAGTCGGGCACGGTGTCGATCGTGTACGTCGCGGGTCCGTGATCGAAGAGGCGCTCCGCAAGAGCCGGGGTGCCCGCTGCTATGGGTGATCGAGGAGATCGCGGCCGGCATCGCGTATCGATCTGCAGCCGGTCAGCACCATGGCGACTTCGAGTTCCGCCCGCAACGCCTCGAGCAGTCGGGTGACGGCGGCTTGCCCACCGGCGCCGAGGGCGTAGGCCCATGCGCGGCCAACGAAGCAGGCTTTTGCGCCCAGAGCGCAGGCCTTGAGCACGTCGAGTCCGGAGCGCACGCCGCCGTCCAAGTAGAGTTCAAGATCGTTGCCCACCGCGTCCGCGATGGGCGGCAATGCCGAAATCGATGACCTTACGCCATCGAGCTGGCGCCCACCATGGTTGGACACCACGAGTCCCTGTGCGCCCGCCTTGACGGCATCGCGGGCGTCTTCAGGATCCAGCACACCCTTGATGACCAGCGGGCCATCCCAGGCGGCGCGTATCCAGTCAAGATCCGCCCAGGTAATGGAGCGGTCGAAGTTGTCCGCGATCCATGTCAGAAAATCGCGCGCTCCGCCGCCGCTCTGCAACGCGCCGGCCACAGAACCCAAACTGTGCGGTCTTCCGTTCACCCACACGTCCCACAACCAGCGTGGATGCGACAAACCATCCTGCGCCTGATTGAGAAATGCCCGCAACCCCGTCAACCCGCGAAATCCCGAGCGCACGTCACGATACCGCGCGCCCGGCAGCGGCAAGTCGACTGTGAGCACGAGCACCGGACTGCCGGCCGCCTTCGCCAGGCGCAGCAGCTCGCGCATGTAGCCGCGATCCTTCAATATATAGAGCTGGAACCACGGCGGAACACCGGCGCGCGCCACTTCCTCCACGCTGCAGATTCCCATGGTCGACAAGCAGAACGGGACGCCCCCGGATGCAGCGGCGCGTGCGGCTTGAACCTCGCCCCGCCGCCCGTACATTCCCGCCATGCCCACCGGGGACAACCCCACCGGCATGCGATACCGCCGGCCCAGCGTCTCGATCGAGGTGTCGAGATCCGACATGTCGCGCATCACCCGCTGCCGCAAGACGAGATTCGCGAAGTCGTCGACGTTGCGTTTCAGCGTGACTTCCGCGTAGGAGCCGCCGTCGATGTATTCGAAGAATATCTTCGGCAGCCGGCGCCGTGCGAGTTCGCGGTAGTCGCCCACGGAAGCCGCGCGGCGCAAGGAAATCACGGGTGCCTGCCGCAGATCACAATGGTCTACGGCCGGCTGCCCGGTGGGGGACTGCCTTCGGAGCTTTCCCCAATCACCTGCAACACAGCCTCCGACACCCGTTCATCGATCTCGGCCGCATGCTCGCGGTGCACCGGATAACGGATCAACGCCTGCATACGCCCATCCACCAAGTGCATCTGGACCTGGGCCGAGGCGTCTCCGACGGCGGCGGCCGCCGTGCTGCGCTGGATTTCGTTGGTCTGCCGCGTGATCTCTTCCCGGTACCGGCTCGAGACGGCGCTGACCGCGGCCAACAGTCTCTCCTTCAATGCGGCATAGTCCTTGACCACCGGCAGCGTCAATGTCATCTCGTGCCAGGAAATATTCACGCCGGGAATCTGCTTGAACAGGCCGCCCGATGCCTGAAAAACGATCAAATTGGCGAAGGCCACGACCCTGCCGGTCGGTCCCAGCGGTCCCTGGGTGTTGAGCTCCATCAGATGCATCCGCACCAGACCCAGGTCGATCACCTCGCCGACCACGGTTCCGATCTGGATCCGATCGCCGACGCGGATGCCGTACTTACCGATCAGGAAAAAATAACCCACCACGGAGACCAGCACGCTTTGCATGGCGACCGCCAGGCCGGCGGTGAGCAACCCCGCGAAAGTTGCGAATGTGCTGATTTCGGTGACGAAGCTCAAGCCGACGATGACGATGATCGCAACCCACATGACGATTTTCCGTACCAGCAAGAGCTGATACCGCCGGCGCGGTTCGTGCGCAAACTTCAAGACGGCGCGCCTCCACACTTCGGCGAGCACGAACACGGCCGCGAGGATGCACGCCAAAATCCCAAGCCGAACCCCGAGCGCCGTCAGCGCATCGCGATACTGCCGCTGCGTGGAATCGCGCCAGTTGCCCAGGTTGTGCCGATACTGCTGCAGCAATACCCGCTCTTCGGACAATGGAATGAGGATTGACGATGTTTGCTTGAACAACCAGGCCAGCGTATCGAATTCGTTCCGTAACGCCTTGAGCGCCGCGCTGGCCGCGCTGTCGGCCTGCGACGCCAGTTCATCGCTGCGGGCCGAGTAGGCTTTCAATTGCTTGAGCGGAGCCGAGCTGGTCGTTTGAAAGGTGTCGGCCAACGCGGTCGTGCGCTCGTCGACCACGTCGATGGCCTTGATCTTGTTTCGCAATCGGAGCGCAGTCGTGCCCAGGTCCCAGATTCCGGTGCGCGCCGGCGCCGCTGCCGCCCCTCCGAACGCCCCCGAGGAGGAAGCCGGGCTGCCGGCCGGCGCCGGAGCGGTTGGCGAGGCGGGCGCCGCCGTCGCACCCGCACCGGGAATGGTCGCCGCGATGGCGTCGATGTGAGCCTTCAGCGCGTTGGCGCCGGCACCCTTGGGATCGCTCTCATTGACGAAGTCCGCCATGGTGTCCAACAGATTCTTGCGGGCTGCCACCATCGCCAGCTCGCCCTGCAACTCGAGCAACGTGGCCTCCAGCGCCGGACCGGCCTTTCCGGACGCTGCGCGCCGTCGATCCACCATCTCATCTTCAATGGACTTTTGCTTGGCTTCCAGATCGGCGCGCTGGCGATTGAGCGCCTGCGGCGAGGAGACGTCGGCAGCCTGCCCGGCAGACGCCTCGCTGCTCAGCAATTCCGCGTTCGCGCGCGCGATCTCGAACGCCAAAGCAACCACCTTGTCCGCGGTCTGACGATTTGCGAACAGGATGAGGAGATCGCTCGGCTGGGTGGCGTTTTGCTGCTGAGTGCCCAGCGTCCGATACCAATCCACGGTTTCATCCAGGATCTGGATGACCTGGTCCGCGGTCAATACGGAGACGCGCGAGTCTTGGGCGGCGCCGGAATCCGCCGCACGCGCAAGCGCGCAGCCCGCACCGATGGCGGCGAACAGAACGAGGAGGAAGCGGCGGCGCATGCCGAATCGTACCGCAAATCACCGGGTCAAATTTCGGCGGCGTCGCTGCCCGGCCGGTACGTCCGCGCGCGGCGCCCCCGGCTCGGGGGAGCGGCGTACCCTCAGGGGGGCGGTGGCCCCACCCGAATTCGGAACATCTTGCCGATCAGCCGCAAGGACTCCGGATCGTCCCATTGTTGGGCACCATAAATCTTATCGAGAACACGCCCGTTGGCATCGATGAGCACGGTCAGCGGCAGCCGTGTGGCTCCCAGCATGTTTTCCATCTGCAGTTTCGAATCGATAAATTGACTGATGGTGGCATTGGACTTTCTGAGCAGCGTCATGGCTTGTTCAGGATAGTCATCCGTCGAGATGCCGATCACCGTGAACTGGCCGGCCGGATCCAGCCAGGCGAGCCTTTCCAATGACGCCATTTCCGCACGGCACGGGCCACACCAGCTCGCCCACATATTGATGATCAGCGGCTTGCCGCGAAACTCCGAGAGCTTCCTGGGCGAGCCGTTCAGCCCTTGGAGCGTCGCGTCCCGGAGAGAATCGCCGATTTGCAGTTCGCCGGGTGTTTTCCCGGCCTCAGCCGCGGTACCCAGCAAGCAGAGTATCAAGATAGAGCACAGCCATCTCGTCATGCATACGCAGTGTACTCATAATGCCGCTGGAGTGCCCGAACGCACCCAGATCGCACCGCCCCGGATTTCGTAGGTGAGCGATGTCGTCGCCAGCACATTGGACATCGCGTCGATCGGTGCCTGATGACGCACCGAGCCGTGGAGAATGGTGCGATCGGCGATCTGCCGGGCATTGGCGTCGGCGAAATTCAAAGGGCGGCCAAGTTCGCGGCTGACCCATCGCAGGAATCCGATCAAGGAACTGCCTTCGATCTCATAATCGGGGGCCAACGCCGCAGTCCATAACCAGTCGCTACCGTACGTCTCGATGGGTCGCTGCACGATGGCCTTACCGGGCGCCGCCAGCAGTTCGGTGCCGGCGTCGGCCACAACCGCACCAGTCCTGCCGACGAACCGGATGCGGCCTTCGCGGACGCGCACTCGAACGGCCGCGTCATCGCTCAAGACTTCGAATTCGGTGCCGATATGTTCGATCGCTCCCGCTTTCGTGATGATGCGCAGAGGATCCCCGGCGCCGGTTCCCGACGGGAAATCGAGGTAAATCAGTCCGCGCTCCAACGCTATCTGGCCGCGGGAGATCACCGCCAATTCACTCGTTGCGGAGATTCGCAGCGTGCCGCCGCGGGCAAGGGCGACGAGCGCAGGACCCTGGGCCGTCAGACGATCCCCAACCCGCAGTTCGCCGCCCTGCGTGAGATTTCGACCTGGGTAGTGTGCGGACAGGACGGACAGCGCACCCTCGTCCGTCCGCGATACCGAACCGAAGAGGGCGGCCTGGGCAGGCGGTCTGGCAATCCAGGAGACGACTCCCACGGCAGCGACCACGGCGGCGGCCAGCGCAAACCAGCGCCGGCGGGAGGAAGGCGCGGTGCGCTGCGTCCCGGCCGCCGCGCCGCTCGTTGCGGCGCGCCACTCTCGCTCGACCGCAACGCTCACCCGTTCCAGCGCATCTTGGTTCAAAGCGGGCGTCCTGAGCGCGGGCGTGAGCAACTCATCCTCGTTCGAGAAGGGATCCGAATTTTGGGAACGCTTATCCGTCATGTCGCCGACCTTTCCGCCAGCGCCGACGAAACGCCTCCCGGGCGCGCGCGAGCATGGATTGAACGGCGACCTCGGTATGCCCCAGTTGCAGCGCAATCGCCTCTACCGACAACCCATCGCCGTACTTCGCCTCCAAGACGAGCGCATAGTTCGCCGGCAGATCTTTCAATACCTTCATGATGTCCGCTCGCTGAGCCGCAGCTTGCAGTTGTGAAACGGGCTCTTGCGCATCTGGCGCGAGCAGCATTCCCTCCCAACGGTGAGCCGCTTCGGGTTCGTCCAGGCTGAGATGGGCGGGGCGTCGCTTCGCCCTGCGATGCTGATCCGCCAATTCATTTCGACAGATTTCCGTCAACCACGTGAACAATGCCGCCTCACCGCGATAGCTTGCGAGATGCCGGACGGCCTTGATCAAGGCACTCTGGACGATGTCTTCCAGGGTGGCGGGGTCCAACGCCGTTCTTCGTGCGATGAACGCTACGAGCCGGGGCGCGCTGTCCTTGAAGAAATCATCGAACGCGCGCTGATCGCCCGCGCGCATTCTCGCAACCAATGCGCGATCCGCTTCGTACACCCCGTGACATCCTTCGCACTCATTGGTCAGGGGTGCGAGGTTAGACGCCACGCCAACCATAAATCAATCGCATGCCGGCCAAAAACGCGAATCGGCCGCCAAAAGACTTGCCGGCGGATTATGGAATACGGCGAAGGCTGTAGCCATTTTGCGTCATGCGGAGATTGATTCGCAGATCGTGTAGCCTCTACAGTCTCGGGTGGGTTACCCCGGAACGGCGCTGAGGTGCATTGTGCCCAAAAAGAACACAAGCCAGGACTGGGAAGGACATAAGCCGGCGACGAGTGCTCTATTGCTCGACGTCATCACCACGGCAACCACCGGTTCGGCGAAAGTCTCGCGAGCCGATCGAGTGTTGTTCACGGCGTGCGAATTTTGGGCCTCCGCCAGGAACGGCAGCCTGCTGAGCCAGCTCAGCGATGACGCGGTGACCCAATTGCGGGCCGCCGAGGCGGCATTCACCGTCATCGGGCTCAAGAAGGCGGCGGGCATCGTACAGCGCGCACGCATGGACATGATGAAAACCTCTCCACCGGTCCCCCTCCAAGCCGTTGCCGATAACCTGGAGAAAGAGCTTGCCACCCTCGATGAGCCCGTCGACCAGATGATCGCGGACTTTGCCAACAACCAGGCCCTGGACCGGCAGAGTTAGGTCGGTCCCCGACACCTGCTACCCACTAATACCCCCAAGTCCTACCCCCTTTTAGGGTTGTCGCTGCCGTTGCAGTGCGCCAAACTACGCCGGTAGCGGCCATGAAATCGCGCGCCGGTCGCTGCGCATAAAAACTACGGGTCGCATAACTAGACCGCTGGGTGTTCGTGTCGGAACTGCGTAAACACTCTGCCTGGCTTGGCGTATGGCTCCTCGCGGCGTACTCGGCCATGGCGGCGGCCCCGCCGCCGGCCCGCGTGATCGTGGTGGATGTGTTGCGCGCGCTGAGCGCGGCCGGCGTCAATGTCCTCTACAGCACGGATTTGGTGCCGGGTACGCTCGACGCCCCGGACGCTCTACCCCACGGTAGCCCAATGTCGCGGGCGGTCGCGGCCCTGGCGGCGAACGGCTTGATCCTGCGTCGCACCGGCGAGACTACCTACGTCGTCACCCAGGGCCAGCGCACGTCCCGGCCTTCGGCGGCGAAAGCACCAGCGGCCGCCCCGCGGGCGGTTCTCGACGAGGTATCGGTGTTTGCGAGCCGGTATGAATTCACAGCCGGCAAGGCAGGCGAACCGGTCGAATTCAACGATCGTCAGATCGAGGAAATGCCGGGAGCAAAGGCCGACTCGGTCCGCGCGCTGCACACCGCACCGGGGCTGGCGAGCAATCTATCCGCCAGACCGTACGTCCGCGGCGCCATGCTCGACGACGTGCTCTTCGAGTACGACGGTATCACCCTGGCGGAGCCGTTTCACTTCCGGAATTTTCAGAGCGTGATGAGCATCTTCAATCCCTTTACCGTGAGTCGTGCCGAGGTTTATACCGGCGGCTATCCGGTCAATTACGGCACTCGCTCGGGGGGAGTGATCGACCTGACTCCAGCCTCGTTGCCCTCGGGCTCTGAATACAGCATCGGCGCCAGTTTGCTCAGTTATGACCTTGAGACTGTCGGCCACAGCGACACTCATCCGCTCGAATGGCTGTTCGTCGCCCGGGCCAGCAGCAACGACAGCGTGCTGCAACGGCTGTTGAGCGAACCAGGGGAGCCTTCCTTTTACGATATGGTCGGGCATTTACGCTGCACGCTCGATCCCGCATCCGCCGTTACGCTCGGGTGGCTGCTGCTCGACGACCGGGTCGAATTCAACTCGGACCTCCGGGAGGGGAACGCGAACGGGCGGTCGCACGACGCCGCGACCTGGCTGCGGTGGGACTGGACCCCCGCCGACACGCTGCAGGGGCAGTCGTCCCTGGCGATCTCCGACACGGAGCGTGACAATCGCGGCACAGTCCTCTGGCCGGGAATCGCAACCGGCAGCCTGGTTGCCGAACGTTCGTTTTCCACCATCGCCGTGCGCAGCGACTGGACCCACGATGCCGGGCCCGCACTGCGCTGGAATTTCGGCGGCGAATTCACCCATGAAACGGCTGAACTCAGGTTTCACCGGCAGGAGATTCTTGCAAATGCCATTGCCCTGGCCTTCGGCCGGCCCGCCGACGCATCGATCGCCTCGGATCAATCGCCTCATTCCTCGGCGTTCGGCCTGTATTCCGCGGCACATCGGCGCTGGCAGGACTTCGAAGCGGAGATCGGACTGCGCTTCGACTTCCAGGATTACCACGGCTTCGGCGAACGAAGCCAATTGACTCCGCGGATCAATCTGCACTACGACTTCAAAGATCGTTGGCGCGCGTACGCATCCTGGGGACAATTCACGCAGGCGCAGCGCGTCGACGAGTATCGTGCCGAAGCCAACCAGGTGGCTCCCGACCCGGCCAGCCGGGCCACCCACGTCATCGCCGGGATCGCACACGAGCGCGAAGGCTCGACGGGCTGGCGGCTCGAAGCCTACAGCAATCACTGGTCCGTCATCAGCCCCTACTATGACAATAGCTTCGGGCCGCTATCGCTCCTGCCGCAGCTGGGGCCTGACCGGGTGCTGGTGGTGCCGGCCGACGCGGACGCCGCGGGTCTCGAATTGAGCGCACGGCGATCCTTCGGCCCGAATTTGAGCGCCTGGGGGACTTACAGCCTGTCGACGGTCACCGACGATTCGAACGGCCGGGACTGGGTGCGGAGTTGGGACCAACCGCACTCGGCGAACATCGGCATTGCATGGAACAGGGCCCGAACCTCCGTATCCGCTCTGGTGGGCTGGCACACTGGCTGGCCGAGAACGCCCGTGAGCTTGGTTCCCGGGACCGGCGCGACTCCGGCTTATCTCCTCGTGGGACCGCGAAACTCGTCGCGGTGGAAAGACTATTTCAGTATCGATCTGCGCTTGTCGACGTCGGTGCCTCTGTCGTTCGGCGAACTGTCATTCTGGCTCGACGGCGCCAACCTCACCGGCCGGTCCAACCCCTGCTGCGTCGAATTGTATTCAATGAGCGCCGTGGGAGGGGCACCCGCAGTCGACGCTCAGGTCTGGCTGCCGCGTGTCGTCAACGTGGGCTTCACGGTTACCGTGCGCCGGCCCTAGTTCATTGGAAAAAGTCGCCTGCGGCGCTTTTTGTGCCTTGTCCATTGCGCTACGCTATCCCTGCTGCGCGCAAGCCCCGGGTGGCCATCCTGGCCACCCGTTCGACGCAGTGCGTCTCACCCCTGGACGGCACCCTTCGGGTCGACCACCGGTCGACCAAACGCGCTCCTGCGCGTTTGTCGGACATCAGCTTCGTTTCCGCTGGCAAAAAGCGTGGTTTTTGCCAGCTGCGTAGCAGGGGAAATGCAAGTCCGACAGGCTGCTAGACCACGTGCGTATTGGCCGTCATCAAAGCACCGGCACGTAGCTGGCCGGCAGACCGTACCCCATGAGGTCTTCGAACAGGCTGGTGCCGGCCGATTTGCCCAGTTGCCAGGCTCGCAGCCGGGCGAACTCGGCGGCGTGGGTCTCCAGCGCTCGACACCAATCCGCGGCGAACGTCTTGTAGAGCCGCACGCGCTCCGACGCCAATTGCTCCGGAGGGACGGTGACCTCGGTGACGATCTTGACCGTATGCAGCGACGCGTGTCGTGGCTCGACCATCTGCAGGCGTCGACCGCGGTGCCGAAGCCAGCACACCGCCAGCGGCAGCGTACGCGGTCGGCGCAGGAGGGGTCCGTTGTGCAGCGGTGCCATCTCCGGAAGCTGCATTTCGCAGCAAGCGACGACCAACTCCACGTCGTCGCGGCCGGCTTCTTTGGCCAGGGCGGCCAGCAGCGCCTGTTTGGCGCCGATGGTGCCGGTGTGTCCGGTGAGCAGTGCGTGCAAATCGTCGGGAGTTTGACCCGGTCCGGTATCGCATTCGCAGACGTACTCGGCGGCCTCGCGCAGCGTGCGCCCATCGAATCGTGCGCGGCATGCGGCGCCCAATCGACCTCGCGGATCGAGGGACGCGTTCGGCAAAAGACGTCCCTCATGCCGAAACGTACGTGCCGATCGTCCGGATTCGTACGCGTCCTTGCCGGAGTCCTTCGGTACGTGCACGTTGAAGTCGCTCATCCGTTGAAGTCAGCTACCCGTAGGTGTGACGTCGCGAGGTATCTAAATCAATCGCGCTTTTGGGAAAGAAATCAAACGGGCAAGAAATCAAAGGCGAGTTGATTAAATGCAATACACCTTGAGTGCCTCATAGTGCGGCTGCGCCTCATCGGCCAGCCGCTGCAACGCCGGCGGCAGGAGAACGGTGGATTCGACTCCCCGGGGTTCAAAGCCGGTGGAGCGTTCGACCGATTGGTACCACGCGGGCGCCCACACGCCGTCGCTCGGGCGTGGACCCCGCGGCCAACCGAGCATTGACGGGGTGAACACGATGCCGAGTGCCCTGCACAGGCGCTCGAGGGTGCGCGCGGGATTCGCCAGGATGTCGGCGGCATCCACCACCGGCGGCGGGGCGCCCAGGCGCTCGGCCTCCAGCTCGAAGAGCCGGCGCTGCTGAACGAAACCCAGGTCGGCCAGAGTCACATCAGTCCGTTTCGCCGCGTAGGAGGCCAGCACCGCCGGTGGATCGCGAATGAGGAAAGCGTTCAGCACCCGCGACATCCAGCCTCGCTCGAACCCCTCCAAGAGGTGCAGCGTCATGTGCTTCTGATACCAAATGGGCTTGCCGCCCGGCACCGGTCCCACCAGAACCGCAGCGACTTCGCGGGAGTCGGTCGATTGGGAAGCGATCACCTCATCGCGCAGCGGATGGTCGATTCCCGTCCTATGCAAATACGCCGCATAGAAAGGTTCGTCGGTCACCGCCGTATCGCCACGCGCTTCGAACGAGCGCATCATCGCCGTCGAGATGTTGCGCGGACCGGACCACATCGCGATACGGGTGCCGTCGGCCATCAACGCGCCGATGCGTAGTCGTTCTTGAGCGACTCGTACAGCGAGCGCAAGCGCACCGTGACGGGGCCTGGCAGTCTTGCGGACAGCCGGCGCCCATCGATCTCGCGCACCGGAGTCAATCCGCCGAAGGTGCCGGTGACGAAAGCCTCCTCCGCGGAACGCGCCTCGTCCAACGTGAAATCGCCGATCCGTACCGCTATACCTTCCCTTAGGCAGAGCTCGAGAACCTTGTTTCGGGTGACGCCGTTGAAGCAATACTCGCCGCTCGAGGTCAGGACCGCGCCCTCGCGTACACAAAAGAAATTCGTGGCATTGCAACTCGAGACCGCCCCAAGCGGATCGAGCATCAGTGCTTCGTCGGCGCCCGCCTCGATCGCTTCGAGCAGCGCCGTGATCAGATTGAGGCGGCTGTGCGAATTCAACCTCATATCGAACATGTCGGCCGGCGTGCAGCGGATCGAGGCGGTGTGCAGACGGAGCCCTCGGCCCGCGAGATCAGGGTCGGGTATTTTGTATTCCGCCACGATGACCACGGTGGCCTTGCCGAGGGCATTGCGAGGATCCTGGTTCGGCGCCGATTTCTCGCCGCGCGTGACCATCACTCGCAGATGGACTCCGTCCTGCATGCCGTTCGCGTCGAGCGTACGCTGCAGTTCGGCGGCGAGCGCGTCGCGGCTCATACCGATATCGAGCCGGATCTTTGCGGCGCCCCAATACAATCGATCCAGATGTTGGTCGAGGAAGAGCAACGCACCCTTGTGCAACCGCAATCCCTCCCACACACCGTCGCCCACCACGAACCCGCCGTCGAAGATGGACACCGTCGCGGCGTCGCGTGGTACGAGCCGGCCATTGACGTTGACCAATGCGCCCGCGTTGCGGGGATCTGCGGCAAAGTCCTGACTTCCGGGCATCGAGGTAATATCGCGTGCCCTACACTGCGTTGCAAGAGGCAGCATGGCGCGTGTCCACGTCGATACCGATGACCACGGCGTCGTGTGGCTGAGCGGCACCGTGCGGAGCGAAGACCAGCGGGAAAAAGCCGTTGCCCTCGCCCGTGAGACCGAGGGCGTGATCGCGGTCAAGAATCACCTGCACATCAAAAAGGACGATTGAATCGTCTCTGTAGTTGAGGGGCCGCCGGGGCTCCCCGGCGGCCGGTCGTCCGAGCGATGGACGTCGGCAACGGTTTTTCCACCCGGCGGGCCTACGTGCGAACCGTCGCTCGACAGTCAGTGGCCGGATAACTTACCGTCACAGAATCGTCCCAAGCGAGGCGGCGCCTTAGGTTTCGCACCGAACGTCGATGGCACATCCGTGGTGGCAATCCGGGTCGATCTATCAAATCTATCCGCGTTCGTTCAGTGACGCCGACGGCGATGGAACAGGAGATCTTCGCGGCATCGCAGAGCGGTTGGACTACTGCGCGTCGCTCGGCGTCGATGCGTTGTGGCTCTCGCCCATTTATCCGTCCCCGATGGCCGACTTCGGCTACGACATCTCGAATTTCACGGACATCGATCCGCTATTCGGCTCCCTGGTTCAATTCGATGAACTATTGGCCGACATCAAGCGCCGCGGCATGAGGTTGATCCTGGACTACGTGCCGAATCACACATCCGATCGCCATCCATGGTTCCAGGAGTCAAGATCCGATCGGAGCAGCCGGAAGCGCGACTGGTACCTGTGGCGCGATCCGGCCGCGGACGGCGGCCCGCCCAACAATTGGCTGAGCAACTTCGGAGGCAGTGCATGGCAGCGGGATGAACCTACCGGACAGTACTACTATCACGCCTTCCTGAAAGAGCAGCCCGACCTCAACTGGCGCAACCCCGAAGTGATCGCAGCGATGCACGATGTGCTTCGTTTCTGGCTGAAGCGCGGGGTCGATGGGTTTCGGGTGGATGTCCTTTGGCATCTGATCAAGGATGATCGGTGGCGGGACAACCCGCCCAATCCCGATTACACCGCGGCGATGCCGCCACATCTGCGCTACTTGCCTCTTTACACCACCGATCGACCCGAAGTGCTCGAAGTCGTGTCAGGGCTGCGCCGGGTAGTTGACGAATTCGACGGCCGCGCGCTGCTCGGCGAAATATACCTGCCTCTGGACCGTCTCATGGCCTACTACGGGCGCGATCTCGGCGGCGTGCATCTGCCGTTCAATTTTCAATTACTGCAAAGCGCGTGGGATGCGCGCGGCATCAGTCATTTCATCGAGCGGTACGAGGGCGCGTTGCCGCGGGGCGGATGGCCGAACTGGGTCTTGGGCAACCACGACAATCCTCGCGTTGCCTCGCGCGTGGGGTTGGCGCAGGCGCGAGTTGCCGCGATGCTGCTCCTCACCCTGCGCGGGACACCCACCTTGTACTATGGCGATGAGATCGGCATGGTCGACGTGGCGATTTCCGCCGACCGGGTCCAGGATCCCTTTGAAAAGAGGGTTCCGGGCATGGGTCTCGGCAGAGATCCCTGCCGCACGCCGATGCAATGGGACGGTTCACGGCATGCCGGGTTTACCCGAGGCGAACCGTGGCTGCCGGTTTCGGATGACCATGCCGCCGTGAACGTGCGCGAAGAGGAGCACGACCCGACCTCCTTTTTGAGCTTGTATCGAAAGCTACTTCAACTGCGCCGGGCACATCCCTCACTCTCGCTCGGCGAATATGAGCCAATCGCCGCGACTGGAGACCTGCTGGCGTACGTGCGGCGCACGGAGAACGAACGGCTCCTCGTCGTGCTGAATCTGGGGGACGAGGCTTGCGGCCTTTCTTGGGACGCGCTCGGGCTGTCGGGGAGCCTTTTGCTATCCACTCATCTTGATCGGCCAGACGAAGTGTTCACGGACCACGTCGCCTTGCGGGCCAATGAAGGGGTGATCGCCGCACTGTCGGCGCGTCAAAAGGGCGCCTTCCGATGATCAATGACCTCTGGTACAAGAACGCCATCATCTACTGCCTCTCCGTGGACACGTACATGGATGCCAACGGCGATGGCATCGGCGACTTTGCCGGACTCATGCGGCGCCTCGACTATTTGCATGGGCTCGGCGTGACCGCCGTCTGGCTCATGCCTTTTCAGTCCTCGCCCGGCCGCGACGGCGGTTATGACATTTCAATGGGGCATGTTCCTGCGGAACAACGACGAGCTCGATCTCGGACGTCTCACGAAGACCCAACGGGAAACCGTATTCGCCGCGTTTGGACCGGAACCCACGATGCAGCTGTATCAACGGGGCATCAGGCGCCGCCTCGCTCCGATGCTCGACGGCGATCGCCGGCGAATCGAAATGGCGTATAGCTTGATGTTCACTCTTCCAGGCGCGGCGGTGATTCGCTATGGAGATGAGCTGGGCACCGCCTGTTGCTCGAAGGCTACGGGTATCGATGGTACCGGGTGGGGGGTCTGGATTACCTGCTGAAGCGAAGCGATATCGACGACTCGGCATAAGCCGAACTGCACCGATTCAACGGTTGCGCTTTATCGCGAGATGGCTTTCCATGACGGAATCATGGAGTTCAGAACCCCGGCAAAAACCGTCGACCCGGCCATCGATTCGGAGCCTGCGGGGCGTCCCAAGAGCCTGCTGCTGGACCAAGCCTTCACGCGCGCGGCGGGCGCCCCGCTCGTGATGGGAAATGGGGTGCGGCTGCTGAAGGACGCAACGGAAAACTACCCGGTCTGGCTTGCAGCGATCCGCAAAGCGGAATACAGAGTCTACTTCGAGAATTATATCTTCCGCGAGGACGAGATCGGCGCTGAATTTGCCGAGGCGCTCAAGTCCAAAGCGCGCGACGGGCTGCGCGTGCGCGTGATCTACGATTGGATGGGCGGACTCGGCAAGACGTCGCGGAGATTCTGGCGCGCGCTCCGCGAGGCCGGCGTGGAAGTGCGGTGTTTCAATCCGCCGCGTCTCTCCAGCCCTTTCGGTTGGGTACATCGCGATCATCGCAAGACGATTGCGGTGGACGGACGTGTTGGATTCATTTCAGGACTCTGCGTCGATCGGCTGTGGGCCGGCCGGCCCGAACGGGGCGTAGAACCATGGCGCGACACCGGCATCGAAGTGCGTGGACCGGCCCTTTGCGATATCGAGCACGCGTTCGCGCATGTCTGGGCGGCCATCGGCACGCCGCTGCCGGATGGAGAACTCGCATCGCGCGACTCGATGGCGCCCGCCGGTGACGTGGCAGTGCGCATCGTCGCCAATGCGCCGGGCGCCACCGGTCTGTTTCGCCTCGATCAGCTGATAGCCGCGGCGGCGCGGCGCACGCTGTGGTTGACGGACGCCTACTTCGCCGGCATCCCGCCGTATGTTCAAGCCCTGCGCGCAGCCGCGCTGGACGGAGTCGATGTCCGATTGCTGGTGCCGGGCGCGAGCGACATCCCGCTTCTGCGGCCGTTGTCGCAATCCGGCTATCGGCCCTTGCTGGAAGCCGGCATCCGTGTCTTCGAATGGAAGGGCACGATGTTGCACGCAAAGACCGCCGTTTCGGATTGTTGTTGGGCGAGGGTGGGTTCCAGCAACTTGAACATCGCAAGCTGGGTCGGCAACTACGAATTGGACGCGGTGATCGAGGATGAGCGCTTCGCCGCTGCCCTGGAGGCGATGTACCTCGCCGACCTCGATCGCTCCACCGAGATCGTGCTGCGGCCGCGGCGCCGCCGGGGCGAGATTCATTTCGACGGTTCCAAGGCAGGCGGCGCCGGACAGGGCCGCGAGCCCATCGGGATGAGCGGCGCCGGAGGCAGTGCCTCGCGCGCGGCGGCGGGTGCATTGCGCCTCGGGCGCACCGTCGGCGCTGCGCTCACCGAACAACGCGTGCTCGAACCTGCCGAAGCGCGGCTGCTGGCCCTCGTGGGGGCCGCGCTGATCGGCGTGGCGGCAGCCGCATCGTTTTGGCCGCTCCTCATCGCGGCCCCCTTGTGCGTCATTCTCGTGTGGATTGCACTAGCCCTCCTGGCCCGCGCCTATTCCCTGCGACGGACGAGGCGTGCCCGCGGCCAGCCGAAGATGCGGGTGGTACGGACCCCCGGTGGTCCATAGGGGACTGTTTTTGAAAGACTTTCTGAGCCCCAGCGACAGACTTTCTGGGTCGCCGCGGGACGGTGCCCAGCGCAACGGCTGTTTTGCCGGTGATTTCACTTGAAACACCGCTGGTTTATTCCTACGCTAGGGTATAAAGCATAAGCATTCAAAGACCTTGCGACCTTTTATTCACAGAATACGGAAATTGACCCAATACGTGCATTGAGGGATGGTGACTTCATGGCTACACAGGCTCGATCAATCGCGTCGCTGACGATCTCCTTCGGGTTGGTCGCCATCCCCGTCAAGCTTTACTCGGCAACGGTCTCCTCTGAGCGAATCTCCTTCAATTTGCTGCGCCAAAAGGATGGCTCGCGGGTGAAGCAGCAATACGTCGCCGTGAACGACGGAAAGGTCGTCGAGCGATCCGAGATGGTCAAGGGCTACGAATTCGCCAAGGACCAATACGTGATGTTCAGTGCCGAGGAATTGAAGGCACTCGAAGACACGACGAGTCATTCGATCGACATCGGCCAGTTCGTTCCGCTCGAGTCCGTCGATCCCGTGTATTTTGACGGCACCTATTATCTGGCGCCCGACAAGGGTGGCGCCAAGCCGTACACGCTGCTCGCCACGGCGCTGCGCAAGGCGCACCAATGCGCCGTGGGACGCTGGATCTCGCGCGGCAAGGAACACATCGTCGTGATCAGACCGATCGATGATGGACTGGCGATGCACCAGCTGCATTTCCAGGCGGAAGTTCGCAATCTCAAAGATCTGGGGCTGGAACCCGCGCAAGTTTCCGAGCCCGAGCTCAAGCTCGCGCAGCAGCTCATCGATCACCTGGCGGCGAAACGCTTCGATGCCAATGAATATGCGGATGAACACAGAACACGAGTGCAGGCAGCAATTCAAAAGAAAGTCGAAGGCAAGGAGGTTTCTCTCGCCGAGGCTCCCGTGTCGGCCAAGGGCGGCAACGTGATCGACTTGATGGAGGCGCTGCGCGCGAGCATTGATGCGCGAGGGTCGAAGGCCGCGGATCTCAAGGAGCGGAAGGAACCCAAACGAGCGGCCGCGCCAAAAGCAGCGCGTAAATCCGTCCGACGATGAAATGCATGCCTACGACACGAAGGATCTCGAGAGACTTTTTGGACTGCCCGCCTCGGCCGTTCGTGCATTAGCACGCTCGGGCAACATTCATCCGGTCAGACGGGCAGGTCGGCTGCACTATTCGTTTCAGGACCTGCTGGTCCTGCGCACGGCGAGTGCGTTGCGCGCCGCCAACATCTCGTCGCAAAGGATCAATCGGACCCTGCAAAAGCTCCGCTCGGCCTTGCCGGCCGGGTCGGACCTCAATCGGCTTTCCCTGACGGCTCTCGGCAATCGGATCGCAATCCGCGAGGGGCAGACGCTTCGGGAACCCGAGACCGGCCAGTATGCTCTGGCGCTGGAAATCGTCGAGGAGAAAGGCCGCCTCCACGTGATCGCACGCCAGGACGCCGCCGAGTCCGAAGCCTCGGCCGATGAGCTTTACATGAAGGCACTGGCGCTCGAGGAAATCGATCCGCAAGGAGCGCGAGCCGTGTACGAATCGTGTCTCGAGGCACATCCGGCGCACGTGGATGCACGGATCAATCTGGGCCGGCTCCTGCATCTCGCCGGCCGCCTCAGGGAAGCCGAGCACATCTACCGCTCGGGAGACCAGAGGGAACCATTTCTCGTGTTCAACCTCGCCGTGCTGCTCGAAGACCTGGACCGCGAGCCGGATGCCATCACCGCCTACCGCGAAGCTCTCGCACTCGATCCGCAGTTCGCGGACGCGCATTTCAACCTTGCGCGTCTCTACGAACGTGCTCGAGACGAACGTGCTCGAGATCCCAAAGCGTCGTTGCGCCACCTGCTCGCCTACCGGCGCATGATTGACGGCCAAGGCGCCTGACATTGGTGAAGCCGGCGCTCACCGTTTATCGAACCAAGCGCGATTTCTCGAAGACCGCGGAACCTACCGGCGAGCATCGGGTGGTGCCCTCCTCGCGCCTGCGCTTCGTGGTGCAGAAGCATGCGGCGCGGCAATTGCACTACGATCTTCGCTTGGAATGGCAGGGTGTCTTCAAATCCTGGGCCGTCGCTCGAGGACCGTCGCTCGATCCGACCGAAAAGCGCCTGGCAGTTGAAGTCGAAGACCATCCGCTCGACTACGGGGATTTCGAAGGGACGATTCCACGCGGAGAATATGGCGGCGGCACCGTCCAATTATGGGACCGCGGCTACTGGACTCCGGAGGGCACGAAGTCGACGGAAGAGGCGTTCGCATCAGGCGATCTCAAGTTCACGCTCGAGGGGAGCCGGCTCAAGGGAAGTTGGGTTCTGGTGCGGATGCGGGGCGACCGATACGGGGGCAAGAGAACCAATTGGCTGCTGATCAAGCATCGGGATTCCAACGCCAAGCCGGGAGACGCCGATTCGTTGCTCCGCGAGGATCGCTCCGCCGCCTCGGGCCGATCGATGGAGCAGATAGCCGCGGGAGTCGGCCGGCGCCCCAAGCCCTTTATGCTCGCGGGCACGAAGCTCGCTCGAGCGGACGCGGTGTGGACCGGCAAGCCGCCTGACGGTCACGGCAATTCCCCCGACGGTCAAGCAAAAACTCGCGATACCGAAGGGCGTGAGACGGAAGATGCATCGCCGGCCAAACCCCCGCCGCCTACGCGGCGGAAGCCATTGATGGCGCGGGAGGTGCCGAAGTTCATCGAGCCGCAGTTCTGCAAGCTGGCCGAGCGGCCCCCAGACCATCCTGGGTGGGCGCACGAAGTCAAACTCGACGGCTACCGCACGCAGCTCAGGGTGAATAACGGGCGAGCGGTCATCCGCACCCGCACCGGTCTCGACTGGACACCCCGCTTCGCCGCCATCGCAGAAGACGCCGAAGCGTTGCCCGATTGTCTGGTCGACGGTGAAGTCGTGGCTCTCGACAAAGGCGGCCTGCCGAGCTTCGGCGCACTGCAGGCTGCGCTATCGGAGGAAAAATCCGAAAATCTCGTTTTCTTTGCGTTTGATCTGCTGTTCGAGGGACGAGAGGACTTGCGCACGCTGCCGCTCCGAGAACGCAAGGTTCGCCTCGAAAAGCTGATCGCCTCCCGCGACTTGGGGGGCCGGATCCGCTACGTCGCGCATCTGGTGTCGAACGCAGAGGCCGTGCTTTCCTCGGCGCGCAACATGGGACTCGAGGGCATTGTCTCGAAGAAACTCGATGCCCCCTACCGGTCGGGCCGCTCCGGGAGCTGGATCAAAACCAAATGCCGTCCGGGACAAGAGGTCATCCTTGGCGGCTGGACTACGGAGGACGGCACCGTTCGTTCGCTGCTGGCAGGCGCCCACCGCGAGGGCCGCTTGGTCTACGTCGGTCGTATCGGCACCGGCTATGGACGCGCCGTTGCGAAATCCCTATTGCCGCGACTGCAAGAGCTGACGCGCGACACGAGTCCGTTTAGCGGCGCCGATGCACCCCCCAAGGAACGCAATGTACGGTGGCTCGAGCCTACGCTGGTCGCCGAAATCGAGTTTGCGGGTTGGACAGGATCAGGGATGATTCGTGAGGCGGCATTCAAGGGTCTACGCGAGGACAAGGACGCGAAGGAGGTCGTGGCGGAGATGACAAGCGCTAACAGCTCAAGTAATAAGCCGCCTAGGGCGCCTAAGTCGCCCAAGTCGCCCGCCCAGCGGCCAGCGGCAGAAGTACTGGGCGTGGCGATATCGAAACCCGACAAGGCGCTGTGGCCTGACGCCGGCGATGGCAAACCGGTCACGAAACTCGACCTGGCCCGCTACTTCGAGAGCGTCGGCGAATGGATGATGCCGCACCTGACCGGCCGCCCTTGTTCCCTCGTGCGCGCACCTGACGGGATCGGCGGCCAGCAATTCTTTCAGCGTCATGCCATGGCCGGCATGTCCGAGCTGTTTGAATTGGTCAAGGTGCGGGGCGACCGGGCCGCCTACGTGCAGATCGATCGGATCGAAGCGCTGGCCGCCGTCGCTCAAATGGGAGCGTTGGAACTCCATCCCTGGAACTGCGCACCCAACGATCCGGAGGTCGCCGGGCGATTGGTCTTCGACTTGGATCCGGCGCCGGACGTGAAATTCGATGCCGTCATCGCGGCCGCGCTCGAGATACGCGAGCGACTCAAGAAGCTCGGCCTGCTGTCCTTCTGCAAAACGACGGGCGGCAAGGGTCTTCACGTCGTCACGCCGCTGACCGAAGGGAAGGATGCCGTGAAGTGGCCGATCGCAAAGGACTTCGCCCACCTCATCTGTGCACAGATGGCGCAGGACAGTCCGTCGCGGTATCTCGACACCATGTCGAAAAGCCAGCGTACCGGGCGGATATTTTTGGACTATCTGCGAAACGACCGCCTGTCCACGGCGGTGGCGGTCCTTTCGCCCAGAGCCCGTGCGGGGGCCAGCGTGTCGATGCCAATTGCATGGCGGGAGGTCAAGAAGGGGCTTGCTCCCCAATCGTTTACCGTGAGGACGGCACCCCAGCTTCTCGGTAAAATCAAACCATGGAAGGACTACGCCGCCAGCGCACGCCCTCTTACGGATGCGATCAAGCAGGCAACCCGGTCACAAAAAAAGCGCGGGGCCCGGCTGAACTGATCCGTCGCGAGGAGCATACTGCCTCCGTGGCAACCGCCGATTCGCAATGCATGGACATCATCGTCGACGATGCGACCCGCGTCTCCGGAATATTGATCGCCCCGCGGGAGTCCGAAGCATGTTTCGTCGTTGCCCACGGCGCCGGAGCGGGCATGCGGCATCCCTTCATGGTGAAATTGGCAAACGATCTCGCCGTGCTCCGCATCGCCACGCTTCGATACCAGTTTCCCTACATGGAGAGGCACGGGAAAAGACCGGATACGCCGGCGGTCTGTCACGCCGCGGTTCGCGCGGCAGTCGCGGCGGCCGCCGCATTCGTGCCGTCACTGCCACTGATAGCCGGCGGAAAATCATTCGGCGGACGCATGACCTCGCAGGCGCAGGCCAAGGGTCCGCTGCCGGGAGTCCGCGGTTTGGTCTTTCTGGGATTTCCCCTGCATCCGCCCAAGCAGCCGTCGGACACGAGGGCCGAGCATCTTGCACGGGTGCAGATTCCCATGCTGTTTCTTCAAGGCGCTCGCGACACGTTTGCCGAACCGGAACTGCTCAATCCGCTCATCAAGCGCCTCGGCAGCCGGGCCACGTTGTGCTTGCTACGCGATGCGGATCATTCGTTCCATGTGCCTGCCCGCGGCAGCGTGAACGGCGCGGAGATCAACGCTGAAATGCTCGCCGCGCTCGCGAACTGGGTGGCGGCGGTCTGCGGGGGGCCGGCTACGCCTAAGGGTACGCAAGTTCAAAGCGGCCGCG
>WNFQ01004420.1_pt1 | contig 21169 bp, 25 predicted proteins | sample 5400171 | NCBI WGS metagenome assembly WNFQ01 (sample SAMN13153356, study PRJNA577476) | soil metagenome | isolation source: 20 cm soil under Madrone tree | place: USA:California | collected 2016-06-14 | reverse complement strand
CGAAGAGGACGACGATGACACTTCCTCGGATTTTGATGGGCGGAAAGAGGCATTAGAGCTCCTACGTGCAGACGAGTTCGAGCGTGCTTTTGCCATAAAGTGGCTGATAGGCTTCACCGCGCGATCCGATATCTGGTTCTCTTCACTACCCGAAACGGAAACAGAGGCGTACACATGCGCTGTCGACGAGGCTGTCTCCTTACTTGGGTTGTTCACGAGCTCGGAATCAGAGCAAGCTATTACCCGCACATTTTCCTTCCTAGCACCGGGTGGTGAGCCTGTGGGGGTGGAGTTGAACGATGCCCCGCTTCTCAAGGAGGATCATACCTCCGTGGGTCTGCAGAGCTGGGCTAGCTCGATCCTTCTCGCCGAACGTCTATGTGCCAATCCGGGAAAGTTCAGCTTGGACCCTACTACACGCGGTCGAGGTTTGCGCCTGCTCGAGCTCGGCGCCGGAACAGGTCTCCTCAGCATAACTGTGGCGAAGATTCTAGCCCCCAGAAGTCAAGTTCGCACCTCCGAACCTCCGCCGATTATTGTCGCCACGGATTTTCATCCAGGCGTATTAGCAAATCTCCAGCGCAACGTGGACGACAATGCCGATACACAAGGCATCCTCGTGCGAAAATTCGATTGGTCGCAGCCGAACTTGAGCAGCGCGCCGTTTGACCGCCCGTTTGACATTATCCTCGCAGCCGACGTCGTTTATGAGCCATTTCATGCACCGTGGATAGCCAACTGTGTTGCAAAGCTACTAGCACGCCCTGCAGGTGTGCTGTGGATGATCATAGCTCTCAGGTCGGGTGGAAGACATGAAGGATTATCTTCAACGGTCAATGGAGCGTTCTCACTCGAGGGAGGTAGCGGACGACTATCGATACTGGAAAAAGCGACTTTGCAGAGAATCGAAGGACAGGGCCGTGCTGATGAGATAGGTTATGAGCTTTTCAAGATTGGATGGGCTGAAGGATAGCCATATGTACTGTATTGCACACCTCATAATGTCATCAAATACAGGTACACTAGTTACACATATAGACATCATCCAGTCATGCGACCTTTCTTCCCAACCCGCAGAGGAGTAACGCGGCGTTCATGAGTTCATTTTCAGGGTCGTTTGGCTTCTCTTTATTCGCGACCGTTTTTGCAGCGACGCTTCTGGCATCCCAGAACACGTCACTGCCGGTGTCCCCGACTCGGATCATACTCCCCTTCGGGGTGACAGCTTCATGAACCTCTTCCTCGTCCGTTTCGTCATCGTCATCATCGGCGTCATCACGACGCGGTGCAGCAGAACCAGAACTCTTCCCTACCAGACGGGCAGCCGCACATGCCCATTCGAGAGAACGCGTATGACTGCGCGACCCCATCCCAAATTTTACAAACTCTTGCTCTGGCGGGCTGGGTGGGGCGAGAGGAGATGAGGGCATGTTTTCCCAGAGCGACTTGCTCGGGTCCGGACGCTTGGTGGGGGTGCGTGGGGGCGCGGTGCGCAGCTCGGAACGCCGCGCCATTGTTTCGAGTGTTGGACGTCTTGCGAGTGATGTCAGGGAGCTTTGGGGAGAAGGATGCGCGTATGGTGAGGGGAGGAGAGTATGCGGGATGGACACGCGGGTCTTGCATCTGCGTAGCGTTGGACGGACTGCCACAGGGGAAGAAGTCGGCTCCGCTGTCGCCATCACCGTCGCTGTGTTGAGGGATGCCTTGCGCTCATTCTGGCGGCGGTTTTGAAACCATATCGTCACGACCTTGGGTTCCCTGTTGCATGCAGCGATCGATCAACAAAACAAAATCGGAAAAGAGCGAGGGGAGTGGACCATACAAATCGAGCTCTCGGGCGAGTGATTCGCGTTCTTCGCGTGAGGGATGGGAGGAGCGGTGGAAGAGTTGTTCGAGCATGGTGAGCTGGGTGCCGGTGAAACGTTTGCGGGAGCGCTTTGTGGTGGGGTTGGGTGCATTGAAAAGGTGTTCATCGGAGGAAGAGCCAAGGCTAGACGACGATTCGGAGCGGAAGAGGTTAGCACTAATAGGAGCCATGAAGCGCAGGGCGGGGCGGTCGCATAACGGCTTTATACAAGTCGTCGGCTGTGATACGCAAACGCGACGCGACGCGCATGTAAACGGGGCGACGCGTCCTCTACCACGTGATCGAGTCTAATATTTTTCTCCCTTTTTCCGTGCGACTTTTCTGTGCGACTCTTCTACCTTCGCCTGTGGAATCAGGTCTAGGCCGTGACTCGCAACGTTCTGCAGTTCTGTCAACCCAAACGTAATGGCCGTGTACCTCTGACCATCTACGCCTGAACCCGGGCAGAATCGACCGATGGCTATGAGAGTGTGCAAGTTGGGGTGATAGATACGACAGAATAATCCGATGCAACGACTACTGTAATGAATACAACCCATCGGAGGAAATTTTTTTGAGTTGGTCACTGATACATATTGAACCGAGGCCGAGCGAATTCGGGTTCGATCTGACTGATCCGCCACTTGAAATGATTCCCAGACAAAAAAATTGTACGATGGGTATGGATGTACGAGCTGCCGGCCCTGCATATCCCACAGAAAAAACAAGGTAGAATATGCGTGTCACCCAAGGGGCGACGGGCACTGAGATGACCGAGCCTTCCTATCCGCCCTACATTGGCACAGACCAGTCATGGGACATAGGACAAAGGCCTGCAATTTGACTTGAGGTGCGGAAGATGAAAATAGATTGACTTCGGAGCGGGCTTTATAGAGTTTTAGCCACACGTGATAAGAAAGAACGAGAGAAAGAGAAGCCTTCCTACGGACGGCGTTCACAGCTTAACTGGACGGCCCCCATGAACGTACTGTATGTAATTCGCAGCACTATGCATGGAAAATTAACCCGCCGTCTGATTTTTATTATCTCAAGAAGGTCAAATTTTCGGCGTGATGTACCCTCCTCTCCTCGGACCAAGATACCATCTCGCTTGTGTTGTTTAGGCACCGTTCTTTGGCTGGCCAGCATGACACCCCATTTCCGATCTCCAAGTCGTTATGAGATGCTCTCATGCTCCGTTCGCGCTCTCTTTAAACCCGCCCCTCGCTTCTGAGGTCCCCGTCCCCCTTGTCTCTGCCATAGGCATCTCCTTTTATTTTATGCTTTTTCCCCCTCATGCTGTTCCTTCCGCTCCTTTTGCTCCTTTTACCGAGTCTCTCTCTCTCTCAGGATGGCAGTATCAGTGCCCCAACCAGTAGCTCTAATGCCGCGGGATACTCATGCGACACTTCATCATGCAAGCTCCCAAAATGCAATTGTGCTAGCACAAGCCCACCAGGTGGACTGAGTCCTGTACTTTCCTTTCCTCTAATCTCCCCTCGCTCTATTGCCGTCCTGTCTCCTCTTTCCTACTCAAGGAAGCGGGTTCTGGTTAAATCACTATCGTCGTCTTATCCTATTATCTCGATAGGATAATTTCTGATGTTTCTTGTTGCCAGAATGAGGTCCCTCAATTTATCGTCTATACTGCCGACGATGCCGTCCAATCCTACACCGTTGATTCCATCAACCAGTTCCTTGCCCAGCGTGAGAATCCAAACGGTTGTCCGCCCAGAGCGACCTACTATGTCTCTCTAAATTATACGAACTATACCCTCGTCACCGACTGGTTCGTGGCAGGCAACGAGATCGCTGATCATACGTGGGTCACTTCAACCCTCTTCCATTCGGCCTGTTCTGATCAACCCCACATGTAGCATGACTCATGTGGGTACCCCACCCAACGACGAGGTCGATGGCAACCTCATCGCCCTTAACGCACTTGCCGGCATTCCTCTCTCAGACATCATTGGTTTCCGTGCACCGTATTTAAACTATACTGCTGACACTCTGATGCATCTCGCTGCTGTTGGCTTCACGTATGACTCGAGTGCGAGCGCCTCAATTCCCGTTACAGAAAGCTATACCGATGCTTTCTGGCCGTACACCCTTGACTATGGAATGGCAAATGATTGTCTTAACGGTAACGGCTTATGCAAAGGACAGCCAAAGCTTCCCGGTTTCTGGGAAGTCCCCATGTATGCTATGTTCGACAGTCGTGGTCAGTCCGGCATCCACCTCATGGATCCTTGGCTGTGGGCGTTTTTGCCGAATTTCAATCATCCTTGATTGACGTATTTAATTAGTGACCCCGCTGATGGCTCGAGCACGGTCAATGACAGCGCAACTTTGGCGTACATGCAAAATACCTTCCTGGCACACTATAACGGTAATCGTCAACCGTTCGGGCTTTACACTCACCCTATTCATACGGCGGTACGGAGCTGCCACCCGTTTTGGCTTCTTTCTCATCAATTTCTTCCAGACCACATATCCTGGCGTTTCGGTATTGAATTCAACGATCAGCATGATAAATACATTCCTCGATTGGGCGCAAATGAAGGAAGGGGGTGAGTTATCCTGCATGTTTTACGTTTTTGTGACGCCGCAGTCTGATTTGGGGTGACAGTCTGGATTGTTTCTACGGAACAGCTGTTAGCCTGGGTTCAGAACCCAGTTCCCCTTTCCGAATTGAACTCGTTCGATCCCCTCAAATGCTCAACACCGCAAGTCAATCAAAGTATATGTGATGGCATCCCCGTAAACGAGCAGGGTCTACTCGATCGCTGTAATTTTGCAGATTTCCCTTTCTACACATGTGTCAGTCCAGCAAACCTGTTTCGATTATTTCAGTTCTGGTGATGATACATTTCTGATGTCATCAAACAGTATGGCTGTCCCGTGGAAGAGCCTTCTCCATCAAACCCTAATCCGCAGCAGGACACTTCTAACGGCCAGGCGCCTCGCCACCGCTGTAAGTCGTACCACGCATACCCACATGCCTGTTCCATAGGTGACACTTTAGCCCAGTACCCGCGAATTGTTCCACTCCATGGTGGGATCCAATCAAGGGGGCCTGCCTCTGCAATGGGGCCAGCTGTCAATTTCAGGATAATTCACGTCCTATCGGTGTAAGTCCTATCCCTCTACCTTTGCTCTGGCTAAACTCTCCTCTGTAGCCTAACGGTGCGAATCTCACTGGCGGCGGCACTGGCGGTGCGAGCAGCGCGATGCCGTCTGCGACAGCCGCTTTCGTGCCATTCAATGGTAATGGCGCGCCTGCGAGTTTTTCGGCTGGTATTTGGCCAGCAATAACACTTGGGTTCTTTGGGATCTTAGGGGCATGGTACATGGTTTAGAGTTGATTCTCGCTATTGTAACCAGACCAGGACTCTTCATGTATGAGGAACTGCCGAAGCATCATCTCGTTCAATTATAAAATCATTTATGACAATCTGAAGGAGCACTCTTCTCAGCCATACTCAAGGTTCATTGAATGGCATATAACAGACCACAGGTGAAACGTGTGGATGAGGAAGCAATCCCGTGTCATTTTTAAATAGTAGTTTCATATGGCACAGGCACAATGGTTTGCGGTGTGTTGTCCGTAATAGAAACGGTGTACGCACCGCGCGGAAGGACCGGAACCCGCTTCAAATTGATGCGTTCTACGGGTAGAGGCGCATAAGTGTACGAAATCAAGTTCACACTCCAATTACATACCGCCTTTGGCCTTGGCCTCTGCATGAGCATCGTGGTTACGCTTCACTCTATCCAAGAACTCCTGTCGACATTTTGAGTGCCGAATGTGCTCTATGCGAAGATTGACGCGCTTCTCAATGTAGCGGTTGCCGACGATCTTGTTAACGATAACACCAACGGCATGAGGAGTAACATTATACACAATTCCGGTCCGTCTGTGAAGCACATTAAAGGGCTGTGGAGTCTAAGAAAGTGACGAAGACGGACCCATGGTAAAACTTGTGGGGCATGCCCTTTTGCTGTGCTGCATTCGCCTTAATGTCTACGATATCTCCAATACGGTAGGGAATCAGAAAGGTCGAAATTTTGACGTGACCATGTTCTATAAAGGTCAGGTTTCTTTTTTAGATGGTAGAGCACGAACGGAATATATATACCTTTGAAACCCCTCGTGAACATATGACGCGTACGCGCCCTGTAACCAAAAGAGTGGGGCATTGTCGAAAACTCTGCTAACGTGAGTTTACAAGAGAGAATACGAGACTGAGAAGAATACGTACAATCGTGGTTCACGAGGAGAGTACTGGATTGATTGATTGGATGGTAATTGGATGATAATAATCGCAACTCCGGATTTTGCCGAGTGGCTGCAAACTGACCTGTATAGTTGCAACTGCAAACCTTGTGTTGATAGTAATTCGGTCTCGCTATTCTTCCTCAAGTACGTAGGCGTCGTTCCCGTCCTCAAGAAAAATGCCCAGGTAAAAGTTACAGAACGCATTAAACATTTTTCTGATACATTTCATCTAGGGCCCCGAGGAATCACTCTAAGACGTGAGCACCTTATTATTCAAGATCCACCTTAGTGGAGGGACACACGACGCTGATTACAGCCGTGCCCCATGTATATGTGTGTAGTTATAAGGTCCCTCGTCGACCTTTCGGATCTGCGCGTCTCGACGCTGAGCTAAAGGTTCGCACTCCCGCCTGCAATTGTGATTGCGTTTGCCCGTCTCACGGGCAATGATCAGCTCGCCGGCGAGTTCGGCCTGCGCAATAAGCGTGAGATTTGGCGCATCGCCCTCATCCTCTCAAAAATTCGTCGTGCTGCGCGTGAGCTACTCAAACTCGATGACAAGGACCCAAAGCGTCTATTCGAAGGCAATGCGCTCATTCGTCGACTTGTGCGCATTGGCGTGCTCGACGAGACGCGCATGCGTCTTGACTACGTGCTTGCTCTAAAGATTGAAGACTTTTTGGAGCGTCGCTTGCAAACACAAGTATTTAAGCTTGGCCTCGCCAAGAGCATTCATCACGCGCGAGTTTTGATCAGACAACGTCATATTCGGTGCGGCATATTTCTTGGCTCTGCCAGCTGGTTACTTGATTTTAATCGTGTCATATGCAAATACAGAGTAGGGAAACAAATTGTAAACGTTCCCTCGTTCGTGGTTCGCCTTGATTCCCAAAAACACATCGACTTTGCCCTTACATCACCGTACGGAGGGGGTCGCCCCGGGCGTGTGAAGCGCAAACGCGCTGCAGCAGCAGCCAAGAAGACAGAAGGTGGTGATGAGGAGGAAGAGGATTGAGTTGTCTTGTCGCTACTGGACATGTCACCCCTGTCACGTCTCAATAAGAAAAAATATTATCTAAAAATATATTCCGGAGCGAGGTGCCTAATCGTGCGAAAAGTTATCTTAAAATGGCAAAGATAGACGAGGCTGAACCCAACCTCTCGCTCGATGGTCTCAGTCCAGCTTAGAGACAAGCTCTCCAACCTCCTCGCATGGCCCAGCAGTCTATATTTTTGACACCCCAGGTAGCCTCTCTGGAAGAAGGACTTGCCCGCTGGAACGATGCTACGGAACCCTTTAACCTAGATGACCCTCGTCATCAACAGCCTCAGACTGCAGCTGATACTCTCAAGGCGGACAACACGCAGCAAGTTAACGTCAACAAGACAAACAATCCATCGATACTAGAATCAACTCCTAATGCCTCATCTCCACTCTCTGGTAGTCCGTCTACCAGCATTCGTGACTCTGCCAGCATGCATAGCCTTCCTGTTCTCCAAATAACAGAGCCACAATGCTCTCCTGCGCTACCTCAAGGCCCAGACGTTCCTTCTCAAAATGACGGTGATGGTATGACCCCCGTGCAGAGAAGTGTCGTGTCAAGTGCCAGTGTACTTCCACCTTCAGGGCGAGGAAACCTACGATCTCGCTCGGCCATCGATGTGCGTCGGTTTCTCCTTTGCTTTTCACGCTATTATATTCACCCATGACCTCGATTTTATATAGGGTCGACCCCCCAGCCGGCTGTCCGGTTTTTTCTCCCACCTTATCCATCGACGTGACAACATACCGCCCCCTCCAGGTGCCGTAACACACCAAGAACGAACAAATACTCCGGAAGCTTACACTCTTCCCTCACGGGAGTCTTCCCCCGTGCCGGTACCCAGACCTTCCACCCCCCCATCCCCCTTATCATCCCCATCCTTGACTGAACTGGGCCTTTCTTTGGCTGTTCTTACCAAACACTTGTCCCCTTCTCATTTCAGCACCCCGCCCACCAGCGGTGCATTCCTGTCTCCCCATTACCTTCTCCTTTGCCATGCTCAAGGTCTCGACGTGTTGCCACTAGTTTCACCTCCAACTCCCGCGCCTTACGCCTTGATTCGTCGTGTCAGCTTTAAGAGCGTGGTGGTGATGGAACACCGAGGTGTCCTTGTTGCTATTTCCGGTCGTCGCGACGGTGTGCGCGTTTACGCTCTCGACGAGATAAAAAAGGCGGTTGAATGGCGTCTAGACGTCGAGATTCGCCGTGAACGAGAGAAGTTACGCAGGGAAGAAGCAAAGCGTCCCCCCCCTCGAGATTCTGCATCAAACGACGTTCTTTCTCTTGAGAAAACTTCCCCCCCGAACACAGACAAGTGCTCATCCTTGCGCAGTTCACCCTCTACTCGGAAAGGATCACAACGCAGGAAAGCCAAGACACCGCCCCAAACGCCTATCCAGTCTATTTTTTCTCCTCCACCTGCTATAAGTCATCCGCCATTGGGCCCTCCCCCTTCTTACACGAGTGTAACTCCACCTCTCCAACCACTGAGACAGCGCTCTACTTCATCTGTTCAACTAGCCCGTGGTCGGAGTACATCTGTCAATGACGTCTTAAGAGGCACGATCTCCCGACGAGCAACAGAAATCTTAGAGATGGACAACAACCGGGATGCAGATATGAAAGCTGATTGGATGGAAGGATCCCATAGTGATGACGAGGCGATCAATGTTGTCGCAGCTGGAGCGAGCGGTAGCCAGGCATTGGACGAGCGAACAAGTTCGATTGTTCCAGTGGAATCAACAACTAGCAACGTCTCGGGTATGGATGGAGCAGCTTCGCATAGAGCTCGACCCGTTTCGACGACAACGCTTACTCCGGCGGGATTTCATCGAGCAACACGCCCATCTGAACTTGATCTCTCCAGAGCCCGTGTTGAGCCTCGTCCTGCCATACCGCAATCTCCTACACCTACTCTTATTACCCTTCGACATGCGCTTGCATCTTCCCCGCCGACCGGTCCTGCTCATACTATGAATTCGATGACTCCGCGACTCACGGACTCCCCGATCCCTGATCAGGACCTCGATGACCAGGCTCTCCTGGAGAGTCGCTTGCCAGATCTACCGCCACTCGGCACACGTCTTCCGCAACAGGCTATTCTTATTACCCAGTCACATCTCGTTGCCACGGGTGAAGAGGATGTACCTAGCAGCCCAGTCTCATTGAACTCGCAGAGTAGCCGCGCTAGGCAGAGTAACGATACACTTGGTAGCAGGCGTCGTAGACGACGATGGTCGGTATTAGATGGGATCCTTCCGGGTGCCACCGGGCAACCGGATGTGCAGCTTCCAACAACTCCCCTGCCCTGGGAATCGCAAGATGCGCGAACACGAGAACATCCTGACCAACGACCTCCTTCATCTAGCCCTATTGCCCCTGCTCAGTCCAGAAGCTCTGACGTGGCAGAACATCCTCCGCCACTTTCTGCACATCCCCACTCGCGTTTCTTTTCGCGTATTCTTGGCAACCCGTTTTCCCATCGCCGTTCCGAAGATGGCGCCGTTCCAGTACAATTTACGGAACACGCTGATGGCACTGTCCGAAAACAAGGACCCACGCCGCCGCCTGCTCCAGCACCAAAGTTAGAATATGTCAAATTACCTGGGACAAAGGGTTCTATTATGATCAAGGCGGTCGAAACAAGTAGAAAGAGGTACGTTGTGTACCCCTTACCCAGTGCTGCCTGTCGTGACACTGGGAACACAGCTTTCTCGCTATTTTGTGCGGAGACAACGGGGAAAAGGTTGAACTTTTTGCTGGCACTTATCGGACGGCGCTCGGGCTCTCGCGCACGTTCATTTTACCAGATTCTCCCCGCTCTCTGGAATTACAACTGCAGGGCGATGACCTTGTGGAAGTTTTCCTCGTCTTCTCACAGAATGTGTTTGGACTCGAGCCTGCTACTGTTCGGGTGCGCGAGGTCCGACTTGGTCGAGCAGAAAGAAGAGCAGCACGCAGGCGTGCACGCGAACTCCAAGTGGACGATCTTTTTGGCTCAGAGATGGATGCTTCCCCCACTATCGAAGGCACTACTAACGTTAACGTTAGGGTTGGATTATCCGTCCCGTCCTCTGTTTCTGTTATCACAGAGGTCTCGGCTGGAACCACTCCTATTAGCAACGCTTCACCTTCCGCTTCACAGCCCAACATGGTCCAACGTCCTGCCAACGGGGCAGCACTGAGGATGGAGGATATTATGCCAGCAACGCCGCAAGGTCCTTATACCACCTTCCAGCAGCTGTCTTTCTCACCAATTTTCCCGCTTGCTGCTATCGTGGACGAGTATATCATTCCTCCAACATATCCTGACTTTTTGCATTACCGTAGTGTCCACGAACCCGAAATCAACGGAAACTCCGATGTAGATTTATCTCAGGTACAATTTTCACCACCGGGACTCCCTGTTCCTCCTGTAGCGCCGCCATCACGATGGTTTTATCGTGACCCGAAAGGAGTTGTCCACGGTAAATTCTCGATTTGGAGTTTTTGTTCCAGTGCGTGGCTGACAAACATGCAGGGCCGTGGTTATCATCACGAATGCACGCCTGGTACCGAGAAGCACTGTTACCCCCCGATCTCCCCGTACGACGGGAGGAAGACACCGAGTTTGTTTTGCTGAAAGATCTACGACAGCATTGTGTGGACCCTTCTCAACCATTTGGACCTGCATCGACCCGGACAACTGCCGGAGATACGCCACTGAGTGGTTCTGGTGCCGGGAAGCCTCTACTCCCACCAATTTCTCTGCTTTCGCAGCCACAAACCGTTAACTTTGGTCGTCTCGGCGATGTCAAACGCCTCGAAGCATTTGACTTGCAAGGCCGCTCTGTTCTAGTAGCCATGCGACAAGGCGGATTCGAGGCAGCGGAGTTAAGCGATGCCCTTTTACGACCAGCCGACGCTTCTCGTGATGTCCTTCCACATTATACGGCTGCACCCTTCCAGATGAACCGCCGAAAAATATTCACGTGGAGGATTGGCTCGCCAGTGTCGTCCACATCCTCAGCAATTACGACGGTGACCACACTCCCCCGAACCTCTTCTCGCTACTCCACGCCCTCGAAGAAGTCCGGCGCTCCCGGGAAGTCAACCGCGCGAGCCGAGTTTGGCCATGGGTACACTGAAAATGATCATGCCCGTAACGAAATCATGTTCCTTGGACGACAAGACGATAATGTGTATATTTGTGAACGTGACGGAGAGACATTCCGCATTCTACGACTTTCCCAACTTGGCACAAACTAGACGTTTGGCAAGTACCGAATGGGGCAAACGAAACGGACGCACACGACTGAAATTCATAGAGTACTATCTAGTATGCATGCATAGTCCTCGATGCTGTATATCAACATTGTCCCTTGTTCCTGTTTATTCTTCTTACATACATGCCCACCACTTTTCCCACTTTCATTACCATGTCGTACATATAATTTCCGTCTTGCAGAATGATGCTCGATGTGTATTGCAGTATTAGCGCAGGCAATCCATAGATGATAGTACTCAGGTACAGTACATGTCACACTAGATCGTACGGGGGCTATATCTACAACTTCGCAGAAGCAGCCCGTTTGCGTAAGACCGTCTTCATGATCTTTCCGGTCGATGTTTTCTAGTGTGATGGCATCGTTTGAAAACGCCACGTGGACGTGGGTAACGAAAGGGACATACCGGTAGCTCGTCGACGATGACCACCCATTCGGGCGTAGCGAAGCCAGGTAGACGCCGACGGGCATGGTCTTTGAGTACCGATGAGAACTCAGCGTGTTTCCCAACCCAACGCCGTGCGGACTCAGTGTGCAGGATTACATATACCATGGGACGTTCACCCCACAGAGGATGCTCGCGTCCTACGACAGATACCTCGAGGACATCAGGATGACTCGCTAGTTCTGTGGTCACAGGTGAGTATAGAGTGATAGATGAGAAGGGTCGGCTCATTACCTTGTTCTATTGCGAGCGAGGACGCATTCTGGATGGACCGGCGGCCGGCCACACATTGTGCGCTGAGAAATCCGAGATGAAGCTAAGACGGGGACGAGGTATACGTACCTCTCCTCCAGAGATGATGATATCTTTCATTCTGTCTAGAATCCGCACGGATCCATCCGGGTGCCATACGGCGAGGTCGCCAGAATGGAAGTATCCACCGTCGAACGCGCGAGCTGTCGCCTCAGGGTCTTGGAAGTAACCCTGCATGACGATGTTCCCACGCAGGACAATCTCGCCGACCGTTTTGCCATCTCGGGGGACATCCACGAGCTCTTCACCGGGGGCTTTTGTGGGACGGATGACGCGGAGTGGGAAAGAAGTGGCGAAGGCGTGTCCCTGTCGAGCGGCAAGCTTGGCGCGCTCGGAGGAGGGGAGCGCATTCCAAGAAGGTTGTGGGTAGTTGCGGGTGAAAGGTCCGTAAGTCTCGCTGTGGATAGTGGGTCTGCTTAGCATGGCTAGACTGGAGAGAACGAGTGACAGGTATGGACATACGTCAAGCCGTAGACATGGACAGAGTGAAACCCTTTTGACTCTAACTGAGCGAGTAAATGAGCAGTGGGTGCAGCTCCCGCGATTATCGTCTTGATTGGATGTGGAAGCTTCTTTGCGCTGGGATGGTTTGTAATCCCAATCTTTGTCGATGTTTACGCATCTCTTCAGTATTCTTTGAGAGGTGACAACGTACCTGCACTGTGGGGGCCCCACAGTAGTGTGTAACACGAGAGATCAAAAAGTGCTTCCAGATAAGGGAGTAGTCCACAGTTCGCAGGGTGATCTAAGAAATGAGTGAGATTTGCATATACTCTAACGAGAGGATCGCGGGTGGGGCCTGCGGGAAATAGGAAACAGGGCGCGCACCTGCGTGGCAAATGAGAAGGCGATTGACCAGGGAAATGTCCAGCCGGCAGCATGGAACATGGGGAGAATCCTGCAGGAAGCAAATAATTGACCTGGGCTGAGACTTTAGCAGTGCGTACATGGCCTTACCACAAGTATGTGGATTCCTTATCCAACCTAACATGCGAGGTGAGCGCCGGTGAGCTGTGACATCCAGAAGTTCAACGGCGCTCACTGTGCCTCGAAGGCATTGGCGATTGAGGCAAGATATGTACCTGGAAATATTGGGAGAATATGTTGTTTGGCTCAAATAGTACGAAACTAACGGAAACTAACGAAGACTCACCTCTGAGGGTCGTCAGCACGCCCTTTGGCTGGACGGACATAAGGGTAAGATCACAATCCGTGTAATACTCGAGGTAAGCTCACCCGTCCAGTGGTACCCGATCTTCAGAGGGGTCAAAAAACCATGGCGGATTGAACAAGTCTAGGAACGTACGTGTAGTTTAAAGACATAGGTTTATTCTCATCTGATTCCATCTCGAGGCCGGCCCAACCTTTCTCTTGGCTGAAGGCTCTTCCGGCAGTCAAGAAATCCTCATACGGGTCGCCGGCTCGGCCAGTGTCGTTGCACACGATTAGACGGGCCTCAGTATCGCTGACGAGGTGTTTATATTCATGGTCTACAAAAAGAAGCTTCGCACCGCAGTGCATAAGAATGTAGTCGATCTCATGCTTGATGAGACGGATGTTGATAGTCGTTATGATCGCACGGGCGCCGATGACCCCTTGCAGTGCCTCTGGGAAAATTCATGGGAAACGCATGCTACAGTAAATGGTAGGATGTTGTCACCTGCAATCATGGGTCTGGGGTCGTTGAATCATGCACCGACTTTCTGAAACTCGGGTGGACGTACGAGTTCGGCGAGAGGACAGCAATTCTATCGCCGGGTCGGATACCCGCCTGAAGGAGACCATATGCAAAGTTCTGTACCCGTTGTGCCCTTTGAAGCAGGATTAGAGGCGGAAGGCTAGGCTATCATGATAAATCATACCAAACGGAGTACGTGTAGAAGACGGGAAACTGCACATCAGGATGGGCAAGTGCAAGCTTCTCAGGGTAAATTTGCGCCGCACGGAGGAGAAACTCGAGAGGGTTCTAGAGGTAAAGAAGCGTTGGAGAGTCCCATGGTTGATTATTGACGCATGACACATACAAGTGGGTGAAAATTGACAGGGAGACCATGTGGAGTACTGAGGGTAAATCGAGCATCCGGTGGAGGAATGCTAGCGGGAGTAGGGCAGAATTCAGCGAGTGCAGAACCTTTATGAGATGCAATAATTGCGGTCAGTATATCGCTCGCAAGGCAAGGGGCACATACCGAAGTGCATGCTTTCAATGCAGGAAGCAACGTCCAAGTCTTGGACAGCAATTCGTGAAGTCAAAGTTGATTCTGTGGACAGTGCGTCCGAGGGCCAAGTGTTAAGCGTCCGCACGATGGCCAAGTACTCTTGACCGGCCAATCAGATTGCAGTATTTAGCGTACTTGTGCAAGCAACAAACGAATAAACTCATATCAGACACGACACAAGGACTACTATACACTGCGACATACTGATTCAATGGGTCCCACACGACCTACACGGTCACCACTACCTTTGGATGCGGTGACATCGGTGGTGTCAATTAAGCCGGCTCGGTGGGCCGCATCGGACCCTCCGCAGGCGGCTGTGCCCGCTACACCTGTGTTGCTTTCTATCATCTGTCCCATCTCCATCTCCTTCCCTACCAACACCTCAAATGGCCGACGCTGCATCTGGTTCCGCAGGTAAGTCTGTCCAGGTAAAGCTTGTTCTACTCGGTACGTCTCTTTTCTAGATAACGGGCCACCTTGCGCGGTTCGCTCTACTCTCTCATGTAATACTAACAGGTGTTATTGCCCAGGCGAAGCTGCCGTTGGCAAATCTTCCGTCGTCCTTCGCTTCGTATGTAGTTTCCCGTCCTACCACGCATCTTCCTTTCTCATCAACTAACGGCTTAGGTCAACAATGAATTCCAAGCCAACAAAGAGCCTACAATCGGCGCCGCATTCCTTACACAGAAATGCCGCCTCGAAGACCGCGTACTCCGTTATGAAATCTGGGACACCGCCGGCCAAGAACGTTTCCACTCCCTAGCCGTGAGCACGTTACCACCACCCCTCTCTGACGATAGCATCCTGACCTAAAAGTAACGTTGCTGAATGTGCATCCCCAATCCGCAGCCAATGTACTACCGCAACGCCCAAGCGGCCGTAGTCGTGTATGACGTCACAAAAGCGGCCAGTCTCGAGAAGGCAAAGACATGGGTGAAGGAGCTGCAGCGACAGGCGAATCCAAATATCGTCATCGCCCTCGCAGGAAACAAGATTGACCTCGTGCAACCCTCATCATCTGGCTCAGGGAGCAGCGCCACCGCCGAGTCGGAAGACGAAGCCGATGACGCGACCGCTACGCCAGGTGAGGCCGCCGCCTCGGCCGCAGAGACGGAGAACCCACGTCAGGTTCCCCGTGAAGAGGCACAAGCCTACGCGCAGGAGGCTGGGCTCTTGTTCTTTGAGACGTCTGCAAAGACGGGTGAGGGCGTTGTCGAGGTGTTTACGGAAATCGGTACGTCGTTCCTAAGGTGACTCACTCCCGTTCCCTCACCTACTTTGTTGCTTTGGCTGCACAGCCAAGAATATTCCTATCGAGTCCATCCTTGCTTCGTCGCGCGGCGCAGCTGGCCGGCCAGGTGCTGCTGGGAATCATCCCGGCACTCAAGAAGCTGTTAATCTTGACGAGAATCAAGCGAAGGGTAGAGATGCATGCAATTGTTAAAGCTTTCCCCCTCTCTTCACTCTTCCCAACTCCCTGTTCTTATTCTCCCAATTTATACATATGCTGCATCCCATCCCGTCTTGTTACTTATAATACGGCCGCATCATTCTGATATAAGAACAATCCTCGAGAAAGTGAAGTGCCGGCTTCCGGTTCCTAGTACCTTACCCACTCCCATGAGGTGGCATCAAATCGACATAAGGTGGTGGCCTTGCAACTTGCTCGTGCTCCGCCCCATCTGGGACAAGGTATGGAGGCGGTGCGCTCACATGTGATTGGGTCGACACCGCCATCCCCGGAGTTATTTGGGGGGCTGGCAGATCCGCAGCCGATGTCATCGCGGTAGCTTGATGTGCGACGCCCTCCCTTGAACGATATTCGGAGTGTATAGACGGTGGCGGGTCGGATGGGTCATCCATTGGTGGTGGCGGTGGCGGCGGCGCTTCGCCCGTCGTGATTTGGCCCTCCTCTTGTATCGTAAGCTGGATGGCGTGCTCCGGAATGTCAACGTCAAGGCGTACGAACCCAGTCACGTTCGGGTCTAGCGTTGCCATCTCCACCGAAGGGGGTGGCGTAGATGCTTCATCGCGATCCATTTCGGTATGCCCACTAAACTGTGACGATGCCGGGAAACCAAACAGAACGCCTTCTCCTTCAATAACTTGTTCGAGGAGCGGCATCAATGGAGGTGGTGCTGCTGCGCAATCCTCAGCCGGGGGAATGTAGATCTCCTGCTCGGATTCCAGAAAGGTGGGGAGTCTTGAAGACGATGACGGAAAAGACGTTGAGAAAAATGGAGGTGGAGCATCACGCTCTTCAAACGGTGGAGGGGCGCCCGAGGCCAAGTAGCTTGGCCCTGCCTGACCTTCCTCGAAGTCGTAGTGAGGTGCAGCGTCGTCGTCGTCATGACGGTTGGTCCTTACGGGTGGACGGTCATGCTTTTTGTGATAAGCAGAGTCAACAGATTCCTCCACTTCGGGAAGAGGTGCAGGAGATGGGAGAAAGGTGATTGGGATAGTTATAGTGGAAACCCGCTCGGTATGACTGGATGTGTTTCTGAAAGTGACGTGCACCCGGATGCGGAAAGAAACGGAGTGGAGAAGAGTAGCTTGAGTAATTGACGCACATTCGGCGTCACTACCGGTGGAAGCAAAGTCACCAGCCGGAAGGGGATGTGTAGAATCTGATGGTGACGAGGATGGCGACGACTGATGTAAGATAAATCGGAGACGCACAGGCAGTGAGACGTGGAAACGACACAGAGCACCTGAGCGTGAGATCACCGTTCGATATGATGCACCACGATTTTGGGGAGGATTATTGGAGTAAGGTGCAGTGGATGAGGAGGGATCAGAACGCTTCTCATGAGTAGGAAAGGAAATTCCTGATGGAGCGGATCCGATGCGACTGTCATCCTCCTCGGATTCGTCGCCGAAGTCAGACGGAATATCCACATTAACCAAGCTGCTCTCGTCGATTTGTGTTCCACCCACGACACGAACAATCCTGACGAGTTCGGCTTTGATGTTCCGCAGCCTGAGACCCTCTTCTACGACCAGCTCCCGGCGTGGAGGCGGTACGGTGACGTAGATAGGAACCGGTTCGACGCAGGTGAAAACCGTCCTCGGGATTTCGACTTGTACTCGGGAAGGATTGTCCATGGTACGCGTAACCGGAGAGACAGGTATGCTGTACGTGTGGGAGATGAACCTTCTTGTATGCACGGTAAGCGTCTTAGAGAATGGCTGTGCACTGTCATCGTGTGGATGGAGTGTTGCAGACAAGATGTGTCTCAGTGACGATTGGGGTGTGTGGATGCACTGCGGGGCGTCTGGAGTAAGTGCGAGAGCGAAGGGGAAGGATGATTGGAGAAGAGTTTCTTTGTCATCCTCAGATTCGTAAAGGACGATGGTAGTTTGGGAGAGCTCGATGACTTGGTCGTATGCAGCCTCGACAGTACGGAGGTGCATGGTCCTTGGGAATAGAAAAAAGTACGCTCAGCAGGTGAATGACAAGCTAGGGCTCTGATGACGACGGACAGCTTTCTCCAGCGGTCTGGGTGTGCGCCCTTGAGTTGGAGTTCTCCCTCAATTGCTGCGCGTTCGCCATCTGCGCCTAGGAAACCCTGCTGGAATCTGAGAGAATCTGTTGCAGGGATGATGAGGATCTGTGGGTCGCTCTCAAGAGAGCTGGCGGATTGTTGGGCATAAAGCGGCGGAGGGACAGAAAGGTCTGAGGAGGACATATATGCGGGTGATGACAAATAAACGGTGAATATTCATGCGACACGTGCGAGGCTGTCCAACTCGCGAAACATGGAATCGTCGACGTCCTTCTGCAACATGATCCCCCACACCACCTCCTCCTGGAATCCGCTCAACGCCCCTGTGCCCTTCTCTACGTGGTCCTCCCCCACCTCCCCATATCCCACCCCGAATGACAGCGTCACACTCCCCGTGTTTTGCGTCATCTCAAATGCGTCCTCACCATCATCTACCACCTTCAACGTCTCCACAGCCCGCTTCGCGCAGACACTGAAATATGGCCGCATCTCTTGTGGGACGTTTATCGTAAACTTCTTTACTAACCGAAGCATGAGCCTGATGAAGCCCAGCTGATGGTCTTTTTTGAGTTGTTCCTTCATGGATGGCGGGGCAAGGAAGGCGATGGCGTAAAGCCCCATAATGACCTTCTCGATGTAGCTAAGCCAAGGTTCTCGCTTCGCGATTTGGAAGTCGGCGTCGACGACTGGAAGGCGATGCATAAGCGCCTCGAATAGCCGCTGCAGCCATTCTTGCGGCACCGCTTTTGCTATCACCTGTCGATTAGTATCTGGCTGACCAAAGCGACCGAGCACCTCCAATGCAGAATCAACCAAAGCGGGGGGTTTAACATTGGCATTTGGGCCCGCTAGAACGAATAGTTCAGAAGGGTTGATGGTTTCTGACGAGTCGACAAGAAAGGATGCCATGAGCATGAATGCCCGCCTGGCGACCTGCAAGGCGGCTGGAGACGGTGTGCTCGCAAGGATCATTGAAGGAGCAAGCCGGACAGAGCCGGATAGGTTGATTAGAAGGTAGAGGACGTCCCTCCGAACAGCCACAAGGTCCCGAAGTGTGAGCGCACTGGAGGCTGCATGGATGGTGCCATCTTGTTTCTGCCTGACGCCGCAAACTCGTAACATGGCGGCTAGGAGACGCTCATGATTCGCAAGAGAGTCATAGTTGTCCGGGATCACGGAAAGGTTACGCATAATGTTCACGATGGCGAGGACGACATCACCGGGCCGTTGTTTTGTTCCCAGGTGGTCGTAGTTCTTCATCCCCTGCACCTTGTCCAGACTTGCGAATGGTTTGCTTCCTTCGTCCAGAATAGTGTCAACTAATTGTTTGTGCGTGATTATTACCGTCTCGGTAAATGCATCGTCTTCGTCTTTCTCATCGAAGGCAACCTCTAGCAACAAGTCCAAAGCTTCGTCCATAAGATCGGGGCAGTTTGCGATTGGGAAGCCGCTTGTTCCCTGTCCACGCATGATTGAGAGTAGTGTGAATGTGGTGAGTGCATAGCCCGTCTCGATGGAAATACGAGAGCGTAGGCTCATAGTGAGTGCATCGATATCTATGTTTCCCCATTCGCTAATGTCGCGCAAGGCATGCCGTGCCGTTAATCGGTGGTGCCCCTCGGCAATGGCACGCAGGTCTCGACCACCTACGGTCTCCACCTCCCGAAGGACAGGAACATATTCAATTTTTCGACGCTGAGAGCCATCGGGTGGCTGAGAAGTAGCTGCCGTTGATGACTGACCATCACCCGAGACTTCCCCGGCTGGAGGAGCAGAAGTGCGATCGGCGTTGGACTGACAACCGTCAAATTTTCATTATTAGCACGTCACATATGGAAAACGACTAACCACTGTTGTATCCGGGGAATCGACTTTTTTTTAATTATTTTTGTTTAGTTCCCACCGTTAAAGGATAAGCTCGTTACGTACCAGTTCTTTGGCGGACGCGCTTGGCATCCACTTCAGGTGCTCCCTTTCTTTTACGACCCTCGGTGTCCGAGTCAAAAGAAAGAGGCACGCCATCCTGAGCCTGTCCTTGAAGACTCAGCTGTGAGCCATCCGGAGAAGCATGAGAGAGAAACGGCTGCGAGATGTTTGGCCCCATTCCTGAGAGCACATCGGGCGACTGAAGCGAGGCTCCGCTCATACCAACCAACGTTTGCTGTCGCTGTGCCTGAGAAGAGGAAGGAGGATGCTGGGAGGGAAGCGCCGAACCCCCATCCATGTGAGGGACTGCCGGGGGTATAACCCCTTGCCCACCCATATCCCCGCCGGGTATTTGACCAGGCATCATGCTATGCTGCCCAGCTTGTTGTGGTTGTCCAACTTGTCCAAGCATGGGGCGTTGCTTGCGGGCCAACTCTTCAAAGGGCAGAAGTATCGCCTTGTAGTACTGTCCCAACATCTGTGCGACCGCAGTGGGGACTCCATTCACAAGGTACGTCTCGGGAAGGTCAAAGACCGGAGCAATAGAGGGCCAAAGACGCTCTTGCGTCAACTTGATTGACCACTTTTAGCTCAGAATATATAAGCGAGAAAGAACAGTGCTCACTTTAACCCACCCACCGCCAGCGTTCACAGCCGCGTATAATTTGTACAGGTCAATGGGCTTCCCCGCCAGCATGACGGACCCCGGTTCCGTTTGCGACGGTTCCAGCGACTTCCATCTGGATTGTGTGGGATCGAAGCCCACCGGGTACGGAATGCCTGTGAGTGCAGGAGGGAGAGGGTCTTTGCGGGATAGATGGACACTAGCAAGCCCGCTTAGGAACTGTTTCTTGTGCTGGAGCTGCGGTTGTTGTTGCTGCTGGCGCTGGCGAACAAGCTGCTGAGCCGCTTGGGACATGAAAGGATCTGATGATGATGGGTTGAAATTTGTCGGTTGATTTGGGACTAACGGTTGATTCATAGTTTGTGCCTGGAGTGACAAGCGTCCCTGCGATGACAACGCAGAAAGGGGATCGTGACCAGGTGTGGGGGACGGTGATTGTTGTTGATTGATGGTGGATGGCAACGCTCCTCCGATAAAAGAAGCCGAAGTTGGACCGCCAGGGAGAGGGGATGGTCGTGTTGCTTGGGCCCTTCTTGCGAGGCCTGCTGCATTGAGGGCTGCAAATTGTTTTGCCGTGTTCGGGTTCATGTTACCGTTATTGAAGAACGCCGGAGGGAGGTCTGTCGCACTGCCCCCGGGATTTGGAGACGCAGGGACCGGATTGAAACCAGAGGGAAAGGATTGGTTGGCGGGATTGGGA
>WNFQ01000835.1_pt1 | contig 21184 bp, 13 predicted proteins | sample 5400171 | NCBI WGS metagenome assembly WNFQ01 (sample SAMN13153356, study PRJNA577476) | soil metagenome | isolation source: 20 cm soil under Madrone tree | place: USA:California | collected 2016-06-14 | reverse complement strand
CGGCCTCACTCGTTTTAAGCGCGGTGCTCAGCGTTAGCCTGCCAGGTCTGCCTTACTTGTGGCTCTGGTCAATCATCATTGTCGGCGTGCTGACTTTGATCTACACGTTCGAAGGTGGGATTGCGGCAGTTATCTGGACCGACCTGATTCAATTAGTGATCTATATTGGCGGGTCGCTGCTGGCCGCGTACGAATTGTGGCACCTGGTTCCGGGTGGCTGGAGTTCAATCGCCGCGCACGCGCAAGCAGCCAACAAATTCCAGCTGGTCTCATTCAAGTTCGACTTGAGCGTGCCGTTTACTTTTTGGGCCGGGCTGTTTGGCGGCACGTTCCTGACGATGGCGTCACATGGAACGGATCAACTGCTGGTGCAGCGGCTGCTGACCTGCCGCAATAAACGCGAGAGTCAGAAGGCGATCATTCTCAGCGGTTTTGTGGTTCTCTTTCAATTCGCGCTTTTCCTGACGATCGGCGTAATGCTCTATGCCTATTACAAGTTCTATCCGCTGACGACAAAGCCGGCGAGCAACGACGAAATCTTTCCCTTGTTCATTGTCCAGCGCTTACCACACGGAGTTGCTGGTCTGGTGATCGCTGCGATTTTTGCCGCCGCCATGTCGAATCTGAGCGGCTCGCTCAATTCGCTTTCATCCAGCACAGTGCTGGATCTTTACAAGCCGCTGTTTCGTCCCGATGCAACTGACGAACATCTCCTAAAACTATCGCGCTGGCTCACCGCGGCCTGGGGAATCGTGCTGATAGGTATCGCTGTCATGGCCAGCAGTTGGGGATCGGTTTTCACCACTGGGTTGACGATCGCATCTTTGGTGTATGGTCCAATGTTGGGCGCGTTCCTGCTGGGAGTATTGACCAAACGGGCTAATCAAACCGGAGTCATGGTCGGAATGGCGGTAACGCTGGCAATCATGATCTTCATCAAGTTTAACGGCCCGGTTTTGCAATGGATCACAACTAAGCTTCATTCGCAGCCGACTGCCTGGATGGATTGGATCGCTGTGCACACCAACATCGCCTGGACCTGGTACGTGCTGATTGGAACGATCATCTGTTGCGTGGTGGGACTGGGCACCAGCATACTTACCGGGACTCCAGACCCGGACTCCATCAGCAAGTTAGCTCCGGCCGAAATCAATTAATTTCATAAGGCTTGGTATCAAATGATGAGAGTTCACCATCGTCGAGTGATTCGAGTTACGACCCACCTGCTATTGTTTCTCCTCTTGAACGGTCTTGCGGGACCGGCGCGAAGGGTAGTCGGTGCAAGTGTGACTCGTGCGGAGAGTGGGATAACGCACAAAGCGTATTCGCGTCATCCGTCGTCAGCGGCTCTCAAATGGGCAAACAAAGAACTAAAGAGGATGTCGATCGATGAGAAGATCGGCCAGCTCATCGCCGTGGGTCTCAACGCGACCTATCTGAATCAGGACAGCGCAGCGTTTCAGGATCTGCGTCATCAGATCGTGGATAATCACGTGGGAGGCATAGTGCTTTTTCGCGGACCCGTGTACGAATCCGTGATGCTGGTTAATCGCATGCAGCAACTCGCAAAATATCCTTTACTGATTTCGGCGGATCTCGAAGCCGGCCCGGGCATGCGTTTCGACGATACCGTGAACTTTCCCTGGAACATGGCGGTTGGCGCAACGGCCAATCCGGAATACGCGCGGCGCCAGGGCGAATTGACTGCGCGTGAAGCAAGGGCGTTAGGCATTCAGCAGATTTATGCGCCGGTCGCTGATGTAAACAACAATGCCGCCAATCCGGTTATCAACGTGCGTTCGTATGGAGAGGATCCGGCTTCAGTAGCAAAGCTGGTCGCCGCTTTCGTGGCAGGGGCGCAAAACGGCGGCGTGATCGCCACGGCCAAACATTTTCCCGGACACGGTGACACCGCCACTGATTCGCATCGCGGACTGCCGGAGATTGATGTTACCCGCGAGCGTTTGAACTCTGTCGAACTGGTTCCTTTTCGCGCGGCAGTTGACGCGGGCGTCGGCGCGGTAATGGACGGGCACATCGGCTTGCCGCTGATCGACCCGACTGCGATCACGCCATTGCCGCGCGACGTAAAGCTCGGACCAATCGAAACCGATCAGGAAGTTGTGGCCGAAAAAGGCACGATGCCGACCACGCTCTCGCCCGTGATGAACAAGATTCTGCGGAACGAACTGGGTTTCGATGGATTAATCGTGACCGATGCGATGAGTATGAGCGGGCTCACGCTTTACTTTACTCAGGAAGAGGCCTCGGTGCGCGCACTCGAGGCAGGCGCGGATCTGCTTTTGAAGCCGGCGGACGCCGACGCTGCCGTCCGCGGGGTTAGGAACGCAGTAAAGCAGGGCAGGTTAACTGAGCAGCGCATCGAGCTCTCAGTGCGAAAAGCTCTGGCGGCAAAGTTTGATTTGGGATTGGTGCAGCAACGCCTGACGTCTCTGGATGAAATTGATCGGATTGTCGGCGGCAAGGAAACTTTGAAGCTGGCTGATGAAATCGCAGCACATGCCATCACGCTGGTGCGCAATGACGCCAGGCTATTGCCGTTGAATCTTCCAGCCACAGCGACTCTCTTCAATCTCGCTATTACCAACGGCGACGACCGCTTGTTCGTAGCTCAGCCATTCGTTGCCACCCTGGCGCGTTCTGGAATGAAGGTCGTAACGATCGTGCTTGACGACCGATCATCGGAAGTTGAAGTTAAGAAGGCCCTGGATCTGGCCCGCCATGCGGATCTGGTAATTGCTTCGCTATATGGCCGCGTGCGTACTGGTCAGGCCCGCAGTGTCGCGCTGCCTGAACCGGGCGCGAAGGCTTTGGAGACTTTGATCAATCGCAAGACACCTTTGATTGGCATTAGCTTTGGCAATCCTTACCTGCTCAGTAGCTTTCCGAAACTGCAAACCTATCTCGTCGCCTATGGAGACATGCAGAGCTTGCAGGAAGCCGCCGCGCGTGCTTTGCTGGGACAAAGCGACATCACCGGGCGCTTGCCGATTTCACTGCCGGGTCTGTATCCTCGCGGCACGGGAATCCAGTTGGCGGCTAGCAAGAAGCAATGAGGTCAGTATCGGGACCAGTAGCGACCGGGTTGATATCAGGACAAACTCAAGTGTCGTATGTTGAAACCCGGTCGCTACCGCTCCCGGTACTGACTGCGTAACCGTCGTCGATTGACAAGTCTGCATCGTCTGTCATAACCGCAAATAAAAAACCGACTAGAGTCGGAACTCTGTACCCCGCTTATCGAGGGGAGCTTACATTGCGAGACAAGACTGGTAATACAAGAATAGAAAGTAACGCCAACTGCGGCTAAGATTACCGAACAATGACCGATGTCCCACTTCGCTTCCGCATTTTTGTCTGTCTCGCGATTCTCACCTTTGCTCACCAGGCAATATCGATCCAATTGCCGTCGGGATCGCCTGCTACGGTTGGCCTTTCTGCCGAACGTCTGGCCCGAATGGATCAAGTCATTCAGGCCTCAATCGAGAAAAAAGAATTACCGGGGGCAGTAGTACTGGTCGCGCGTCACGGCCGGGTCGCCTGGCGCAAGGCTTACGGCTCGCGGGCCGTCGAGCCGCGGCGCGAAGCAATGACCCTCGATACGATTTTCGATCTCGCCAGTCTTACCAAGATCGTCGCCACCGCCACCAGCATCATGATCCTGGTTGAGCAAGGCAAAGTGCGTCTCAGTGATCCGGTGGTGGAATTCATTCCCGAAATGAAAGGCGGAGGACGCGATGCAATTACTCTGGAGCAGTTATTGACACATACCGCCGGGTTCGCGCCTGATTTCGATTTACGCGAGCGCTGGACTGGCTATGACGAAGCGATCAAGAGACTGGATCGCGAGCCGCTGCGCAATCAGCCCGGCGCGCGCTTTCTCTACAGCGACATTAACTTCGTTGCGCTGGGTGAAGTCGTGCATCGAGTCAGCGGAGACACGCTGGATGAGTTCGCTCGCAGAAATATCTTTGTGCCACTCGGCATGCGCGACACGGGCTTTAATCCCGCCGCTGGTCTGTTGCCAAGAATCGCGCCGACCGAAAGGCGGCGTGGCCAGATGAACTATCTCGGTGACAGTGGCGAGAACGCCGGAGCACAGGGTGAGCAGTGGCTGCGCGGGCAGGTGCACGATCCGACTTCGTTTCGCATGAGCGGAGTTGCCGGACACGCGGGTTTGTTTTCGACGGCTGATGATCTGGCGATCTTCTGCCAGATGATCTTGAACGGTGGCACTTACAACGGAGTGCGAGTTCTCAGTCCCATGGGCGTCGCGACGATGACGCGACCGCGCGCGGTTGCGGAAAACGGATCGGCGCGAGGCCTGGGTTGGGACATGGCGACCAGCTATTCGACCAACAAAGGAGACTTGTTTCCGCTAGGTTCATTCGGCCACACCGGCTTCACCGGAACATCCATGTGGATCGATCCCGCGAGTGATTCGTTCGTTATCTTTCTTAGCAATCGTGTGCATCCCGACGGAAAGGGCGACGTCGGATCATTGCGGGGACGCATAGCTTCCATAGTCGCCAGTTCAGTTATGGACACGACCGTCACTAAGGCACGCGAAGAATCGGCACAGGCCGCAACCGAACTGCTCGCCGGGGTTGCGCGTTTGAACTCCAACAGCGCACGAGCAGCGGCGAACGAAACAGCGGCGGACGCGCAAGTCTTGACCGGTATCGATGTGCTCGAGCGCGATGGCTTCAAACAACTCGCCGGCTTGCGAATTGGTTTGATCACCAATCAAACGGGACGCGATCGCGCCGGCCGGTCCACGATCGATATTCTTTTTAAGGCGCCGGGGGTGAAACTGTCTGCGCTGTTTTCGCCCGAGCACGGCATTCGCGGACTGGCGGACGAAAAAGTCTCAGACACCAAAGATGAGCAGACGGGTTTGCCGATCTATTCGCTTTACGGCGAATCGCGCCGTCCAAAACCAGATCAATTGAAAGACCTCGACGCTCTGGTCTATGACATTCAGGACGTCGGCGCGCGTTTCTATACCTACATCGCGACCCTGGGTTACGTGATGGAAGAAGCTGGCAAGGCAAAGCTCCCAATCTTTGTCCTCGATCGTCCAAACCCAATTAACGGTAACGATGTCGAAGGCCCGATCGCCGATGCCGATAAACTTTCTTTCACGGCTTACCACATATTACCTGTGCGGCACGGAATGACAATCGGCGAGCTGGCGCAACTCTACAACGAGGAGCGGCACCTCAAAGCGGACCTGCGAGTGGTCAAGATGGAAGGTTGGCGGCGGGCGATGTGGTTCGACGCGACGGGTTTGGTGTGGGTTGATCCATCACCCAATATGCGCAGTCTCACAGAAGCCTCGTTGTATCCGGGCATTGGTTTACTGGAAACGACCAACCTGTCGGTGGGCCGTGGAACCGACACGCCATTCGAAATAATTGGCGCGCCATGGTTGGACGGTCAGAAACTAGCGAGCTACTTAAACGCCCGCACGATCGCCGGAGTGCGCTTCATTCCAATTCGCTTCACGCCCAGGTCTTCAGTCTTCAAGAATGAAGCGTGCGGCGGCGTTAACATTGTAATAACCGACCGGCCCAGGTTTCAGTCGGTCTTCACGGGTATCGAGATCGCCGCGGCTTTGCACTTTCTATATCCCGACGGCTGGCAAATCAACAGCTATGCTCGCCTGCTGGTAAATTCAGAAACTTTGCAGCGATTGACGCGCGGCGATAAGCCCGAAGAGATCGTCAGAGGGTGGGTGGTTCCGCTGGAAAAGTTCCGTTCGGCGCGCGCGGCCGCACTCCTATATCGCTGATTGGGCTTCGGCACCGGTGAACGTCAAGTTCGACGCTACACTTCAGTAGAAGTGCGCGCCGCCCCGACCGCATTGAGCGCTACGTGCGAATAGGCTCTGACAGACTCTTTCCTGGGTCCCCCGAAAAGGTTGGCATCTTCAGCACCGAGCGGGCGAGAGTGTCGCGCTTCTATTATTTCTATTATCAGGTAACTCGCATATTCAAAGTGAACCAGTACCGGGGACTCCAAATTTCTGGCGTCTTCTGTCTTGTCTGGAGTATATTACCCGACACGTTCAATTCTCGGTCACGCTGTTCTCGACGCCGATGCGAAATTGATTTGAGAGAAAGCGCGACCAACCCCGCAACGCTCGGAGGTTTTGGCGATGCATTTGGAGGGAAAGGGCCGTTTCGCGCGACAACATAGCTGGATGCTTCTGCTGTGTCTCGCTCCTGTCCCAGGTTTCGCGCAGCAAGTTGCGGAACCGACTGCAAACATCGAGATTTTGAAACTGCACTGGGAAAGACAGGTTACCCTTCCACGCAACTTTGATCCGGCCGTTATTCCGACGAACGGCACTTTTGCCGACCCAACCTCAAGGACTTCTGCGGCTGGTCCCACGAATCCACTGGACGCAACCCGTTCGGCGACTGCGCGAACCGCGGCTGCCGCCAGCTCCGGTAGTGCTTTTCCCGCAACTCCGGGACGCCTCCCCATCTCGTACACCTACTCACTCAAGATCAGAAACACGAGCGACAAATTAATCCAGGCAATAGCCTGGGACTACCTCTTTATTGATTCGAAGAGTAATGCTGAGCTGGGTAAACATCAGTTCCTCAGCTTTGCGAAAGTTTCACCGCAAAGGATCGCGACGCTGAAAGCGCAATTGCGGTCGCCACCGATTAGAATTCTCCGCGGCGGGGAATCAGAAAAGAACCCCCATCCCAAATTTACCGAAAGAGCTTTGGTCCAATGCATACTGTTTGCGGATGAAACAGTCTGGCAAAATCCGTTCGCGCGTCCGGGGGTGTGCGAACTGCTCAAGAACAGCAAGGCTCTCACAAAGCGGAAGGCCGCATAACCTGGACGCTGTTACCAGAAACTTTGGGGCCCGGCTCAAACTCAAAGGAGTAAGTCATGAACGTAGTCCAAACACCACGCTTGTATCTGTTGCTAGCTTCTCTCTTCCTGCTCGTTCTTTCGCAACCTCTTAATGCGGCGCCGGCCAGCCGCCACGCCGGCGATTCAATTAGCCCGCCGGTCGTCGAACTTAATGCTAATTCGGCCACAGCGGAGACCGGCGGCATTCGTGAAGTGATTGATAAACAGTACAAGGCACGGTACCAGGAATGGAAGAGCGAGTTCCTCTCCACTGAGATTGGCCGCACGCAATGGGAGATGTTTTCGAATAACCCGCATTTCGTGCTGACCATAGGCGTGGGCCGCAACAACGTTAATGGGGCGGCGACGGGTAAGTATAAATGGGACGAAACGGGGCACCTCATTGCCGCGACTATTATGTTGGGAAATCGTATCGATGAAGGTTTTCCCAGCGCCGTTTATTATCCGGTAATGAACGCCTTGCAACCTTACGAAGCTTCCAGGTTAATCAATGGAAATGTTTTGGCGGCAACAAAAATTGCGCATGAATTCGGGCACGTCATGAAAATCGGTACCACCGATCAGGCGGCATACACTCTCCAGCTCAAACTCGTGCCCGTCTACAACAAAATCTTTCTCAGCAACGGCTACAACGTGCAAGATCCTCGTCTGGTCGATTTGGCCAAGCAAATGGGAGGTAACCCGGTAGAGATTTGGGAAGATCGTGAATACTGGGGAGAAGCAAACGCAATGCTCTTTCTCCGTGACCGCGTGGCCCGGGAAAGATTTCACTGCAAGCTCTTTAATCGAATCAAACGGACCGTCGAGGAGTACGCTAGACCATACGAAGAACGTTTCGCCGAGATCGCCAAGTCGCAGGGCGCAATCTATGGCTGCAGTTGGCGTTAGGTCTGTTCAAATCTGAAGCGAAGGCCGCAGTCTTCCGCTTCGGAACATAGTTCTAACATTGGTCAATTCCCAGACCTGAGGCTATGGCCAGAGTCACAAGCCTCGATCACGACATCAATAGAAAAAGGGGCCGAACTGAGCGGCCCCTTTTTCATTGGTTAGGTTGGTTAAGGTTATTAGAAGTGAATCCTTGCGCCAATTTCCATCTGGCGTCCGCCGTAAACCGAGTTTGTGATCCTGCCAAAGTTCTGCGGAGTCGTAAGAGAAAGACTACTGGGATCCGATGGCTGGAAGTGGTTAAGGACGTTGGTAAACTGCACGGTGAAGGTGGCGCCTACGCGTTCCGTGAACTTGATGTCCTTGGCAACTGTCGCGTCCACGTTCCACCGATTCAAGCCTCGTAGATTTCCAACGCCGCCACAGCTTGTGTCAATTCCCAGAACGCAGCGGCGGAAGTTAGCTAAAACCGAAGCCGGGTCGCCAAATATATTGACCTGGCTCGAGTTGTTTGTGCCTACGCTCACGTTGGCGCCATTGATCGCAATAACCGACCCAACAATCCCGGTATGAGCGGAATGTCCTGCAGTGAACGGCGTCAGCGGAAGAGCGCTCTCAAATGCACTGCCGGAACTCGCAGTGTTTCCCATCTCACCAAAACCCTGACAGGCGGTACAGCCTTCGGAATAACCGATCCCGATCGGGAAGCCGGTCTGAGCAGTCAGGAATGGCGAGACAGACCAGCCATCGAGCAGCTTGCCCTTCCAACCGTGCTCGCCCTTGAAGAACGTCGGCCGATAACTCCAACCACTGGTAAAGATGTACTTGATATCAAAAACCTGTGGCCCATAGCTGGCCCTCGGATTCCAGATGTCAAGCCATTGATTCGAGCTGTTGTACTGCGCAATCTGAGCAGTTCCCAACGCCTTACCCCAGGTAAAGTTGGAGATCGACGTCAGACCATGCCAGTCGTTCATCTTCAAGGTCATGAACAGCGCGTTGTAGTTCGAGTAGCCGGCGCTGGTGGTCGTATTGATCGCCGTCGCCTGCGAGCTGAGCATCGTGCGGCCCAGCACCCAGGAACCCAGCGTACCGTTCGAGCGTGACGTTCCCGTCGCATTCAGATAGTTCCAAATGTCAGAAACCCGGGTGGCGCCAATGTTCGTGCGTACGCCCGATTGATTGAGCAACGCCTGGGTGCAATTGGTGAAACCGGTGCAGTAGGTTGACGAAGGCCCACCCAGCGCCGCCTCAAAGAAAGGTTGTGCTGGAACTGACGCGATTAACGCCGCCAGCCCACCGCTGCCTGCCAGATCGATCTGCGAGCAGCGCCCTCCCGCGCCTGGAGCGCAGAGTCCCTTCCAAACATTGGCAAACGCCGTAGCGAACGATTGGCCTCCGAGAGTCATCATGTAGGGAACCGCATCGAGGTTAATCTCTTCGAAGATATTCCTGCTTCGCTTTCCCATGTATCCAACCTCGAACGATACCTTCCGCGATATCTGATGCTGGATGGTAAAGTCCCACGTGTCCACTTTCTCCGGCTTATAATCCGGATCCAGCACGGTCGAGTCTCCGGCTACAGCCTGTCCGCCGACACCCGGGAAGAAGGGTTGCGGCAGATTCGCGCTAGGAGATTGCAACGGCGCAACCAGGCCATCCGGGCCAATGCGAAACGCGTTGGTCAGGTTGTTGCTTGTCCCGCACGTTCCGTTACTAAGGGTAAAGCCGCAAGTGACTGGTTGCAGCAATCCCGGCCCCAGCAGCGGAACCAGAACCTGGTTCACGCCGTTGATGCGGCCCCAGGTTCGTCCGTAGCCCCCACGAATGACCGTCTTGTTTTCGCCGACCAGCTTGCCGAGCAAACCCGAACGGTAATTCGGACTCCAGGCCACGGCAAGTCGTGGGCTAAATCCGCCCTTGAACGGAGTGTACGGGTATTTGATGTGCAGGTTCCCGGTGGTTTCAAACCCGAGGATTGGAGCGTACGCCTGTCCAGCCAGGGCCGCTGCTTTTCGCGCGGCGAGGAACTGATCCGTATGGACCAGGTTGCCACTCGCATCCACGAGTTCCACCTGCGCGCCATTCTTCTCAACCGGCGGCGTTTCGTACATGTAGCTCAAGCCGAAGTTGAGTGTCAGGCTGGGCTTCAGACGCCAGGTATCGGAAAAGTAACCACTGTAGTACTTGATGGTGCTTGCCTCGATCGCCTGGGTGCCGATTGGCTGTATCGCAAGACTCGATCCGGTGCGCGTATAGATGACCTGCGTCTGGCCCACTAAACCGAGCACCGATGCCGCGAGGTTTTGATACAAACTGTTCTGGCCCGCGGTGTTTACCGCAGCCGGTATGCAGCTGGTACTCCCGGCCGTTCCACTCACAGCCGCGCTACAACCGGCGCCGTTACCATAGTTGATATTGTTATAGACAATGGTGTACACAACCTGATTATTGATCGAGCTGCCATTGTCGGTGCGGGTGTGGTAATTGAAATTCTTCTGGACTTGCCCGCCAAACTGGAACAAGTGGTTGCCCTTGACCCAGGTTAGGTCATCGCGCAGCATCTTGTCCTGGCCATCCCACACGCGCTGACGCGTACTCTGATTATTGACGTTGTACGGGATCAGCGCCCCGGTACTTTCGGCGCCACTGGTTCCCGGGCTTCCGCTGGTCCCAGCGGGCGCGATCTCCAGCGCGCCGCCCAAACCTGGCAACTGCGGTGGATCATTCTGAGTGGACCACTGCCACCAGTTCCACAGATAGCTCAGACGCAAGTCGTTAGTGAGCCGGGGGCTGAGCGTGCTGGTAAGTCCCACGACCCAAAGTTCGCCCAACTGTGGCCGCGGAGCTGTGGGTTTATATTGTCCCAACGTATCGCCGGCGAAAGACCCGCCAACGTCCACCTGGTTCGTGGTGACGTTGAGCAACTTAAAGGCTCGGAACGAAGTAAAGAAGCGGTGCTTCGAGCTAAAGTCGTGGTCGATACGGCCAACATAACTGTTGGAAGTCAGCGGCGTTCGAATGGTCGAGAGGTATCCCTGCGTGTTGAATTGGTCGCCCGTAGCGGGACCGGGATCATTCGGCAGGGGCAGCAACTTCGACCAGAGCGTGCTGATAGTCGAACTTATACCGATGTTTCGGGGATCCAGGGCCGCGCCGGCGGCGCCACCACACGTGCTGCCGTAGGCCGCTAAGGTGCAAAGGCGCGTCCCAGAGTTAGGGACGTTAACCGCGCTATTCCCGACGACTACGGTAACCGGAAAAGGATTCAGATTGTATGGTATGTAAGCCCCGGTGCTGTCTGGAACTTGAATCACGCCGGCGCGCATCGCGGCGGTGGGATACGCTCTCTCGAAAATTCCGGTACCCGGAAAACGAAAGCCCTCATAGTTAAAGAACAGGTAGGTCTTCCCGCCCGCTATTTTCCAGGGGACGACCGGACCACTGACAGTGAAGCCGAAGCGGCTCCGATGATTCGGGATGATTGGCGTAAAAGGCATTACGCAGTTGTTGTCCCCGGAACTTAGGGTTGTTCCCGCGGCACATAGAGTGCCGGTGGGCGCAACGCCCTTTGTAAATACCGTATGATTATTTACCCAGGAGTTAGCGGCGCCGTGATTGGTGGCGTAATAATAGCCGTACCCAGAGCCGTGCCATTGATCGGTGCCGCGTCTGGTAACCATCTGGACCTGCGCGCCGCTCGAGGCGTTAAAGTCATTCGTTTGACCGAAGGTGCTGACTTTGAATTCCTCGACGCTCTCGATCGGGGTGGCCACCACACCGGAAGCCATGCCATTGGTCTGGCTGCCCGCGAGACCGGTGAAGTTATTGATGTAACCGATGGTGTTCCCGGCCATATCATCCGTGTTGTTCCCACCATCCACTGTGAAAGTGTTCTGATCCATGAAGCTGCCGGCTATATCGCCTCTCGGCGTGACACCGGGTTGCAGCGACAACAGCGACGTTGCATCACGGCCGAGGTTCGGAAGCAGCTCGAGTTGCTTCAAGTTAATGGTGTTTCCGATCGTGGCGTTCGCCGACTGAAGCTCCTGACCGGCGGCTGACGTCACCACGACAGTCTCGGCAAGAGAACCAATTTCCAGCGCGACGTTAAGCGTCATGACATTTCCGACGCTCACATGCTGTGCGGCGAACTTCGCCACTTTGAAGCCGGATTTGCTGACCACGATGTCATAGCTGCCAGGCGAAACGACGGGGAAGTTATACCGACCTGAGTCGTTAGTGGTTACTGACTGCTTGCTGCTCGTACCGGTGTCGGTGAGGGTTACGTCAGCGCCCGGCACCGAGGCCCCCTGCGGGTCCGATACCTGGCCAGTGACGCTTCCGGACGAGGCAGTTTGCGCTTGGGCCGGCGTTGCACTAAGAAGCAGCGCAAGGCCAACGCAAAGAACCAATCCTGCGAAGAGCGCGAGTCTTTTCATGTTGAGATCCTCCTGAAACGAACTAAGTATGAAGCAAGCTCTGACGTTCGCCAGGGCTTGGCGGACATCACAGCTCTCCGAGAAAAACAAACTGGCGAGTAATAACTAGCTGCGCAAAATATGGCGTGAAAGAAATCTAAAGTTAGACTAGCACTCTTGAAACAGAGCTTTATGATTCCAAAAATATGGGGGGCAGTATATCGCCCTCAGTCACTGCGTCAAGCATTTTTTTCAATTTTTTGCATGTTAATCCAGAATGTGAGATGAGCGCTAAGATACATTTCCCGTGTAGTGAATCATCTGAAAAAATGGCGAGGGACTCTCGTAAATCCAAACAAGCGTTCGCTTGAGAGCCTTAAGATAACGGCCGCTTTAAAGCTTGTCTTGATGAATGCCTTGTTAGATTGTGCGTGCCAGCGGTCAAAGTGATGTGTATATTTAGTCGGACTAGGTTCAAGACCGCGTTGCACAAAATTTGCAGGCAACTAACTAGCCAAGCCTTTTGTCGTCAGAAGTTTTCTTGTCTCTGGACATGGCGCGCGATTAAGCCTTAGTAGAACGACACTTCAAGCTGTCAATCCTTCAAGCTCGCAGGTAAGTTCGGTGCGCCGCGCAACATCGGCATACGAAAATATGGAAGAACGATCCATTATTCTGAAAAAGTTTGGCGCGCATGAGATCTTGCAGGAGTATGATGTCCACCGTTCATCAAGGGTGTTTATCGGACTGATAAATTCTTTTAGTTTTAATTGCACGTCTCACCCTAATAGAATCACTGGCCTTCCCGTAGGACTTTCGGCGTCGGCGTCGGCAATTTTCCAACTTGTTTCGAATCTTACCTAATAAGAGGAGTCTTCGATGAAAAAGCACTTCCGTTTTCTGCGCATCCTGCTTCCAGCGTTCGCGCTCATGTTGGGTGCGGCCGTCGTTTCCCCCGCGCAAGAAATCACCGGATCGATCGTCGGCACCGTAAGAGATACAGGCGGTGCCGTTGTCAAAGGCGCGAGTGTCACGATTACTAACAGTGAGACAAAGCTTGTTACTCGCAGTCTCACCACTAACGACGATGGGGAGTTTTCTGCGCCTCTGTTGCCGGTTGCTCTTTATGACATTACAGTGGAAGCAACCAACTTTAAGAAGCATATCGCCGACCGCGTAAAACTGAATGTAAACGAACGCCGCACGGTCGATGTGACATTGGAAGCGGGCAACGTCACCGAGACAGTTACGGTGACTTCCGAGCAATTGCAGGTGGATACTCAAACTGCCACGGCGAGCAATGTGATTAATGGCACCCAGATCGTGGAGCTTTCGCTCAATAACCGGAACTGGGCCCAACTCATCACTCTTTCGCCCGGAGTTACTTCCAATGTAGCCGATCAGATTTACGTCGGCACAACGAACGCGAGCGGACAGTCGAATCAAATGAACTTCTCTGTCAACGGAGTAAGGCAAAGTTCAAATACGTACACCGTGGATGGCGCGGACACAACAGACAGAGGCGCTAATCTCACAGTTCAAACCTATCCTTCAATTGACGCGATCCGTGAGTTCGTGCTGCTTCGCGGTCTGTATCCGGCCGAATCAGGCAGAAGCTCTGGCGGCCAGGTGAACGTGATCACTAAAAGCGGCTCTAGCAAGTTCCACGGTGATCTTTACGAGTTCTGGCGCAACGACAAACTGAATGCGAACACTTTTTTCACGAATCGAAATAAGCCGTTGGGCGTAGATTCAAATGGGAAGGCGATACGGGCACCACTCAGATATCACGACTTCGGAGGAACACTTGGCGGCCCGCTGGTCTTTCCGCGTTTCGGCGAAGGCGGACCATCTTTGGTAAAGGGAAAAACTTTCTTTTTCTTCTCGGAAGAAGTAAGGCGAGTGATAACTTATCCGACACTAACTTCGACGGTGCCCTCGGCGGCAATGCGGCAAGGAATCTTTGCCCAACCCGTATGCATCGGACCGGTTGCCAACCCTTGCGGGACGACATTGGCAGCAGGAACAGCTTTACCTTCAAGTCTGATCAGTCCTCTGGCCGCCGCCTACGTCCAGGATATTTATAACAAACTACCTCTACCGTCTGACGCCGTCGGCAACCTACTCTTTCCTACTCGTGGGATTTTCAATTTTAGACAGGAGCTAATAAGGATAGATCATCAGTTCAGCAACAGGGTATCGGCATATTACAGATTTGAAAACGACACGATCCCGACGATTGAACCAGGCGGCTTATTCAACGGGACAGCCGTAGCGCCGTTTGTTGCCACGACCCAAACAAGCTCTCCGGGACGCACACACATCGGACGCGTGACGTGGGTCGCATCGCCGACTACGGTGTTGGAGTTCGGAGCATCTTACTCTTTCGGTGACGTTCCTAGTGTCGTGACTGGTCTTCTCAATTACTCGAATTCGCCGGACATCGTCAACAGAACGCCAGCGTTTCCATTTGCTGTAACCAGGGGAAGGGTACCAACGATCAGCGGAAATGGTTTCACGGCTTTGGGCACCTTTGGACCGTATAGTGATTTCTCGTACAACAAGTCGGCTTTTGGGACGCTCTCGAAAGTCTTTGGCACGCATACCACCAAATTTGGTGTCAATTTTTCTAAACTTGCAAAGCATGAGAACTCAATTGCTGGAACCAACGAGGGCACCTACACCTCCGTTTCTTCCAGCCCAACTAGGCCCACGGGGACCAGCACTACCAATCAACTTTGGGCGAATTTCCTGCTAGGCAATTTTCAGCAGTTCACCCAAAACCAGTTTGATATTACTGCTGACTTGAGAGCCAGCAGCATTGAGGCATTCGCCCAGGACGAATGGCGCTTCCGGCCCAACATTACGGTAAGTTATGGTATGCGCTTTTCGCGCTATGGACAGCCCTATGACGTCAACGGGCGGCTAACGAATTTTGATCCGAAGCATTTCGATCCCAGTCAGGCCTTTCAAATCCTCGGCAGTGCTGGAACGCGGATCGCAGGAACTGGTAATCCATTCGACGGGCTTATAGTTAACAGCCAGAATCCCGTGGCTGGCATGACGGTTTCGCCTTTTGGCAAGGCCATTGCGCGAACGCCCAATAATTTCGCGCCGCGTGTGGGAATTGCCTGGGACCCATTTAAGAAAGGGACGACTTCGGTTAGGGCCGGATACGGCATCTACTTTGATCAGGTGTCGTTCAATCCTTGGGAGAGCATCGTCAGTACCAATCCTCCATTCCAGGCGCGAGCGGTTATCAATCCTACTACGCTCGATAATCCGCTTGCCGGAAATCCAGTTGTCAGCCTCGCTGTTCAAGACGTCTATGGAATCGACACGAATTTCAAGACTCCGTACGTCCAGCATTGGTCACTCGATTTGCAACATAAATTCGGCAGCAAGACACTCGTGTCGGCGGGGTACTTCGGTTCAAAGGGTACGCACCTGACAGGCCTGCTCGATTTAAATCTTTTGCCTCCCGGGTTCGCGCTCACGCAAACGTGCCGGACGAATAGCGCCACGCCCGCAACCTTCGGTCCGTGCCAGACGGCAGGCCAAGTATTTACCAGTTCGACGCAAGAATTGATTCTCAACCAGATCAGGCCGTTTAGAGGCTACGGCGCAGTTCGATATCTAGCGACGGCTTTCGATTCGAACTACCACAGCCTTCAGATCCAAGCGCAACGAAGATTTGCGCGCGCCAGCCAAATCAATCTGGCTTACACTTGGTCGAGAAACATGACTGATAGCCAGAACGAATTCTTGTCAGTACCTCAGGACTCTAACAATTTTAGGGGCGAATACTCCCGCGCCGTTTTCGATCGCCGGCATGTGTTGAGCGTGAACTATATCTACGAGCTTCCGTACCATCAAAATCAAACGGGCGCGGTCGGCAAGCTGCTCGGTGGTTGGCAGATTTCGGGTATTACCTCTTACTTCACCGGAATTGGATTCAGCCCGGCAACGTCATCGAACGACCCCGCGGGTCTCGGATTGTTGGGATCGTCGCCGGCGGGTGCAAGGCCGGATTTTCTTTGCGATCCGAACGTTAACGCTCCCCACCTGGTGACACAGTGGTTTAATACTGCCTGCTTCGCGAACCCGCCCGCGGGCGTCAATCGCGTCGGGAATGCGGGACGTAACACCATCCTCGGTCCACCGACAACCAGGTTCGACGCGACGCTCGCAAAGAGTATTCGCCTCAGCGAATCCAAGTCGCTCCAGTTGCGATGGGAAGTTTTCAATATCTTCAACCACACAAACTTCACTACCTTCTCGAGCACGAACATTACCAGCGGGACGTATGGTCAGATCAACAACACGCGCGACCCGCGTACCATGCAACTCGGCGCGAAGATCATTTTCTAGGCCGAACAAATCAGCCCCTTACGAATGCCCGCGGCGAGCGCGCTGCGGGCATTCGCATTTTTAAAGTCCAGGATAGATATGGAATCGGAGCGATGATGCTACAATATCCGAAACTGCTTACCCTTGCAGAATAAGGTGATCGAGCATGACTAACGAAGAAATGCAGAGAGCGATGGATTTCATCGTCGAACAGCAAGCGCAGTCAAGTGCAAAAATTGATGCACTTGCCGAAGCCCAGACGCGCAACACAGAAGGCATCGGAGCCCTGCTCTCAATCGCCGAAATTCACGAACGGGAGATCAATACTCTTAGCCATCAGGTTAGTTCTCTCAGCCGAGATATCGCGACTATCGGCGAAAGTACCAGAGCGACGGACGGTCGTCTCAACGCCCTGATTAACGTCGTCGAACGCCAAATCACTGAAGGCCGCAACGGAAAGCCGTGACACATCCGAACTGCAAGTGCGTGCTCGTTCGCAACGCCCGCCTGGTCCTGCCAGAGCAAATCGCCGAACACTCCAGTCTCCTCATTGAAGACGGTCGCATCGTCAGGGTCCTTGATTCTGCCAACGATCAGTTGCCGGCAGTTGATTCCGTAATCGATCTTGAGGGCCTCACGCTCTTCCCCGGATTTATCGACGTTCATATTCATGGCGCCAGGGGCGTGGATACGATGACCGCCAGCGCGGACGACTTGGGTCGTGTCTCGGAGTTTCTGGCAAGTAAAGGAGTCACGGCATGGCTGCCGACGCTCGTGCCTTCTTCTGATGAACAATACAAACGCTCTATTCGCGCTATTGAGCAGGCAGTGGCGCAGACTTCGGTCTGTGATTCCCCGGACGGTACGGACGATCACAGATTGAAGTCTGTGCCACAGGCACGAGTTCTCGGAGTCCATTACGAAGGTCCATTTGTTAACAGCGAACACTGCGGCGCTCTCCACCGCGAACACTTTAGGACGTTCCGAAACGCCGCCGATCTTGATTCCATGCCCACCGTCAAGGAGGCGGGCGCTGTCCATCTCATGACGCTTGCTCCTGAAATCACGGGTGGGATCGATTTAATCAAAGAGCTGGTACAGCGTGGATGGATCGTCTCAATCGGTCATACCCGCGCCACTGTCGAGGTGCTGGATCAAGCACTGCAGGCGGGCGCGTGTCACATGACGCACTTCATGAATGCCATGCCGCCTTTGCATCATCGCGCGCCCGGGCCGGTGGGCTGGGGTCTGGTCGAGGACCAGGTCACTTGCGACGTGATCGCGGACGGCGTGCATCTCGACCCGTCGATACTCAAACTAATTTTGCGCAGCAAGACCGCGGAGCGAGTCTCTTTGATCAGCGATGCTGTGGCGCCCACCGGGCTTGGCGATGGTGAGTATCAAATCTGGGGAGAGACAATTCGCGTCCAAAACGGCCGCACCCAAAACGCGCGCGGCAGCATCGCCGGCTCAGTGATCACCATGCTGGACGCCGTGCGAATGATGCTCTCGCTGGGCGCATCGGAAACCGCGGTGGCGCGGATGGCGTCATCAAATCCTGCGCTTCTGCTTGGGATTGATGATGACTGCGGTTCAATTCAGGAAGGAAAGCGCGCCGATCTGGTGGCTCTCGACAAAGCGGGGAATGTTCGGCTCACTATGGTCGGAGGGATGTCTGCGAATCCGCAATGATGAATTTCAAACGACTCTGCATCAATGTGAAAGTCTTTTCTTTCGTCTCTTAGTTGGCGCGGCTTGACTAACCACCGAGTCCGGCGTCGTCGTAAAGCCCGGCGCGCTGATACGATTCGTCAAGGAGTTCGACCGGGTGACAAACTCGCAGAGACATTCCAGCTAAACGTGCGCCGGCCGCAATCTGCATGTGACAGCCCGCGTTACCCGTAGCTAAAACAGTAGCTCCGCTGTCCTGAATATTCGTCAGCTTCTCTGCCAACACTTCTTCAGACAACTCTGGTTCTAAAAGGTTGTAGACGCCGGCGCCGCCACAACAGACATCACTATCTTTCAAGAGAGCAAAGTTCAGATTGGGAATCGCCCAAAGCATTTGCAAAGATGCGTTCGCCGCGTGCTGCCCGTGCAGCAGATGACAGGAAGCGTCGTAGGTTGTGCGTTCGACTCCAATCGGCCCCCCGTTACGAAATCCAGACGCTTCCAGTTGCTGTCCGATGTCGCGCACGCGAGCACTGAAGGCCCGCGCCCGGGCAGCGTATTTTTCATCGTTCGCCAGCAGGTGACCGTAAGCAGCGAGCATCGCGCCGCAGCCCCCGGCGTTAGTTACTACGGCCTCGTCGCTCACGCCAAAAGCATCGATGTTCTGTCGGGCCAGGATGCGCGCGCCATCGAGCTCGCCGGCATGCGCATGCAACGCACCACAACAGACCTGCCCCGCCGGTGCTTGCGTTTGGCATCCGTTTGCTGTCAGCACTCGAGTCGTAGCCGCATTAACTCTTTGAAACAAACCTTCAGTGACACAACCTTTGAACAGCAACACCGGGCCCGCCATCGGAGCGCCCGCATCCTGCGGGGTGTACGCAGGCATCCTGCCTGCTACCCGCTCGACGCCGCTACTGTTTCGGGACGCAGACGAGCTATCCAGCAAAGCTAACCCAAACTCAAATTCGGACGAGATCTCGCGTGCCAGCCCAATTCGTATTAGGAGCCTCGCCAAACCCGAATCGCGGATCAACCGCGCCAGCCCGAAAGCAGCGCGCAAACGCTTCGGCTTGAGCCACACATGCTTCAGCACAAATCTCAGCAGCGAGTAAATGCCGCCAGGCTTGGTTTGAGCTCGCGAGATCTCTGCGCGCGCGGCCTCAAGCAGTTGGCCATATTCAACGCCGGCCGGACAAGCCGCTTCACAGGCTCGGCAACCGAGACAACGATCGATATGACTTGCAAACGTCGGGGACTCAGCCGCCAGCCGGCCTTCTTCGACCGCGCGCATTAGATAGATACGCCCGCGTGGACTGTCGTTTTCATCGCCGGTGACGACGTAGGTAGGACAGGCTTCCAGACAGAGTCCGCAATGCACGCAGGCCAGAATTTTTTCTTCTTCGGATTTCAGAGCAGTCGCGAGGTTCGATGGTTGAGCGGAGGCCATATCTTTCATGAAGCTAGGCAGCTGGCGCCAGCTCTGCTTCATTCTGAACAACCACGGTTGGGTTGGGATTCAGCTCGGGAATTGGCATGTTCTGATCGGCAAGGATGGCGACGTGCTCTTCCATGCCCCACTTCGCCTTGTAAAGACAATCTTCGATTGAGTGTCCGACGCCCGTGAAGCCTTCCAGATCCGGAGAATAAAATCCGAAGAAGTTTGGATCTAATGTAGCCTCAATAATCAGCGAATACTTGAGATCGATCATCGCTTCAATTCCCTTCCTTAATCCCGGCTGCCTTAAGAATAGCATGACATGTTCCTGTTGGTACTTCCTTCGCGCCGTGAAAATCAACTCGGACCAATTTGTCGTGCCCCGGCTTGGTATAATAACGAATGGAGCCCTTCTCTTTCAGCAGATGAAAGCCATGCTTTTCGAGGAGTCTGACTAATTCGCTGAATCTCATCCTACGATTTCCGTTATGCAGGTCAGTGCTGGTCTATCTTGCAAGATCAATTCGTTTTGTTATCATTGCCACGTGGATTATAGCAAGATCATCACCATAGAACCGGGCAAACGCAGCGGTAAGCCTACTATTCGCGGAACGCGAATGACTGTAACGGATGTGCTCGAATACCTCGCCGGCGGGATGACCGAAGAGGAGATTCTTTCAGACTTCCCTGACCTCACTAGTGAAGACATCAAAGCTTGCCTGGCATTTGCCGCTGACCGCGAATGAACATTATGTCCATCATTGTTTATGTCCTCGCGCTCTTATTGGCAGCTTATACCTTTATCTCCAAAAGGAAGACAAAAAACCGAAGCTCGATATCAGGCCCACTAAGGAGGAAAGACTCTCTATTCGGCAGCCTTAGTCCTAACAAGTGCCAAGTCTAATTCCAGAGCTTAAGAGAGAGGTGTTAGATGAAAACGTGCCGGTTTCCGCTCTGCTGCGGAAGGCTCTGATTGTCGCCAAGGAACTGAACGATAGGGAAAATGAAAAATGGATTGCTAAAGAACTAAAAGGGTATTCAGATAGGGAGCAGGTTCCAGCGTATCGCACCATCTTTGGGCGACCGATATTTAGAGATCATTATACCGGTTGGCAATATGTCTATACCCAGAATCTAGGCCGTGAGATGGCCGACAAGATAAGCTCGTTCGTTTTCTCTTCGCCTATCGCAGAATTCGAGTCTAATGCAAAAGAGGACATAGTAGCTATCACCTATCATCCTGAAGCTGAACGAATGTTGATAAAAGCAATGGGTGGCAATCTAGGTATCCCGGCAATCCAATTTACCGGAGCGCAATTTCAAGAAGTATTGAATGTGGTGAGAAATAGATTACTCGAATGGATTAACAACGTACCTAACCCGCCAACAGAACAGGTAGCGGAAGAAAGACCTGTGCAACCCCGATACAAACCAGCGACACTTCGAAGTTACCTAAACGAAAACAGGTCATGGATTTTTCAAGGACTGGGCACCGAGGTTT
>WNFQ01002301.1_pt1 | contig 21192 bp, 22 predicted proteins | sample 5400171 | NCBI WGS metagenome assembly WNFQ01 (sample SAMN13153356, study PRJNA577476) | soil metagenome | isolation source: 20 cm soil under Madrone tree | place: USA:California | collected 2016-06-14 | reverse complement strand
CCTATTTCCCAATGTCGACCTTGCTGCCCTCTGCAAAGGCGTTGATGACGCATGCCGACGACCCGCGACATATTATTCATGTCACATGGGTCATCCCCAAATTCTTCCCCTACATGCGGGACCTGCTGTGCGTACCACACCTGTCTCTATCTTACTCAAACTCATGGTTGTTCTGACGCCTTCAACAGCAATGAACTCATGAAACAGCCTGCGCAGGAGAACCTCGCACGCAGTCTTATAAACGCAGTCTTCGCCCAGCCGAGCAACATAAGCTGTCCCTGCTTAGTACTCACCGAAAAGCTGCGCGCCGCATTCAAAGCTTATGGCGAAAGGGGCATGTCCATTGCCGACAATCTCGCCTGGAGCGCGGTCTCAGTCGCGATGATCTACTTCATCCTAGTAACCGACTTCTACTTCGCAGCGCCGATGTCCGACCAGATAAAAGCGAACCATTTGGCGCAGCTTCGCCTGCTCGAGTTCACGGGCCCCAAGCTCCCAGACTTACTTCTTCAGTGATCATTAACGGTGTGCATCGCGGGAGTTGGTCCCTACTTATGATGTTTGGTTGGGTTCTTGAATAGTATGCTTGTAGTTTTTCTTTTATCCGTAGTCTCTACCTATGTATGATTGGCTGCGTGCATAATATATATCTACACCAGTGCGTAACGTGCCCTGCTGGATTGAGGGATCAGGTGATGACCATATTCGACTATTCCATCCTTCAATATTCTACATCTGGCTTGATGTATGAGACAGACTCTGGATGTGGGCGGTAAGGCGGCACCCAACTTTGCACCGCATGGATTTCTCGTTACAGTGGTCGGGGATAAATTGGAGAATTGAGGCGCTGGAAAGCTTCATTGATATATCTTAGGTCGTCTACAGTCGGTCAACACATGTATATTCAAAGTCGCGAGTCCATCAAGACCACAAGCAGGCGGACGTATCAATCAAACTTCAAGTTCTCAGCTATCCTACATCGGTCATATCAAGTCCAGTAACTTCCTTTCGAAACGCATTCCAACAAACGGACGAAACGACGGCGTACCAAATTTCTCACCTGTCCTACACCGTAAAGGTTTCAAGCACAGAACAACAACCCCTTTAGATCACATTTTTCATCAAAGACTTCAGGCCTGCGCTTGGCGAGAACCTCCCGGGCGGCCGTGAGTAACGTGATGGTGGTGCTGCGGCTCTCCAACAGTCGGGAAGTCAGCTTCAGGTTCCAAAGATAATGTGTTCGACACGGCGACAACCTCCAGAGATGCGAGTTTCTCAATCGGGACCGGAGTTCGATCGACCTGATAAAATTGGGGAAGTGTTAGGGGGTCTCAAAATGGGCGAATTAGGTAGAAATATGAGCGTACCGACTGGACACGCCAATGTAAGTTATTCTTGAGGTAAGGCGTGACGACGCTGGGCTCGTATGACGAAAGCCCAGAATACTTCGCGATATACTCGTTGAGGTGCACGAAGCCCTCTACGACGAGTTCTTCCTGTTCGCGGCAATTCGCACACTGATCTGTGTGGCTGTTCACGAACGCGCAATGTGCGCCGACGAACGAGGGACAAGCTCGCCAGTGGTCTTGATCATCTGGGACCTCGCCTAAGAAAACCAAAACTGCGTAGCCGTGGCCAAGCTCGAATTTCTTCGCGTGGATGCGGGCTGACCAATCATGTATAACGTTTGGAGCGCCGTGTGATGGAGGGACGCCGGGTGCTGGAGGAGCACTCTGTACTGCCAAGGCAGGGGCAGGGGCGCTTTCAGCCGCGGGTGGTTGGGCGAGTAGGCTCACCCCAGGACGCCCGGGCGGCAAGATTCGCCCCCCGCCATATTGGCGATTGATGTAATTCGCAATCGCCGTAGCAACAGCTTGCCCGTTACCCAAGTCAAGGCCGTTGAATTCTGGGTACGTGTAGTTCAGGCCGGAGGTCTGCACGGTCTCTGAAGAAGCCCAGAACCCTGTCTGCGAGTTCCAGAAAGGTGTGAGGTCTAGAATGCATTATAAGTATTGAGACGTATGGCTCGAAATCGATTTTTGGCATACTAGTTTTGTTGTTTATTGGGGAATTTGATGCGATGGTCCAAGATCCCCCCTGTAAGGCCGGACCTTGTGTAACCCATACTCCGGGGTGGACCGCTGACCAAAGAGAGAGCATGCGGTCGACGTTGCAATGATGAAGGAAGAAAATAGGGTCGAGTCCTGAAAGAAACTCAGGTCAGATATTATCCAGAAACTCCTCAAAACCACGGGTTACCAGCAAACTCGGGATAACCCATGTGACCACCCATGGTGCCATGAATTCTGTCATGTATGGCCTCCAAAGAGTTACTAGAGCTGCCACCATCGCCCACTGAGTGGTTGCTAAAAGCAGGCCAAGTAGTAACACGCGAAAGAAGGTTGTAGATACTTGAGGTAAGATCTCTCTGTATGGCCCCCAGATCACTGGTAAGAAAAGCGAGTGAGAGAAGCTCGTGTCGGTCAAAGAAACGTCATACATGGTCAGTTGTTTGACGTTGGTCACGTTTGGAGCGTTGCGAGTGGGATCCCTGATCGTCGTCCTATAAGAGTTCCAAGGAGATGGAAAAGACGGGTCGATTGGGTTGAAGGTGTACTGGTACAGCGGGTTCGGCACACTCGACGTGTTACCGTCGGGCGTGATTATATTGACGGTCTGCAGTGAGATGACCTCAGGAGGCGGGACGCTATTGGTAGCCCAATCCCAGTAGGGCGCTCGGAGGTTCTGCGCTAGAGTTATCCAATGTTGTTGATTGTTACGATAGGTCTTGGCAACATCAAGAGCATGCTGTTGCAGTACTTGCTATATGATTCGATCAATATTATTGTGTACGTAAGATCTCGAGAAACGACGCCAACCTCATAAAGGGCCACATAGGGCCTGTGCCAAGTCGGGAAAAGCACGTTTCCGTGAGTGCAGTATCCACCCCATCCTGATCCCTGGACGGGGCGGTTGCCGCCGGCGCCCTCCCAGGACACGAAGGGCATTCCGTGTATTCCGCCAATACCAAAATGAGACAGCGGATTGCTCTGAGGCGTCGAAAACATGATCCCTGTGTGGAGGTCAATGGACTCATTATGGATCGGTATGGCCTGGAAGGTGGCTTACTGAGAGCTTGGATGTATAGGGAGAACTGCTCCTTGTTCTTGATCAAGTCATGGATTTCGAGGCGGTTTGGGGCGGCGGCACCTTTGGTTTGACCGCCCTTGGCACCAGCAATGATGGTGTGAGACATGCTGGCTGTAATTCAGAGGATGCGAGGAGTTGGGATGGGGACATTGGGACATAATCCGGACGCTTTTATACCCGAATGACCGAAACGTATGAGTAGCTGTCAATAATAATGTCACGTCACCCTATTTCCGCTCATAATAATGGGAAAGGGTGAGATCTCCTTAGCCAGTGGACGCATGATCAATGTTCAGAGTATAGTCGACGGCATTGTGCCTGGTTTGGATCAGCGTTTACTCGATGCAGCTAGTTCTCGGCCCCTTCGTAATGCCTCATAACAGGTGAAGCGTCACGCAATGTAATATGATCTAGAACCTGTTCATCAGTGGCGTTCAGCGCTCAGCCTTCATGCCAAGCCTAAGATGATCACGGAGACTCAGGAAACCGTATTCGGCTGCGACTGATAGCATTCTTGACAACAAAGGGACCGGCTGCGGTACATGCTATGTGCCGATATTCATAAACCCATGAATGGCTGTACTCTGTCGAAGTTCGGCGGTGATTAAGGGGTCGCATGTGACGAGCTTCCTTGTAGCCAGTCATCGGCCGGCGCCGGATGGGAGCATCAGAGAGCCTAAGACGATTGCCCCAAGTGGGGAAAATTAAAAACAATTTACACCAACTTACAGGTAAAAAGTTGGCTATGCTAATCGACGTGAAAGTGGCTTACGCCAGACACCGAATTTGGCGAACGCTGTCCGGTGTCGCACAATTGGCTCTTGGTCGTTACGATAACTAGGAGCTGTGGATTCACCGGTGATGGAGTGAATCATAATTCAGTCAGGTTCCATCGACAATTACAATGAGCGTGACGCCGGTGAGTGTATTACCGGAGGGAAGACGTGAGCCATTTCATCCTCAGAAGCAGAGGGTAACGAACTATATCGACACATGATCAGGGAATTCATGGCACCATGGCATCACGGGCGTAAGGTGACCAGCATTTTAGTTTTTCGGAATGCACAGTTCCGCTTCGGAAAGCAGGGATCCCCGGAGATCTCTACACATTGATCATTGAAGAAAAATATTCCCTGAGGGGGCGTAGGGCGTACGTAGCTGCTAGTCAAGTTGCCACGGCGGTGGTCGAGACATTCGAAGGCTTCCAGAAAACGCTGCCCTTTTACTGCAATTAGAGGAGCCAGGTACAGAACCCTCTGGTTTGAAATAACACGGTCATAACATCGACAAAGCTGGGATTTGGAATGCGAAGGAACTGGGGCGATGATGGGGACTGTCGACTAATTGCTGCAGCAGAAATTCCCATTTCCGACTCCTTGTTGTGGCGCTTGACTCTTGCGCTTGGCTCCATAACCAACTCGGAGGCCCCTAACATTTTGCAACCCGATGACCAAACTCTGTGTCTATATTGAAGGCCAACGCGAGATGTTTGGCGTCACCATTTCACCTAACAATACCATTTATGTCCTGAAGGAGCAAATTAAAGAAAAGTGGAGCAACCTTCTTCTAAGGGTCGATGCCCCAACCCTCACTCTCACAAAGGTGCGCTATATGATCTCTATGTGAACATTGGTGTAATGAATGGCCTTTGCGGACTTATGACATTTGCAGGTTGATGTAGATCTTGGTGAGGTGGCGAACAACTTGAAGACACATGCTATCCAATATCCGCCCGATCCCAATGAACTATTGTACTCAAGAAAAAAAATCTTTGAAGTATGGCCTTCTCCACCCTCCCGTGACCGTCTCCACGTTTTCGTCGGTCTACCTGCTGCCGTTGATCAACCCAGTCTCAAGCGACGGCGTTTGTCTGATGCTGGGGATTTGGAGGCACCTTCTCCCTGGTTAAAGGAGTTTCACTCAAAGATGTGGAATAAAAAGAACCTTGAAAAGGAACTTTTTCGAACTGTGAAGGTCACTCGAGTTCATTTTGATGAATTGCAACGTCGCCTGAATGATCGAAACCCGGATCGTAACGACCCAGAGTACGATGCCAGCGAGCATAATATCCTAAGTGACAAGCTTGATTTCCTTCGGTCGATCGCCGAAGACGGAGCTTTGCCACCACTCCATCCCGACGATAATGAGGTTCGAGTAGGCGATGACGATGATCCAGAGGCAAGAAACGAGAACGAGGATCCGGAGGCATGCGACGAGGGCGATTCTGAAATCAACTCATTCTTCCCGTTCACTCTCACCTATTTGGACTTCTCTATTCTCGAGCTCAGTGCCGACCTTGAACTTGAGCGCTTCCCTCCAGCACTTCTCGTTCGTTAAGAGTATAATCATATCTCGAACCTTATCAATGAAAGACAAAAAAATGGCGCAGGTTCGGTGATATTTAGTGGTCAACCTGGAACGGGTGAGGTTCTTGTCTCCTTGTTTCACAGGATCTAACCAGCCTTACCGATATCAAGGCAAGACCGTGTATCTCTACCTTAGGGTGATTGAGTGTCTGATAGAAGGTCGCCCATTCCTTTACCAAACCAAGGAAGGAGATGTCTATCATGTCGCTCAGAACGGTGTTGAGGCGGTCCGGGATTGGCCATTAGAAAATCCGAAAACACATATCATGGCCTTTGTCGACGGCGACAAAGGGGACTGCGAACCCAAAAATTTTCTCTTGTATCCCTCAGTGCAGATTATTGTTGCGACATCAAGAGGCGTAAATCAAAAATGGCTATGGCAGCTACAATCAAATCACGAAATAATCTTTACCGAACTTGCAACTGATCTATGGTCGCCCCGCGAGCTTTTCCTAACTGGGTTGGTCCTAGCATTTCTTCTTTCAACTCTTGACTGATGCATTTCTTAAGGATATTCCTATATTCCTATGATATCTCTGTCAAGCTATTGAGGGAGTCCACCTCGTATTTCGGCTACAATCCTCATCGATGCTTTAATGCTTCACACTCCATGGCTATATTAAAATCGGAAATGGTGGATGTCATGGGACAAATCAGAGGTGCTGCAAAAGAGACGGCCTATGATTTCATGCGGGTGTTACAGTCAGTTCGAATGGGTGGCTCGAACGTCGCCCAATCTATTTTCCAACTTTTTCCAGCCAATGAATTACGGCACCTCTCAGAATGCCACTTTGATGCCGTCTCGCCATGGGCGTTGGATGTCCTGCTGAAACAATGCCAAACTCGCGAAGCTGATGCGGCCGCTCCCCTCTGCCATTATCTTTCAGGGGAGCCTGATGCAGCGTTGCTCCGGGGCCGTCTGTTCGAAAGGCAGGTATTGACGTACTTGGATAACATTAATACCCACCACGCCCTGACAATGCGTCGGTTGACCGACTCTGAACCAATGAGTTGGATCTACCGTGGTCCCATTCCACGTTTCACCTTTCAGGAGCCGGCAGTCATTGCCAAAATCAAGAATGTGGTTGAGACCAATGAGCCATTGCATCTGGTACCTTCAGCCCCCAACTTTCCGGCTGTCGATTCGATCATCTACTACCCGAAGGATGTTCTGACCTGTATTCAAATCACGATAAATAGTCACCACCCGATTTCTGTGTCGGGTCTCCGGCATATTCAAAGTTGGCTCAAACTTGATACACCGCCTGCAGATCTCCACCCCAAAAATACAAGGCCGTGGCGTTTCATATTTGTTGTGCCATCAGACATGGCACCTACTTTCACATTGCAAAATTTTGAAGGTGATACTGCCAATGGCGAATGGGCTGGAATGGTGGATCAATATGTGTTAGGGTTGGAATTTTGAATAAAAAATAGTACTTACTAGCAGTAGTGTTTAGACTTAGCTGATCGAGTTGATTTGACTACCTGGATGTGTATATAAATTTGGTCAGAACGAGAGAGTTCTCATCCGACCTCGACACTCTTAACAACGAAGTCTCCGTACGTAGCAAAGCCTCAACTTGCAAGGGCCCGAAGCCAGCGACCGAACTATCCAAACCAGAGAAAAATGCCCGCAAGTCCCAAGTTGACGACAAGATCAAGAGGGGCATATCCACGCGATATGCTACAATCTCGTCCCCTACAGTACTACACCTGCCGACACAACCCGGCTCTCAATGATACCGACGATACCACTCGGCCTATGCGGCCCCTGATCTTGACGTCATCCATGACCATGAGAGGGATGAAGTTTCACAACAGCACACTCCGTCAAAAGAGGACTTTCGTGCAATAGAACAAGATATCCTAGCATTTTCCTCTAATGACATAATCGGATTACTCAACCATTTTGTCCGCTCTACTGTTACCCCCACTGTTACCCCCACTCAAGCTCACAATGTCTGTGCTCGATAAATTCAGGAAGGGCGCGGTCAAGGCTGGCATCCAGGCCTCCGCATTTTTGAAGGAAGGTTCAAGCAGAGTACAGTCGTCATCGCAGTCGTTCGCACAAGGATTCAGCTTGCCTGGAGAAGCCGAGAAAGCTGCAAAGATCCTCGCAACCTTTCTCGGTTTGTCTCCCACTATAACACACCCTGAAACGCACTGAATCTTTCCCAAGCTGATCCTGACAACCGCGAATCTGCCCTCAACTCAATTCCCAAGGTCGTTCTGCAGCGTGCACGAGGTATCCCTACTTCTGCTTCTAATCCCCGTCACACCCTAATTGCACCCTCTTTCACACCATAGGTCTCGCCGTCTTCCAGGTCCTCAAGGCCGGCTTCGTTTTCTCCGGGAAAGCAGGCTCCGGTCTTGTCATATCACGCTTACCAGATGGTTCATGGTCCGCTCCATCCTGCATTGCCACAGGTGGTGTCGGCTGGGGTCTCCAAATTGGCGCGGATATCACAGATTTTGTGATCGTACTCAATAGCGAAGATGCAGTCCGTGCATTCTCTCTGGGCGGAAACGTCACCATTGGCGGCAACATCAGCGCTACTGCGGGTCCCATCGGAACCGGAGGGAGCGTCCAAGCGAGTCTCGCACATCCTGCACCGATGTTCTCGTACTCAAAGTCTAAGGGTGCGTCTTTGATAAATTACTCTTTCCGACAATTGCTCAAAGACTCGGATTGGTAGGCTTGTTCGCCGGGCTGTCGCTCGAGGGTACAGCCCTGATTGAAAGAAAGGATGCCAACAAGGCCTTTTACGGCTCGGCAATACCCGCTCGTGACATTCTTGGCGGACGCGTGCCGCCACCAGAGGTTGCATCAAGACTATATGAGATCATCGAAGCTGCGGAGGGTCTTGACGAGTCCGGGCTACCAGAGGAGTCATATGTGCCATCTACAACAGGCGACCATATCCAGGTTCATCCAGGGAATCATACTGTCTTCGATGCGGGGGCAAACTAGAAGTCGGAGCAGATATTTATGACCACTGTACTGACTGTTATGCTAGCGTTTATCTCTTCTGCCGCATCTCCGTGGTGTATCGTGTGCGCTCCCGGGCTGCCCAGAGTCAACGGTACGTATATATCGCCAAGTGACATACCCATAGTTCTACAGTATGACAAGCGAAAGTAAATCACACAAGCATATCACCATCCTTTTTCGGCGAGACCCACATTTAGACAGGTTTAACAATTATGATCATCTTCTCATAATCAAAAGTGAACATTAAGGTCTCTAACTACGTGCATATATCTACGACTAAGAGCGTCATCATGATTAGTCGATCGGGTGGTACAGTAGTTCGGCCGAGGAGGGAATGGCAGAATACAGCTTTGAGTGATGGGCAGAAGCGCGGCTGGGGGTGCGCCTGTGGGAGAGGAGGTGAGGAGCGATGCGGGTAGGTCCGCATCGCCGCTGCGTGGCTCTAGAGCAGGCTCACCGCGAGGCATAGTACTCAGACGTCAACTTTCTAGCAGCTGGTCACGAGTGTATTTAGCGTGAGACGACTATATATACATGCCAGACGGCTGAGTACGGGGAGTGGAGGGTGGGTAGAAACAACAACAGCACGGTCGGAAGAAGAGTGAAACGTAAACGCCCGCCCCACTGCGTGATCGCAGACATTTGCTCCATGCCGGTATCGTGCCTCCGGCAGAGAGGATCCCGCCACAACATGCTTCAGGGGGTAGTGGTCACCTAGAGATATTTATCCCAGAACTCGGTGGTCCCGTTTGTTTGTGTCGCCTGTGCTTCAATGCCCAGTAACTTCATGATAAGATTATAAATTTCGACGTTCTGGAAACCATTCATCACGTAGGTCGAGCCCGACGTTGAGTGCCAGCCATTGTCGGCATTCGAAAGCCAACGCGGACGAAGTGGGGTGCTCCTGCCGTGGTGGATAGCCTTCGCATCGATAGAGAACGGGCCGTGCGCAACAAACATGGCGTGCATAGTAGGTTCGTTGTTGTCGTACCCATGGTTCTGAAAACCACACAAATGGTCGTGACATGACCGAAATAGGGACGGGCCTACTTACTCCTTTTGATAGACCTACGTCTCCCTCTTTGTGCGTTGTCAACACGTAACCAATGTTCGGAATGACATAGATTGGCGCAATTCGGGCGTTTTTCGCGAAGTGATACCTTTCGGGCATTGTCTCTGGTGTGTAGACATTGAACTTCTCGCTGTTGTTGGCAGCTGCTGTAAGCAAAACGTCAAGGTAATAAGAAGCATTGGCAGAGGGCTTGAAGTGAAGTCCCATGGAAGGCCAGCCTGAATTCGTCGCATAGAAATGAATAATAAAACACCCGAAGTGAGGAGCGTCCTACCATCCTCGTGTTCGACAGCCTGCCAACCCCCCTCGCCCAGTATATCGTCGATATACAGAAGTTCCGGATGGCTGGTATCTGTCATGCCGTGGTCACTCACAAAGACAACATCTACAATTTCCGTTAAATTGCGGGACACCAAAGAGCTGTGCAAGTCTCTCGCGAATGCGTCAACAGATTTCAGCGTCTCCTACGACAGGAGTGAGTAGCAGTCGAGATGTGAGGATATACGGATCAAAATACATTGACTCTTCGAGAATAAGGTCCTGTTGCGTGGCCTGCCTGATCCAAAGAAGGTTCATAGGCTGTAATAAAGCTTAGGAGTATCGTAAGCGCCCAGGTCTCCGAGGACATACCAAGAATAAGCTGAGGACGTTCGCTTAATGGGAGATCAATCCATTCCATTACTTGAGAAAGTTTGACGTCCAACGAAACTTTATCCTACACAAAATCATTAAAAATGTCTGGAAGCCAAAAATTGAAGTACATACCGCCCAAGGGACGAAATAAGTAGGTGAAGCTCCGGAAACAGTTTGAGGAGGACCCGGCCTAACAATACTCGTGAGACAAAGTAAAAAAGTAACGCAATGAAACTGACCACATGAGGTTGGCAGTAATAAGTCCCGCTCTCTCAGCCGTTTCCCACATCTGCCACAGGCGTGAGTAAAGTGACAACACGACACCGAGTATGGCGACTCCCGCACCGGTTCTCCTTGCCACCAATGAGGTTGCCAACATGATGAGACGTTGTTATAATGAAACTCTAAACCTGTCTCTGCATCCCAGAAATTCTGCACATAGAGTCAATCTACTGTTGAGTACAGCGCGCTTGTGACTGACATTCGCAACGATTCCGTGAGATTCAGCATAAAGACCCGTCCTGTTGGACAAGTCAAACATTAACAACGCGTAGATATCATGGGAATACATACATAAGGGCCCAGTGATTGCTAGGAGGTATAACTTTCAACGTCTCAAAATTAAACGCTATAAGACATGTAGCTCACGGGAAAGTTAATGTCTATCAAATGCGATCAGTATTACCCTTTCCATAACTAGATGGGGAGCTCACGGGAAATATTGGCTTCATAAATTTTGCCCTTATACCCTGTTTGCTTATGTCGAGTAGGTGAGGTGTTAATCCCCTATCTAAATAGTCGGCCCTGTGTGGGATATTAGTGGCGAGGGGATGAGTGAACATCAAAGACAGCATTCCTTAGGCCATCAATGGACACAAGTACAACAGTGCGTTTGAAGTCATGTGTCCCGTTGGAACGGAGGCTATCGCCATTGAAATGCAAGGCCTTGATCGACCTTGGAGGAGCAGAAAACCTGCAGAACAAACCAAAAGCTACGCAGAGAAGGCCAGCGACGACGACCGCTATCCGGGCACGTCCAAATGACAACAAATGACATAGGGATGACTGCTTAGGCTCCTCGGCTTCGATAGTTGACAAGGTATCGACACCGGATAGAAGACCCTTGCGCTCTTCCGATAGGCTGGAGGTGGTGATGTCCTCTTGTGATGTTGGAGAGACTTTGAGAGAACGCGCCATATTTTGTGTTGCCAGTGAGGGTAACGTGTGTCGCTGGCCCGGCGGGCATGCCCCACATCGCGCCACCGTAGTCACGTGCTTGACCATGAAACGTACATTGTTTACTACAGTAGTTACACATCAGAAATCCTTTCAAAAAACTGCTTAACGGTCCCAGAAAGCACCTCCGGTAGAGCCTCTACGTCACGTAATACCACGTAGTAATCAAATGGGAATGTGTCCAAGTATCGCTGCATTTGTAACTCCATGCGCCCATCTACGTTCTTATACGCCACCTGCTGCATTGAGAGAATCGAATTTTGAGTGGCACTCATCCCGTGACCCTCTGGTGCAGTGCTGGAGGAAGCCGCATTTGAGTGTAAAGAGTCCACGATGACGAAGACCATCATGACGCGTTGCTCTTGTGCTCTGCGCAGCGCAGTGCGAAGCTTTTCGTGGTTCTGGCAAAGCCCATCCGAGATGATAATCTCGAGTTGCCATAGGTCCCCGGTAGATGAGGAGTTTGCGGAGCGGCTTTCCCTGGCTGCCTCGAGTATCCTAAGACTCGCTTCCACCAAAGCCAGCACGTCCGTTGCCTTCTGATTGAAGGTAAACGCGGTCATTACTCGTATCGCAGATTGGTCCGTCAGCGGCCCGTCATCAAACCCGTGCAGGACATCGACGGTCTCTCCAAACTTTGCAATGCCGATGTCCCCGACCTCAAGTCTACTGAGAGCCTTAGATACGAGTGCAAGCGTCTCATATGCGAGATGAATCGAGTGCGATTCAGCCATCGAGCGAGAATCGTCAAGAACAAGGAAAACCTGGTATTCTCTCTGACTTGGGCGGGTGCGCTTGAGCCAGATCTTGTCCTTCGTGTACTCGCTCGCAATATAGGGGATGATCTTTTTCATGTTCAACCGTTTTCCAGACCGGTAGTCCCCCTTGAGTCTTGTGGCCAAAGTAGGCTCGAGGATAAGGCGTAGTTGTTCGCACAAGGCATACGACAAATCTTGCGTTAAAGACTCGTATAGACGCCAGAGATTTTGGGCGCTTTCGGGAGGTTGACCATCGGCCTGCCATTGACGGAGGGTAACCTCAACGTGCTCGCTTTGTGGCACTTCGTCGTCAGCTTCTACTATTTGCACATCGCGCTCTGTGGGAAAGTCGACTCCGTACGATGGTCGTTGAGGGGGTGCCTCGTGCTGCGGTAGTGGCCTTGAGTTGTCCCCCTGAAGCGACCGTTCTGGGGACTCAGAAACTAGTGGTGGCGGTATAAATCCAAGCTCGGGTGTTGGGCCTTCTTGATCATCAACGTCCATCTGGTTAGCATCATTGGACCCTTCAGCATCATCTATGAGCTGAAGTTCGCTAAGCTTTGCTACTTCCTCGCCTCCTGCAGGGCCAAGGGCTTGCATGTTATGGTCAACATCGGTTTCGTGGAGGTACTGGAGGTGTGACGATTTGAGGTCTACTATTACCTGTTCAGCTGTGGCGGAGTCGCTTTCGAGGATATCGTTAGAGTGCCTTATAGTCTCCTTGGAGGGGTCTCCGAGACTACGTGCGTGATCGTGGGGTATGCTTTGAGGGACTTTGTCAAGGGACAGCGTCGTGCCAGCCTCCGTGCTGGCATTGACATTGGAACCATCTACTTTTTCTATAGTCGTTTTCTCGAGTTGCTCGTCACGAGCAATGCTGAATAACACAAATCAACAAGGGTCGGAAGGAAAGATGGAAAGGGAAGGATGGACTAACACTTCGTCACTTCTAGCCTCCTCGCTCTTATGAGCGGCCTTCGCGCCCATAGCACTCCCTGACGGACACTCCAAGGGGTCTTCACGAAAGTTGAAGTCCAAAGAGCTGTCTGAAGCATCCTTATTAGTAGTTCCGTCCCCTGTTCGCACGTCAGGTCGCATGGCAACATCCTCTTCAGGGTAGGAATCGTCTTGCCCGGCCTCCGTCTTGTCTCCTTCCTGATGTTGGCCATCTGAGCTCTCTTCGTTAGTGGCCTTATCGATGGGCTGAGATGTCTCAGGGGAGGATTCCGGTTGCGGCTCCTCTTCCCCCTTCGGGGAGTCAGCTAGGTCTGGTTCATCTCCGAACGTCATATCATCCTCGACAGGGTCTTGCTGCATTGTATCTTCACCCATCTCGAGACCATCGGGAAGATCAAGAACGTCTGAATCTTGCACGAAATCATCCAGCGGCTTTCCACTGTCTCCAGGCGCCTCCTCTCCGTTGTCTTCTTCAGCCGCATCTCCAGGCATGGCCTCGTCTCGAGTCTCCAAGTCGACACTATCCTTCTCTGGAGAAAGATGGTCGTCCTTTGGACGCTCGTTCTCTTTAGCAACCATTTCGGAGTCGATGGAAGATTTGCTAGGATGGGCTTCGCTCGTTTTTTCTTGTTTGCCGTTATCTTGAGGCCCCGTCTCATCGCCCCAGAGCTTCTCGTCAATAGCGTCTGGATCTCCAACGTCCAGGTCACCTAGCGTATCCTCAGGACCTTCCTCATCTTCGTTGGTGGACCGCTCCTCCTCGGAACCGCTCTCTGGTAAGCTCTCGAGCTCGCCTTGGAAATCGTCGCCAACTTCGATAGCATCGTCGTCGTCTTTTCTGTCATCGTCTCTTTTCCGTTGCGATCCCCCGCTTTCATCTCTCGAGCCCTCTACCTGACTCTCGTCTTCAATCTCCTTATTCACGTTCTTGCTCCCTTCTCCTTCACCGAAGCCAACACCAGCAAGGCCGCTTTCGTCCTTCGTACCTCCCTCTCCTGGCTCTTCGCCGTCAGGTGGTTTGCAAAAGCCATTTGTTGCAATGTTGAGCACCACAGAACAGGCTGTGAGTTGGAGCTTGAATAGACTATTCAACCATCTTGACATGCAGAAGAGGTGTTCTTCGACAAGGAGCGTAAACCGTTGCGTGAATGGGAGCAATCGTGAGATACTCGTCTTGATCTCCTCAAGTGGACGCCCTGCCAGCCGCTCCAACGAAGAATTCATGAGAGCAACTTTCAGGTCAACATGGAGAAGGTCGCCGATTCTGATGAGAGACCGTGATGTGTCCTTGAGATAACTATCTTGGCTGGGGATTAGGAGATTTTCTGCGGGTATAACAGGGAGGACAGATTGTATGGACTTGAGGAGAGCTTCGATCACTTGGTCAGATCCGGGGTCTGATGAGTCCGATAACTGATTTCCGCGGAGGCTATGCAATATCTGCGACGCCAACCAGTCCCTCAGAGGGGAGATAATAAGTTTTAATTGCGGGTAGCTCTTTTCCCATTCATAGAAGAGCTTCTGGGAATTGGTGATATGACGCTGGGCTAGAACCACCGTATCATGCTCATCTACCAGTGGCGGCTCAATACAGGGGATAGGCTCTGAAACTAGTACAACGAACCTCGCAGGAGAATGGGTAACTCGGTGTCTTTTAAGTTTATTACTATTGACTGTAGCGCGTCCCGGGATTCTTGTGTGGATGAAAGCAACGCTTGTGCACTCTCCAGTAATGAAGTAGGCACAGGTGATGCGCCCGGTAGATCCCCAAATTCCTTGATCTTGCGTATGGTCTCAGAGATGGCATGATACATTCTGGTCACCGTTTCTGCTGTGTTTAGGACGGTGTGCTCGACAGTAGGACCCCAGGCTGAAATTCCCGAAGAATGACGTAAGGAACTCAGCCGCCGTGATATACATTTTAACCTCGCATAATCGTTGAGGTAGATCGCTAGCCTTGGTAGAGTATTCAATTCTTATCAGTGGGAGAACAACCGCTCCAGGGAAAGACCTACTTGGATCTGCAGCCGAGTGACACAGATAAAGCCGACTCCAGTAACATGATGGAGCGCTGGAGCTCTCTAGTAGAGACATCGCCATGGTGGTCAACCAGTGTGGCTCGCAGCCTGGGGAGCAGGCCCTGCAATCGAACAAAACGTTTCTCTGAGCTCTGCACGTCCGCAAAGCTATCTGCTCCGATGACCGGGGAAGGTTGTTCTCTGAGCCACCGATCGTTCTTCTGCTGTAGTAGTATAGTTGACTGTACATTCGCCGCAAGGCCAATCCTTTTGAACTCTTTGGCGAAGTCACTCCAGGCCTTCCGCTTGCGCACCAAGAGAGCTTTCCAAAGCTTCTCTTTACGCTCGGCGGAGGTTCCAACTGGAAGGTTGACTGAGGCCAGCTCTTTGGCGGTAGAAATCATTTGTTCCATCAGACTCTCCAAGTCATGAGACGGTCTGGATTTGATGAAAACGTCAATACGGGAGGTTATCAGCGAATCGAATCTAATGTATGTCTTGCTTAGATCTCGTAAGTGAGCAGGGCCTGGGCCATTGCCTAGTGTCACGTGACTGATCAGGCCAGCGTTTTCAACTGTGCCGGTTTGCAAGGGAGATTGGAGCGGGCAAGCATCTGATGTTATCTCTGTGTCAGATACTGGCGCTGGCCGGAGGAGTTCATTGACGGGTTGACGTAGGATATCCCGATATTTGCGGATGGCTTTGTGCAATTGATGGTGTGTCTTTTTGGCACTAGCCTTAAGGGCTTGGACATTGACATCCTTCCAGCTGGCAATCTTGATAAAACCTTGAATCTCTTCCGAGACAGCCCTTTCTTGTGATGTGAGTGATGAAGTAATTGAAGAGACGAACTGCGAATAGTAGGCCTGCGTCGAGTGTATGATGCGTTGAACACGACGTAATGGCTCTCCTGCAGGTTCAGACTTCGTGAGGATGAGGTGCTGCAGAAAGGGTCTAAAGCTCCGTAGAAGGTCTAAGCGCCGTGAGAATTGCCCAAGAGGGCTCGACTTCAGGAAACCATCCAGAAGTGGAACAAGCTGATCCAAGTAATCATCCAAGCTGTCTAAATGGCTACGGTCCACGATGTCCAGAAGGCCTCGGACAACAGCGTTATATAGGCGGAACCACCACTCTGACACCCCTTGCTCAAAGGCGATCGCCTGTGTCCGGAGGAGGCCACGCCATGATGACAGTTCCAGTCGACGCCAGGAGATAACCAGGTCTGTTAAAGCACTTCGATGCTTCTTCAGAGTAGTTTCTTGACTAGCGTACATTTCCCAGTCGTCAGTCTGGAGAAGTAACTGCTCTATGAGCGTGAGAACCTTTGCCACAGGACTCTGAATGCTGAGGGAGAGGATTTGTGCGCAACGGTCTTTTAGGTGCTGCAGAACCATTTGATCTGGCCATTCCTGAATGAGAATATCAAGCCCTTGTTTGAGCGCTTCGACGACAGTGGCTGCTCTTCGCATCTCTGGCACATTCGAATCGATATAGAAGTTATAGGGACACACGGCCTCCAAGCCATTAGGATGGTTAAGGTTTCGTAGGCAAGCAGAAAGAAGGGAGACTTGGTGAGAAAAGCCATGGTCGTCTAAGGTTTCTGGAAGGTGTTTTTGGTATTTGAGAACGGATGACAGAAGCTCCGAGCGTAGGCCAGAAAGGTGTGTTTGAGGGTTCAACGAATGACTTCCGGGTGACATGATGCGAAGGTGGAGAAGCATGAGGCTGCTCGCATAAGATCCATCAGGTGGAAAAGGTTGTCGGGCTATATGGCTAGGGCCACTCTCTTTGTTGGGATTAGAGTCGAGGAGAGATTCATAATCTGGGAATAGAGCCAGAAAATCCTCTTCCTCCAACTCCGACTCGTTTCTGGCACTGTGGGTAATCCCGTTCATGCGATATAACGACCGTGACGCAGCGTCCGCCTCTTCCTGCTTCTTCTGGTCGATGAGCCAGAGCCTTGAAGCCCGCTCATACACGCTTTCTATGGCAGCAATACGAGGGTCGATTCCCAGTTCGACTTCGAAGGCAACCGCAGTCAATACGATTAATATGGATTCGAATGGGCTCGTTTCAACGGCACGAAAGTCTCCTCTAATATCAGCGGCAATCAGCGCGGGAACCCCTCCCACGGAAGGGAATGCCGAGAGAGAGCGCGACAACTCTTCGATAGCTACTGCTTCGTGGCAACCAGAAGCATGGGCGACGAGGCGGAGTCCAAGTCGGATGAAGAGTAAGGCTGGCCGCAATGGTCTGCTGATATCGTCGAACTCCGGATAGGCGCTTTCCAAGCGTTGATGAAACCTGGCAATAGACTCTTGGATGACGTGCTCACTTGCTGAGGCGTCTGGGCTATTCGCATAAAACGAGTCGACGAGTTGGTTCAGTCGAGACTCAGGGATGACCTTGAGCATAAAATGTGAAATCTCGGACCAGAATTCCCGGAGACGGAAAATATCGCGTCCAGTCATCCGGGGTAAGTGAGGTAAGTCATGCGTGCGCTCCCGAACGTGTCTTATCTGCTCTTTGAGGTAGTTTATAGTCCCGTTGGTTATATTTCCGCTAATACGGCGCTCCATATTGACCTCAAGCTCCATTTCGTGTGAGAGGGAAGCAAGTTCTGCACCCCAGAATTCTGACCTGAAATTGTGCAAGGCCGCTGGATCCAACGGAGTATCTGGAATGTATAAATTTAAAAAGAAGCGAGAAAGGGATATCCAGCCAAGGCCAAGATTTCTGAGGGTCACAGAGCGAGGTTCTTCGCGGCCAATTTGAGCTATTGGGCCATTAAAGAGGCGATCGACGGACAGAACAACCCATGGGTATGATGAGCGTTTCAGCAGGAGATGGAGACTAGAGAATGAGTGAGAGCCACGATAGGCTTCTTGCAGATCTTTTAGCGTGGATTCATCGAACGATTGATGAAAGCAAGATGCGAGCTGATTCATGGAAGTACATGTCACGTGACTTATCGCGTAATTCATATTAGAGATTCCTTACCAGTACCAACGTTTTTCGGAGAAGTGTTGTCATATATTCGATTCGCGTCAAGTCCCGATTTCCAGAGAGGGTGAACAGACTCGAGTGATGCTCGAGAGCCTTTTGGTGAGCGCTGACTGATTGTAATGTGACCCCATGTAAATCACTAATGACATGTTAGCGTAATCTTGGTCGGAATGTCACTCATCTCACCAGGCCTGGATTGTCGTCGAAAGCTCGATTGGTTGAAAGAGGATAGAGGGGCCACTAGGGTCGTCATGCTCCCACAGAGCTTGTAACCATGATCCAAAAGCTGACAGTATCGTACCAGCTTTGGTAGCTGTGGAGGAATCTGTCAAAGACAAGGAAGGTGAGAAATAACAGGACGAACATTCCCCGGACTGCACCGCCAATGTGGCATGCCGATAAGGGATAAAGCGCTGCAGCGACATTCGATGTTCTGAACACGCTAGATCGATGATTTGGTCGAGAACCTATATTCAATCAGACCCAAGTGAGGTTGTGTTGAAAACCTGCGTACAGTGAGGGAACCTTCATCTGGCATGTTCGTCAGGACGCCAAGTTCTCTGATAATGGATATCTTGTTGGTCCTGGGCACCTCGGTGTCCAATGTAGGCATTCTACGGGAGATCGACTGGTGAAGTATTATTATCTTCTCAAGTGGATAATGGACGGTATTTGTTATGTACCTGCTGTAAGTCTGATGACATAGGGACATCCCCAGGATCAAGATAGGCAAACTGGGTAGTCCAGGTCTTAAGATACTTCGTCGTAATGTGTTCCAACAGCTGCGACCGGATTTCTGAATAGAGCTTAACATATGGGCAGAAACCCCTGAAGAATGACTCACTGTACCCATCTCCACTGTCGTCTGAGCCTAAAATAGCTTGTTCTAACTCGGCGGTATAAGCACTTGGGCTGATCGAGCTTGTCCAGGACAACCATATATCATTTAACCCCAACCCTGAAGTTGACGCTACTGCGCGGGAAAGAAGTTCTGCTGATCGATTAGTGTCGGGGAGATGAACCGGTGTCGACCGAAGAGCTTCCTGAATCCAAGAAGATACGGCTTGCAAGAGAGAAAAATTCACAACGCTGTGAGGCTGGTTCCAGAAGAAGGTGCTGTATTTAAGGAGGTCTATAATCAACTGGATTTCTGCCTGCGACTGCTGTCAACCGCAGAGAGCTTCTATATAAGCAGAGCCCTTACCGATAATTCCTGAGAGAAATGCTTTGGGGTGTCTCGAAGAAGGCTCGTCCCATGTTGGGTTATGGTTTTCGTGAACTCGTCAATGCGGTTTAGAATTGTATTGGATAGGCTGTCTGTTCTATTGTCGTCTGGCAAATCGGGACGCATCGAGGACGTCTCGAAGTTATTATATCTTGTCCTCACAAATAGTTCGTATATACGAAGAATTGTGCTTTCGGCCATAAGATGTTGGGGTTTACTAGGTAGGAATGCGGGAGTCCTCAACTTCATGAAAGAGTCCATCGACTATATGCCGATATTCAATACACGCTACGACATGCCGAATCGCATTGATCCAGAAGGCACTAACCTGGGTGGGATCCAAGACAGAGAATGATGGCAAGATGACCTTTCGTGTTTGCTCGAGCTTGGACCAAAGTGAATCATCCCTAGCCACGTCAAGTACCATATGTAAATTGCGCAAGGGCCCAGATCGATCAGACGAATAAAGCCCAGAAATTAATCGGGAAAGGTGGTTCGCGAATGCAGGAACCATCGAGCGAACAACGAAATTGAGAACGGCTAGAGGTGGGGCTTGGAGAGTGGTGATGTCGCGTGGCAAGATCAGGGAAGCACGGTCAACAATAGCCGAGGCCGATGAATCGCCTACGATGGCCGTTGCAGGTAACCATGTGGTGGACTTTGTCGTGGATGATAAATTTTGCAGGCATCTGCGCATCATCTCGAACTCCAGTGGGGAAGTCTGGCCGACGTCCGAACGACACGGGGAGGAGGGCAGAAAGTGGAAGTCTTGAAGGCGACACAGGTCCTGCTGATCTCTTGGAAGAGAAAGGGAGATTTCAATCCCACGATTGCGCATTGCCCTAGAAAGCTCCCCGAGATGGGGATCAATACACATGACCAGTCGGAAGTTCGGATGCGGGACAATAACTGGCGTTTTCCCATCCACAAGGCCTCGCTCATTGAGAATGAGCACACCTGAGGGCTCGCACAGAGAATTGAGCCGATCCAGAACGGATGGACTGCAAAGGTTGGCGTTGTCCAGTAAGAGCCAATGTCCTTCGTTGAGCGCTCTAACCAAGGGCCCATCAACCCATTCAAATCGTCCAGCTATGTTCGACGCAGCCAGTTCAGCCCGTATTCCTTCCTGCAGGTCGACCTTTTTCCGGATCCCATGATCATCCATGTCTACTAGGCCTTCCAAGGTGTTTGATGTTGTCCTCAGAAGATCAGGCAGTAACTCGATCGGAGGTGGGTTGATGAGGGCAGCTCTCAAGACGCCAAGGTTGAGTAAAGTGTGGCTCTTAGAGCCCTCGGAGGTACGCGAGACACTCTCCGAAAGCTGGAGCACGCGACGGACAAGCTCAAGAGCGCGGAAATTGCCATCGACTTGCTCGTAACTCCCTAGGATGTCCGTGGTGTCTGTCGCGTAATTAATGGAGACCTCTTGTAGCGGATTTCCTGTCAGCTCCGCCATTACGCGCACGAGGGACGTCTTTCCAGAGTTAGGTGGGCCAGAGATGATAACAAGCCACCCTTGTTGGAGCGAAACTCCCATTGCTTCAATCCAGGGTAAATGAGCTTGGAGCACGATACCGGGGCGAAAGGACGATGTAAACGATGACTTTCGGCCCTCGATGAAATGCCCAACTCGCATGTTCGACGAGGAGATGGATGGATGTGGCGCATTGGATAAGAAGTTGCTTGATATGTTGAATATTGAATCGAATAACGCGCGGGCCGACTCCCTGTCTGAAGTGACCCGAAAACGGGAAAGATACACGGTGCGAAGATGTT
>WNFQ01002098.1_pt2 | contig 21199 bp, 24 predicted proteins | sample 5400171 | NCBI WGS metagenome assembly WNFQ01 (sample SAMN13153356, study PRJNA577476) | soil metagenome | isolation source: 20 cm soil under Madrone tree | place: USA:California | collected 2016-06-14 | reverse complement strand
AACTCGTATTTTCTGTGGACACTTTACAGTATATCCTTCTCATTTACAGTAGTGTGTGATGTCTTATGAGTTTCTCTTCATTCCAGTAGAATAATCGTGTTGCCCGTGTCGGCCGTTTTGCCCGCAGTGATGTGCGTGAACTTCCTACAATAGGCATCTATTCCAAGAAGACGAAGGCGGCAGGTGCAGCAGGTGACTGGATTTTGGCCGCAGCAGTCAAGTTCAGTAGATTTGGAGTCAACAACGTCAGCTTGTTCGCCGTAGCGTCTCGTCCAAACATGCCGATGGTGCCATTAGCTTCGTGGCCGAAGACGACCAGTGTCGAATCCTTGTTGAAGGCTAAGCCTCGGACGACTTGCCCGTTGGTGTCATACGTAGTCGGTTTGGTCAGATGGCCTTCAGAGTCTACCTCGAAAGTCGTCAAAAAGTCGTTCTGGCTTCCCGTGACTTGGCGATTGGAGGCAACGATCATGCGTTCATCGTGCGAGAGCAAGATCTCGGCGCCGGTTCCGACCGCCTGATTGGCTTGGGTGATGGCGACGGGTTTCCCGTTGTATGTCAAATTTCCAGTCTTATCGATCTTGACCGGGTGGACCATGCATGAGATCTCCGATAGGACCCATCCGAATGTGCCCTCCTTGTTGATGACCATGTGACGCGGTCCGCCGTCCACTATGAGCGAACCTCGGAAGGACATCTTGCCATTCTCGAAATGGTAGAATGACGTGAGGTTGGCACCAAGGTTATTGATGTAACCAATGTGAAGTTTGGGGTGCTCAACGAATTGATGAGGATGAGTCGGACGACTGGAGTTTGGTCCAAGAAAGAGGTTCGGGTCCTCGGGTTTTTCCTCTTGCGGGATGGGATAGGAAGAACCGTCCGTGAGGTAGCGTGCTACATGATAACCTCCGTCAGGGTAATCCACGAAGACCATGTATTTGCCGTCCTTGCTGAAGGTTCCAAAGGCAGGTCCGAGGCCGGCATTCATGGCTTTGTATTCGGGGGCAATTTTGCCGTCCTTGCCGATTTTGAAGTTTTGGTACTTGCCGCTGCCCTCGTCGACAACAAGCAACTTCTTCTTGTGGTTGGGGTGAAGCGCGAGCCACGAAGGAGACTTGTGCGTCACGTTGGTTTGCGTAACATACTCGATTGTGTCCTTGCCGTTCCAGCTGATGGCGTACACCAGGTCATTGATGTTATCCTGCGTTCCAACAAGGATGGTCGTTTTAGCGGCTGCATTAGGGGCGATTCCAGTATCGAGAGTGGAGGCCGTGTGCAAGGATGCCGCGAAGGCCAAGGCCATGAGAGTGGATTTATTAATAAAATGGTAACGCATATTTGGAAAGGTTGTGTATTGGGGCAGTCTCGGTTTGAGAGACGTTACATCTGAAGTGATGCAATGTGATGCTTTATATATGATGCACCTGTGAAACAAGAAGTAAAGGACTTCCTGCTTTAATGAGAGAATGGAAGAGAGTCGCAGGCTTTACATATGTGGTCGAGACGCGTGCAGCCAAGCGAAGAGTAATTGGACAGCAGGGGCCGAGACCGCGGATCACGGATATTGGAACAACGGCCTATGTGTATTGTTTGTAAAGAGCTTCTGCAGCGCGAAAGAATGTGTGAAGATTGGCACTCCGCGCTTTCTGAGCGCGGCTGGGAATGACCTGCGGAAGGAGGTGAACGGCGCTTGTGGGACGGCCGGGGACCACCTCGGTGCAGCCGTGAAAGGGACGGCGTTGAACGCCATAGGATAGTGTTTCCCAGTGTTTCGACTGACTATTTTGAGGAGCGGTCGGCTGGTTAAAGAAAGAAGAACAAGTCAAGTGACACGCGAGTCAGCGGAGCGTGGGCCCGGGGGGGAAAAGGCAACGAAACGCCGCAAAACGGACGTTCGTAAATAAGATAAATGAACATACCCATGGGCGACCTTCTTCTTTCGGACAGCTTTCGTTTCAGTTGGTGGAAGAGTCACACACAGCGAGCAAGGATAGACCGCACGGACAGTGAACATGTAAATGAGGAGGACGCGCTCTTCGCTTAATGTTGCTACCTTTATATGAACCATATTCGGGTGTAATAAGGACGTCCCTTAGAAGAAAGGCATCAAAACAGACCTTATTTGTATCCAAGCACTTCGTGCTAGACACGACATAAATAACTTATAACGGACCTAAAGAACAAGATGAAATGAGGCAGAACCATTAAGCAGCTGGCACATTCTGAGTTGGTGGCTCCACTTGCGCGTCCGTCGACGCCGAGGTACCAACTACTGGAGCGGGTGGCTCTGGATCAGACTGCTGCACCGCCACATCCTTGTCCTGACCCTGACCTTCATCCTGACCTCGACCCGACTCCTCAACATCGGCGGTGCCAGCTGCTGGCTCTGGCTCCACTGCAGCTGATGAGACTGCCTGTTGAGTTTGCTCACGCCGAACGTCCCACATCCGCGCCAACAAAGCGCTGCGTTCTTCCACCGCGTCTCGCACCATCACCGATCGGCCGGGCTTCCACCGCGTCGCCTCACTCGCGTTAAAGAAGCCCGGCAGGATGCCCTCGAGCGCAAACAGGTGATGCCCGTCGAGCCGAGCGGCAGCCTCATTCGCATGACCTTCCATGTCCCGCACGATCGGACGCAGCATTGGATGCGCGAGCAGCCGAGGGTAGTACCGCCCGCTGACAAGCGAAAGTGACACAACGACCTCGAAACCTTCAGGTAGGATCGGCCGGAAGCGGAACCCGCGCGGGGGTAGGGGCAATGGGACCGTATTCATGTTCTTCGGACGCGAGAGCTGGGTGTTGTGGGCATCTGCGACCTCCCTTGTAGCTCCCACCACCACATTGAAGACTTTGGTACGATCTCGAGTGGGAGTGCTCATTCCCGCAGGGGCCGCATTGATCGGTAGAGGTATTGACGCGACTGATTCTTCGCTCGGCAGTTGCTTCAGGGGTGATGGTGCAGACATGAAAGGCTTGCCGACATGCAACTCGGGGGATGCTCCAGGGTTGCGCGGGCGCTGTGGAGTCGACAAACCAGCCGCCGTCCAACCATCCTGTGCGTCCATAGTTTCGCCTTCAGCCGTCTCGGTGCTAGACTCCCCCGGTAGCGGCTCCTCCCAGTCCTCATCAGCGAGTTCGTACAACATGCCGCTTGCGCGACACTCAGCGTGTACTCCTGCACCGTTTGCGTCGGGGACATCTACAGCGAATAACGCCGACAGCTGCATGAACACGCCGCGGTCCCGGGCGCCATGCGACCCGATAACCTTTTCGTTCGTCAGCAGGTCTGGCCCAAGGTCCGCAATTGTCGATTTGGAGGGCCCAGAGGGAGGCGGGATCTGGGGCGATCCCTTAGGAGCGATCTGACCACGAGCCGCTTTGAGGCGCACGAGGTCGTCCGTCCAGATGCGCTCCGCACCCAACCAGAGTCCCTGGTAGCGAGTTTGGGTGAGAACCAATGGCACCTGGGGAGCTCGAGAACGAAGTGAGTAGCTCTCGGATTCGCTCGCCGGCGCGCTAGCTGAAAATCCGCCAGTGTTTACAGTACGGCCGGGCGAGGGCGAAGGAATGACCATTTTGAACTCCCATTCGTCCGTAGGCGTCCAGCATACCGCAATTCCGGTCGCTATCTCTATAGCAAGCGTATATGGCGCCGTTGCATCCGCAAAACGTTGTCCGGAGATGTCGAGCCCGGATTCCACGGATTCCTCATCTGGAGGGCAAGGGTTGAACCCCGCGATCGAATCCGGTTTAGTTGTGATTCGGTCAATAGGAACATTCTGTAGGGCTTGGAGAAGTTCTTGAGAGGGTGTGTAACCCTGATAGGGTAAAACTTGTGTTTCGACCGCATTGTAATCGTGATTGATACCGAGCAATTTGACCCTGTATATGGTCTTTTGACGCACGATCCACGGCAGGGGACTGTCCTTGACAGATTTGGAGTTTCCAGGATGTGGTGTGATAGGGTATGGAACTCCCCCATTTGTCCCTGCGTCATTCGACGATCCACTTTTCTGGCCGAATTCAGTCACGACTTGGGCCGAGTCGGTCCCATCCTCCATTTCAAAGTCGCCGTCCGCAGAGTGAATAGATGGTGATTTGGGCCGGGGTAGCGTCTCCGCCTTGAAAGTGCATTCGTCAACCAAGCCCGGCCAGAACGTAATGCTCGCCTCAACACCGTGGATTGGAGGGTCGAGTGCGCACCACACGAGCTCCCCTGTACGGTGCCATCGGTGCATCTCCGCAGTGGTGTCAGCATACAAGGTCTGGACATCCGCATAGCGCTCCTGCAACATAATCTGCGAGGGACCCTTCTCCAGCATAGGCTTTGGCACGCGGCGCACGGTGGCATACTCGCTCGGCGCTGTGCGTGGGGAGCGTCGCTCGCGCTCACGACCTACACGGTGCACGCGAGTACCCGCTAAGGGTGTCGAGGGTGTCGAGCGGGATCTATTCTCGGAGATGACTCGCTGCGGGACTTTGGCACAATATTTGCATTCGCAATTCCCGCGGTTCAATGTAGGATCTGTCATGAGCCATATTGCATGAGGCACGAACTCGGGAATGGAACGGAAACGTTTTGTGTGGATGGATCCTGGGAAGTTATGGGAGCTCTGGTTACGTCGGAACACGAGAGGAAAGAGTAGGTGGCGGACCTATTAGATATAAATCCTGTCGAGGGGAGGATCTCTTCCCTTTATGGTGACAGTACATGTGGTAGCCCTCAGGCCAAGATCGGAGGACATAATTTTTACCAGCTGAACCATCAGTCAGAACTGCCGTCGGGGGTGAGCCACCGCGAATGGGTGAGACACGTACATGGTTTTCCCATCCTCTCTGCAGCTTTCATCGCCACTTGACACCTCCAGTGGATATCTGAGCTATCATCTGGCCCAAGCGGCTTCATGTAATTGACCTGCCCATCATGATCGACGACCTCCTTGGTGTTGGTAGGCCATTGCTTAGCATCACCGTCGGTTCTTTGGAACTCTAAGAATTCTGGGTTGGGGGGCAATGCGTGCCCACCTGCAATATTTCTTGAAGCCATAGATGCTATTCTGTGGAAAAATAAGGGTTATGAACCTAGAACAGCCTCTGGTGTTAGACTGCGGGACGCAAAACGCTAACGCTACAGTACTGTAACTAACTCTCTGTGGCGCTGCGCTAAGCCAGTTTCTCACATATTCCTTTTCTCTTTATTACTATTACTAACAACGTCTCTTCAATTTGCCTGCACAATTCGTTATATTTAACCCGCCTGTCTTTATCAACTCCCTCCGCAGCCTTTTTACTGCTTGGGCGTTAAACTACACGGCAAGATGGAGTTGACCATGCAGATCGTCTTCCCATTTTTTTTCGTTGGATCGACGTTTTGATATAGCCAGACATCTGATGTACGCTGTTCCCGTACATAACCTGTCACTTTTACAGCACTGTAGATGTGGAAAGTCGACTATGACCATGGTCGATACAAGTCCTGTGACTGTCCATCCTCGATAATTTTTGTGACCCCTACGAAAACTGCCATTACGCTAGACGAGGGCTGTTGCGGCCCCCTGCTGCCTGCTTGGTTGCGAAATTCCAAATTCGAGTTTGCACAGCCCCGCTGACATATGTGGTGTCACTGGCTTCGTGTCGACTTATCTCTCTGCCATTCATCAGCATCAGTTCGACGCGCTGTCGTCCCCCGCCTATCCTGCGCACCCCTATTGCACCATTCAACATCGTACTCCGAATGCGAAGGATCACTGCGAAATGAAATTTAAAAGCGACGATTCCAGCTGTCGCCACTGTTGGTGAGGACAACCGCTTCCAGATACGTATTCCCTGACCAACGTGACGAGTGTACCCACTCCGATACCATGCATCGTACGCGACCTTCGAGTGTCGACATCCGCTCTACAACATAATTGGATGTGGTCAAGCGTCGTCCTTTGGACTCTGCAGCTGATTCACGATCAACGAAACCCCTGCCAGTTGCTACGGTCTGCTGGCGCTTCGTGGCTTCACAGAGTGTCTAACATGTACAACTTCACATCCACCAACGGAATAAATCGCGCCCCACCGAGGAGAATTAATGGACTCCCAGCCCATAGTAGGGTGTATTCAACCTGGTAAACTCCAATTACGCGTGACGAATCATACCCGACTTCCTGAAGTTGTCTATCTCCTCAGCGTCTTGTACGGCGCCAGGGTGCCATTCTGTGATCTCTCGCACAACGACATCCCCTTTCCCTTTCCTATGAGCTTTGACTTGTAGAAATGGCCAGCCAAGTCTCGTGTATCTGTGTAGGTCACTGACACCGTCTCTAGTTTTCAACCCCAGCACTGCCGCACGCAAAGGTGACAGAATCACACCCACGAAACACTTCTCCCGATCGGCCCCGCATTCTCTCTAAGCATCGCCTCTTCTCTTGGGCCGTGGACCCGACGAGAAATTTGTCCAAATGGCAGATCGCAATTCGCTCAGGATGCAACTGTAGTTGTGGCGTCGGAAGGTCATTGTGAAGTGTTTCGGTATCTAGGCTTTTTCTCACTTTACACCCGGCTTGGGCAATTCTAGGTCCCCTCTGACCCTATCACTGCTCCAAGTCATGGGGAAAGGTGCCAGCGAAAGAACCTGGGCGAGACGAGACCGTCGCTCTTGATTGACGCCGCATACGTTTGGGGTTGCTGGCGGCGATAAAAAAGTTTTTAGGGCAGTACTGTATGCAAGCATATGGTAAGTTACAAATAGGGTCTCAGAAACCGGTTAATTTCCCAGAGGCCAGCTGGTGAGCTCAAGACGCCCATCTCCACAATCCGTTGCGGTGTCCCCGCACTAAGCAATATTGACGCATCAGATTGATTCATGAACGTGGATGCTGACCCCAGATCACCAGCCTCTGGTCCGATTAGGCGTAACTGGTGCAACACTTCTTCCTGTTCTTCATTCGTGTCCCCTGTTCATGTGACAGCTGAAGCCCGCCCAATTATTTCACGCGAACCGTCTCTCCGCATGGAAGGGCAAAGGAAATCGAGGTGAAGAGACCCACTAGTTAAGTGCAACCCCGGCCATGTCATGGTATTGTACCCACAGAAGTAACTGGGCAGCGGTCCCTTCCTAGCTACGCTGTAACTAGCAGGAGAAACAATAAATTCACTTTCCAAGAAAGAAATACGGACGCGTTTGGCTGACAGCTCGATTGTTCTGTTTTAAAGCACGTTTAGGTCAAGTTGACGTATTGTACACGCTCGAGGCCCACAGTTGATTGTCGCTCAAAGCCATGACCTAGTCGATGCACGTCCCATCCTGCAGCCTCAGAGTGCAAACCGCGAATGAGGTGTTATGATACAGAGGAACCTTTATTGCATTACTTCTCAACGCCGCAACACTATAAGGCGGTCGCTGTATACCATAGCTTCTGCTCTCACGTCTTTATCCCGTTCCTCTCCATTCTCCTTTGAGGCCATCCCGTCTCATATTGCATAGCTACATGGGTTGGTTTGAGTCTTGGCAGTATAAGACTGAAACTACAAGGTCTGGAGAGGCTGAAAGGAAAGAGAAGCGGCGAGTGCAGCAAACGAGTGGCGAATTTGGTGATGTGATAGAGTTGAGGGGGTGGTTGTAGAGCGATGAAGGAGGATAGGAGGGGAGTGATAAACGGGGGCATTGTTCAAAAAATGTGCAGAGGACATGGTGAAACATGGCCTAGGGTAGTAGTAAGTGCGCGCATCGTGGGGGATGGTCATGACCTGGGGCGGAGATGCGTTCATGCGGCGCTGTACAAAAACAGGTTGTTCGTAGCAGCGATCTATAGATAGACGTTGCAATATCAGTGTGGATGAAGGGGCGCGCTCTATACAAAGACACAGACCGCGATCGTGTTCTCCCTCGGGTGCCAGCTCGCATGAAGGATCTTCTTGTTGAAGTCCAGCGGCTCGAGTTGCATGGCATCCTTTAGCCCTGGCTTGATTCCATTCTTAGCTCCGAGCGGTTTGTTACCAGTCAAAGGCCCGCCAATTTTCTTTGCCTTGAATGCAGACTTGTCCGCTTGCAGCACGACATCATTCAGTGTCTCCACGTCAAAGATGCGCAGGTAGTTGTGGTATGAACCGGTTAGAACATTCCTGGAAGATGTTCGCTTTGAAAGGACAGACAAAAAGGAAGGAGGAACCCACTTATCATCTCCACTCCATGTGCATTCGAATTTGTCAAAGATGCAGTCGTTCTCGTACAGATCACATAATTTCCCGCGTAAGTGATCATGTATTTGTATTGTCTTCAACGGTCGAGACTCCATGTTGACGTCCCAGATCCTCAATGACAGGTAGTCCCGCGCAAGGATGTATCGCCCATCGCGACTGAACTTGACGTCGGAAATGGAGGAGATAATTTCTGAGAAGAATGATCGATTTGTTGGATCCTCTTCCTCCTCGTACACTGTGGTTAGATCGTCAAACCTCACTCCACAACAGAGTCCGATATGGAGAGTGGGACGGACATTTCGCATGCTGGTCGCATAACGCAGAGTCCCGCATATCCGCGAGCTTGATATTGCTTTTTGAGCTGGAATACATGAACACATTGCACTGTGTCGGATGAAACTCAGCAGCCGTGATAACCTCTGTGAGTTCTTCCATGTTAGCTCTACGGAAATGTTAGCCCAAGGATGAACGGACATTCGATGAGAACAACTGACTGAAACTCTGGTCACTAATGTTCAGATTCCAGAGGTTAATCCGCAAGTCGTCTGCAGAAATGTACGTCTCTTGGTCCGAATTGACGGTGATGGAATGGATATGATACGCGTGGGCGTTGGAGTAAACTTTACGGGGTACGGCAGCGATGATATTGTCTTGATGTTGCATACGTGGTAATCGTAGATGCTGCCTTAACGCTGGCGGTGGAAGAGCTCGTTGACCATCACTCATGTTAGATTCTGATACCACCCGCAACGACTTTTCGAAGACTTTCCATAGCTTGATCGTCTTGTCTACGAGCCACCGCGTCAAAACGCACGAATAAGAGAACGTACATACGCGATGGTACTGATCGAACACCGACGTACCGTTCGTTGAGAGTAAGAAATGTGCAGAATTCTGTCGTTTGCACCATCGAATCTTGTTGATCTTCTCCTCAATCTCGAGAGACTTGAGGTAGTCAAACTCTGGTTCGTGTGACTGGAATTCGGTGTAAAACTTGTATTCGCAGCTCTTCTTCTATGATATCAGTGAAGTGCGTGTCCCACAGATAGACCAGGGCGTGAGATTAGCAACCGTCGATAGAGCGGCCACAGAGGGCAGGGCACACCATATCATTTCGCTCGAATAAGACTACGCGACCGCCCTTGTCACCCGTCGCAAGATAGTTTCCCGTGGTGTCAAACTCGACTGCGGAAATGATATCGGCTGTCCAGGGTCGGAGTATGTGAGCGTGACTGCGCGAAAGATGGAGCGGGGGCCACTCGAGGGTCCAGGGTGCGGGGGTGAAAGAGAGGACATGCCCGACACCTGGACCAGACGCAAAGAGAGGTTTAATTACCTTCTGTGATGTCTTCTACATCACCTTTGTCACCGAAACACTGGGCAAATCGCCAGCCGCCTGATGTGTCCGGATCCATGAGGTGAGGGGGTGTAAAGTAGGCACGGATGGGGCGTAAGATCTAAGGATCGTCCGCCTCTGGGGGAACAGTCAGGCAAGTTATATGATAATAGATTGGTGGCACGTCCGCAAGACGAGTACCGAGGAGAGAGATGAGGCAAGCAAAGGCCAAGGCGACCGCTGGGCACTCGTACGTGTGATTAGGTAATCATGCCTCATTTGGCGTTGTTTGTTTGGGCACCCCCGACGCTTAGCCAAGCCCACTCCCTAAGCCGGGCTGACAACAGCAAACACACATCACAATGCCCATCGCACCTATCACCGGAAAACTCAGGAAGAGGTTCTGGCTTGACCTCTCTTGTGCATTGGGCCTTGGCGTCTCTAGTGCTTATGCCTATTGGTCGGTACTTTTCCCTCTACCGTCAACATATTCGCTGACCCTTGCTATGACAGGTATGGCTTTCATCTGAAGGCTGGTCAGTGTTTGTCGTGCAATTTCGGGCGGTTTTTGTAATTTACTTTCTGACTGTCTTCCTACAGTTCAACGCCAGGAGGAGTTCTATCTCAAGTTGGAGCGTCAAAAGCAGGAGGCGTAGAGAGCTCACCCCAATAGAATGCATTTTGTCATCAAAATAATCAGTTCTATCCATTTCTCGTACTCCTTGAGGCACCAGGCATCGCGTGTACCTAGCTGATTTTCAGCTCTAGTGATTGCACTTGTTGCAAAGTCGCCAAGTCCAAGCATTCAACTTCATGCATGGCGGAATCTCTTCTCAATTCCATAGCTCGACATATCTGTACTTCAGAACATGAGTACAAGTACAATGCACGTTGGTGAATAATAAAGGTTTTAGGTTGCAGAGCGAGGAATAAACAGGTATCGATAAGGTGTAATATACGAAGTGCGACCACGAAACTGAATAAAGAGTCCACATAATTAGCCCCTTAGGCCATGTCCAGGTCTCTATCTGAGCAACCCCATCCGCTTCAGCGTTTCGCAACTCTCTACAGTTTCCGCTTCTATCTGCTTCACCTTTTCCCAATCCGCGCCGATGCCAAAGAAGCCCAAAGCCTGATCCTTTCGCCGTTGCTTTGAGTCTAACCCACGCTGACATACTTCGTACGTTTCCCGCGTAAATGCCTGGTCCACGTATTCTTCAAAGCGCCGCAGAGCGGGCATGGGATGCGACCCATCACTCTGTCCTGACCGTGCAATCTCCGCTGCTATCGGATGTCGAGAGAACTCGGCCGAATTGACGTGATACTGTATACCATGTGTCTGCGTCATCCTTTTCAGGTTGAATCGCGTGGAGGGTTCAAATGAAAAGCGTGGATCCGGTACAGGGGGCGTGGAAAACAGATTCGGGAGAGCAGAGAGTAAAGAAAATCCAAACAGGATTAGGAGGGGGAGGAGCTGAACGAAAAGAGACCGCGGAGTAGCTGGTTCCTGTTGTTGCTCTTGCGGCCTCCCGCGTGTTGTATGAATGCGGGTTGTGCGGAAACCTCCAGGTCCAAAGCTGGTAGTAAACACTACGAATGAATGGCAATCAGATTATACATTCGACCCATAGATTCCACATAAAAGATCACCTGGGCCCGTAGTGAAAGCCGGACCACCGCCGCCGAAGAACATGTTGAAGAGGTCTTCTGGACTCAGCTCCCCTTCAAACGTGGTACCGCCAAATGCACCGGCCGGGAATCCCGATGAAGGCCCCGAAGACGACATTCCACCGAACCTCGACTCTGGATCACCCCCACTACGGTCGTATACCGCCCGCTTTTGTGAGTCTGTTCCAAAAACTAATTAGAAGACCTAGGACAACGCAGGTCCAAGTACGAACCAGAAAGGACTTGGAATGCCTTGGAAACCACTGAGACAAAGTTAACATTTAGAAACCTTTTTAACGAGAGGACGCACTCTTGAAGGCCTCGTCAGCGCCTGGTGCGCCATTTTTGTCTGGGTGTAATGCAAGCGCCAACTAAGATATTGGTTGCAGGAAATTAGGCGTACGTCATGACAATGAATAACACCGCTCACCTTACGATACGCCTTTTTCACATCTGCCTCATCGCAGTCTTTCTTGACCGCAAGGATCTCGTAGTATTCCGTCACCTTACACGTTCGCACGCGCTTGACTACTGCAAGGTTCTCTGCTGTATACTCCCGTTTCTCCTTCGTACTTGTTGACCGGGAGGCGGATTCGGCAGTTGACGGTGCGCTCCGGTGTTTTGTACCGGATGCAGATGGATGTGTCTCGGTTGCCGAGGTGAAGGATGTAGGATCTGTCGTTGTTGATGCCGAGGATGAGGACCTACCGGAGGACCGAGAAGACGAGGACGAGGAAACCTCAAAATCAATCACTTCGAGTAGCTTCACGGCCTCTGGAGTCGAAAAGAGTGCCAACGACTTTTGTGCAAACTTGCGGGCAGAGGCGAGATTACCGGCTGCACGATGCTTCTGGGAAATGTGAAGACAGCGAAGTGCCTCATCTTTGTTGCTCTCCATGAGAAACTTGTTTCTATGCCGCGGTTCGAGATTACAGGAATAGAGGGTGAGAAAGGTCTAGAGAGAGTGCCAGAACTCGACTCCGAAAGTGAGCAGATGGGCCACGCGCATGATGGCTTTACGTAATCATTGCAGGAAAGTATTAGTCACCCGCCTACGATTGCGTTCACACTTTTTACTCCATGACCGCTGATGAGGAGCAGGAGACAGACGAGCTCAGGAATTTCCGTGAGAACTGGAAGAGGGAGGTAGAGGAAAATAAACGACAGCAACCCTGGCAAGACCCCGCAGCTGCCGCGGCACTTCCAGAACAACAATCATCTACTTCGGAAGCCAGTCCCCATCACTCAGGCGTATTCTGGTCGCGTAACGATGCACTTGGGGTGTACAGCAGGGCTGTAAAACATGAGCAAGCTGGCGAACTCGACGACGCGTTGCGACTGTACCGGCAGGCTTTTCGCGCGGACTCCAATGTCGACAAGTTATATCACCTCCGAGAGCAGAGGGCTCGAACTTCAGAGGCCATTTCCCTGACTGCGACAACTGTGGAGGGGAATGCGAAGAACAAGGCGGTGGTCCCCGTTAATGCACGATCTAATTCTATCGTTCCCGTACACATGAAGCCCCCATCCTCTGCTCCGCATGACACCGGGCGACAGGTGTCTAGTCTGCTTGCGATCATCTTGGCAAATTTTCCTATGCCATTATCGTTCGAGCCCGAAGACGAGAGGGTATTGTCACCTCTCCAGCGACTTCCAGACGAACTGCTGGTACACATCCTCAGCTACTTAGGTGCTGCCACGATTGAGGGTTTTGCGCTCGTGAGCAGGAAAGCGAGGATGATCACACTTGACGCCACGATCTGGAGGTCTGACTTCCTACTTTCTTTCTTCTCTAATGTGCAGTGCCGATCATTATGAATCTGTTTGCTTCGAACGGCCTTTTCCGCACGTTGTCATGGTTGAACGAAGAAGTTCTCATTGTGTATCTCTTCACAGGTCATTCGTGGAGGCGCTATACAAGCCGCCACAGATCTCGCCAGAACAGACCCTCGATGACATCTTAGACAAGTCCTCATCAGATTATCGCCGTGTGTACATTGAGCAGCCACGCGTGCGACTGGATGGCGTGTATATCGCGGTATGCCATTACATGTATCTGCCCGTCAAAGAAGTCCATCCTTCGTGTCATTCATTGAAAGTTGCAGCCGACACGGGTTGAGCGAGAATGCATGGGTTAATGTCGGCATCGAGCCTTTTATCGCGCAAATGAATGGGCTGACATGTCACAGATAAGTCACCTTATCACCTACCATCGCTATCTGTGCGTACCGTTACGACATCTTTCCTGAATGTCCTTTCATGCGTGCTCATTCAGGCGGTTCTATCCGAGCGGGCAAGTCATTTCGCTCCTCGCGAATGAAGAACACGAGCCACAGCAAGTAATCACGATGCTCAGACCAACACTTCGCATGAAGGTGTGGGTTAGAGGACCAATGTCATGGATTCGGTTTTAAACAATCTCTCCCAGGGGTTCTATATTGGCACGTGGAAGCTCTCCGGGTTAACTGTGCAGATTTCGAACCTGATGGATCCGTCGAATCCGACCGCACGTTACTCATTCCAAATGACACTCACGCTGCGGTCACGTCCATTGGGCCGATGGAATAAGTTAGAGTCCAACGAGTACGAATCGATAAATATAGAGGACGGGGAAGCGACGGCATTGGGGCTGAAGAACGAGAGACCGTTTTGGTTCTCCAAGGTCCGGTCATACAGCAGTAGGATAGAGTAGCAGAGCAGTTGCCGCGGATCGGAATGGACGGTGCTCATCGTTTGATTTCACCGAGTGGGACGGATGGCCGTGCCCGCGGGAGGAAATTTGAGCGGCCAATTGAGGAAAGTCGCCACTTGTGTCCTGTCCACCTCAGCACAACTTTCTTTCCCCGCCTCACCCTCGCCCCGCCGCCGTCTAGGCAACACCTCTTCTCCTGGGCAGATGTCGCCTTTCTTTTCTTCCGTATTTTTTCCTTTCACTTCCAACTGTCCTTGCGCCACTTTCGTTGACTCGGGTCTCCTTTAACAACCACATTGCTTTCCGTCAACTCTCCCCCACTTTCTCTCCGCACTACCATAGCCCCAACGCGTCTGAGCCAGTACCCATCTTTCTATAATACTCACACCAAAAATGCATCCGGTCCTCCTACTAGATGAAGTTCTTAGAATTATCTTCAACCATATTGACCGCGACTTGAATCGTTTACCCGCTCTCAAAACCTTTTACTGTCTTGCCACCGTGTGCCATGCATGGAAGGACCCCGCCTTGGACTATCTGTGGGCATCCCTTGCCTCGGTTGACCCCCTGCTTGCCCTTCTTCCGCGCGTGAGTGTATTACTCATAACATACCTGGCTGTCTTAACAATGCCGGCTATAATGTGCATTATAGGATGTACCATGTGGTTGTATCCCCTCTGATCCTCTTGCACGGTTCCATGCCTACGCTTCGCGGGTCCGAAACGTGGGCCAGGGTCTGTGCTCTCTGCCTAGGTGCATGCTATATCCCAACCGTGACCTCGTGGACGCGAGTACCTCTAAAAACCTAGTTATTCCATCGCTTCGATCTGTGAACTTGGTTTTGAAGGGACCGACCAGGCAGGATCTCCCCTTCGCCCTGTACCTGTCAAGCAACTTGCAGAGCATCACCGTCGATGTTGGCTTTCGCACCAGTAAAGAGACGAAGAGGCTTAACGAACCATTATGTGTCTATTTGGATGCTATCGCACATGTCTCGACAAATTTACAATACCTTTGCCTGCGGGGTCGGCTTTCGGATCGAGTTGTCAGCTCTATTGCCGTCATGCGCTCGCTTCGATCCCTTAGCGTTTGTGGTGGCTCTCAACTGATGCCACGTACGCTAGCATCCATTGCATGTTTCCAGAACCTAGAAAATTTGCGCCTGCAGTTAGATTGGCCAAACATTTCAGACCTGACCAAAAGTTTCGGTTCGGTCAGCTCAAATACCGCGCTCTTCCCCTCTCTTCGGGTCCTTCGTATCCGCATATCCCCGGCAGCAGCTGAGGTGTTTTTCACGCACCTTCCAGAGGGCAGGTTGCACACTGTTCATTTGGAATCAGACACGAAACCCCGCTCCGTCGATTCCTGGACGCCCGCGCTTGCCATCCTCGCCGAAAAGACCCATTCTTCCCTGACGGACCTTTCCTTCGAGGTTTTGACCAGCTTTTGCGAGGCATTCGATGACGTCTCCTCGCCTAACCTTTATATCACACTTCCCATTCTTACCCCACTCGCCCGTCTCGCCCACTTGCGTCGCTTTGTGTACGACGCGTGCGTCCCTCCAGACCTAAGCGACGCGGATTTTGCGACCGTCGCGAGCTGGTGGCCCGAAATCGAGGAACTTGCGCTGTGGTCGCGTCCCGTCGGGTCTTTCGACCTACCGGCATACTTTACAAGGCAGTCACACGCCGCTACCCCTGCCAGTTTGACAGTTCTTGCCGCGCGTTGCCCGCGTCTGCGCCGGCTCAGTCTCCCTACGGACGTCGCAGTCCTCCCCCTGCTCGCCCATCCGCCCATGGCCGTTCCTTCGCAGACAGTGCTCATGCGCTTGACGATCGGGTGCGTGCGTACGGGCAAGACGATTGACCCCGCCGGCCTCGCGGAATGCATTTACCGTGCATTCCCAGAACTCGAGCAGTTTGAGTTCGAGTGTGGTGATGAAAAAACGTCGTGGGCAGATGTGTTCGAGTGCTATCATGGCCTTGGTGGCCACGCGGTACCAGTTTGAGTTTGGCTCCATAGATCTCTCTCATAGAATGATTTAGCTGACATTAATCCCCTTTTATTCATAGAGTTGGGCAGTAGAATTTTTTTCTAGACCTTCATTCCTGATGAGCCCTAATACGCTAGCGAAGTGTACTGTAATTTAATTTCTACCTGTTCTTACTTCTTTTTTGTATAGATCACCTTGCTATGAAATTATTCCACAGGTGACCATCTGTAAAAGACTTGCCAATTGCAGCCTGAAGGCTTACAGTACATACAGTACATCATGCAAAGCCTTTCTTCTCCCCCAAGAAGAAAAAGGCTCATCTAGAGTGGGTAGAAACACACAAACATTCTTCTCTAATGAACCCAAATTGAATAATTTCAGGCTGGTGGGCATCACTTTTGTTGGAAGCTGGGGCAAGAGTTCAATGAGAGATACAGTAAGATCATGGTTTGGGGCTGCATCACAGCCAAGGGCTTGTGCAAAATTTGCCACATCAAGGGCAATATGGACACCAAACTGTACGTCAAGATCCTTGATTATGATGTCCAGGGTCCTTGCAGGACCTGGACATCAACAAGAAGGACATCTAATTCCAGCAAGGCCCTGCTCTCAGTCTAATGACAGATTCCCACAGATGATCCTGGATTTCCCCAGAGCTAGTTCTCACTGGGATTGAAGCCCTACAGCTGCCGTGACTGGGTTCCTGACTTCAAAGCGGCCAGTTCACTGGGAGGAGCTACACCGTGACTGGCAAGTCGTTGGGATGGGAAGGTTAAATATTCAGATTTCGACGTTCTTGTCTGGAATGGACATCTTCAACTCTCGTCGGCTGATCTCAAGCGGCCAATGTGTACAATAGTTGCGATGGTCTTACCGAGCTATCTGCCAGTGCGGGGTAAAACAACGCTGGGCCCGAGTTCCGCGCCACTCAACACGGGCCCTTTCCACTTTGCAGTCACACTAGTCATGTGAGGTGGAAGTCTCGAATCAAAGTAGTTTCATGTTTAGGGATGATAAAAACAAACCACTGTCCTGCAGTTGCCAGATAGAGCTCACGCCGACACCAATCACGAAGTAGAGCCAGACACTCTCTTAATCATAGCATCTGTTCAGCAGCTCAGAAAGGGCCGGGCTTAGAATGTAAAGATCGGCATGTATGTATAGTTTTCATTGCGAGACACATGCGGTGGCTGCCACGGCCAGAGATAGACTACGCTACAGGAGGTTTTGTACCGGGCTGGAATGTGTATGTTAAACCACACTTGCCACAGTACTGGCGGTCTTCGTGGAACGACATCTGCAAGAGTAAAGGTATTGAACATGGTGCTGGTGACTTAGGGATAAATATACGTACAAAGACACCAGCTCCGCAGGTAGGGGTTGGGCACTCGCGGCGAAGACGCTTAATCTTGCCGTCTGACTCTACCTTGTAATACTTCAAGATGGCCAACTTGACCTTCTTACGTTTGTGCTTGACCTTCTTGGGGGTCTATATGTATCACATGAGTTTGAAAGATCAAGAGTTACTGTTAACATGGTGAAACATACGTTGTAGGTCTTTTTCTTGCGCTTCTTCGCGCCACCGCGTAAGCGGAGAACGAGGTGAAGGGTGGACTCCTTCTGAATGTTGTAGTCATTCAACGTGCGTCCATCCTCGAGTTGTTTTCCAGCGAAAATGAGACGCTGTTGATCTGGAGGAATGCTAAGGTTGGACATTAGGTTAGGGCACTAATGAGAAGCACAGTCCCGAAGCTCACCCTTCCTTGTCTTGGATCTTGGCCTTGACATTGTCGACAGTATCAGATGATTCCACCTCTAGGGTGATCGTTTTTCCAGTGAGGCTACAAACGATAGCAATATGAGATCGAGAGGGATTCCTCAGTAAAATAATACTCACGTCTTAACAAAGATCTGCATCTTGTGCTAGGAGAAAATTAGCCAAGGTGTGATATGGTGATAGAAAACATGCTGACTGGACGCCTCTATCTATCCAGCGAATTAATCGGTGGAGTCTTCGACGAGGCAAGCCGGTCGTTGAATGAAGTGCAGTACAAGAGCAAGTGATTGAGCTGCTTATGGATTTCTGTCGATGGTCTGTGCGTGGGATTAAAATAAGGTTTGCTTCGCATTACGCCGAGTGAGGCGTCGCGTTCGCGTCATGACATTGAGACGCGTCGTCTCGCGGACGCGTCTTCCACTCTGCATACATTCCGTTCCACCATGGACAGTGACGAAGAGATGCAACAAATCGACTCTGGACTTCCCTCCTTCTCGTCAGCGGCTAAAGGGAAAGGCAAGGCTGTCCTTCACGATGAACTCGAGGACCCGGCAGGGGGAAGGGACGATACTCTTCCTTGGTACATGAAATCTCTCTCGCGTTCAAGATAATGGCCAACAGACACACACAGGGTGGAGAAATATAGGCCAGTGACATTAAGTGATGTTGTTTCTCACAAGGACATCATTGGCACTAGTCAGCCCTACTTCCACTGTTATCCGTTTAGCTCATCATTTCCAAACTAGTTGAAAAGTTTATCGAGAAGAACAGACTACCTCATCTTCTTTTTTATGGCCCGCCTGGTACCGGAAAGACCTCGACAATTATTGCCGTAGCAAGGCGAATATACGGTCCCACATTTCGAAAACAAATTCTTGAGGTGAGTTCCTATCCATGGCACGGTATGATCAAAGCACTCATCTCTGCTAGCTAAATGCCTCCGATGACAGAGGCATCGACGTTGTGCGCGAACAGATCAAGCAGTTCGCAGAGACCCGAACGCTATTCTCGAAGGGTTTCAAACTCATAGTATTGGACGAAGCAGACATGATGACCACTGCGGCGCAAGCTGCTCTTCGTCGTATTATCGAGCAGTACACAAAGAATGTCCGCTTCTGCATCATCTGCAATTATGTCAACAAAATAATCCCTGCTATTCAAAGCCGCTGTACTCGCTTCCGCTTTTCGCCACTCCCTATTATAGAAGTCGAGAAGAGGTTGAATCATGTCGTGGAAGCTGAGAAGTGCGCAACTCATTTATTGAAAACCTTCCTACTTCATTAATGCATTAATGTAGTGTCAACCTCACTGATGATGGCAAAGCCGCTCTGCTCAAGCTATCCAAGGGAGATATGCGGCGTGCTCTTAACGTACTGCAAGCTTGTCACGCAGCTTATGAACGCATAGGAGAGACTGAAGTCTACACGTGCACCGGAAGCCCACACCCGGCGGATATTGAGGCCATTGTGAATTCGATGCTGTCAGAAGAGTTCACGACCTCCTATCAGAGTGAGTGCCCCTACGTACACGGGAGTCATTGACATGAATCCGATGATTGGCGTTAGTGATCACTGCACTAAAGACCGATAGAGGTCTGGCTCTACAAGATCTCCTTGCTGGGGCGTATGAATATATTGATACCGTTGAATTTCCACCCGCAGCGCGAGTATACCTCCTGGACCAACTGGCGACGACAGAGTCAGCTGTCTTCCTGCGTCCTAGCCCACATTGCATTGCTCACCTTTTGACAGATATCGGTTATCAGCTGGGGCAAATGAAAGGCTTCAACTGACCGCGCTCCTGGGAGCGTTTAAGAACGCAGTGGAACTGACGGCAAAAGCAAAGTCAAAAGAGTAGTACTCCACATGTTTAGATAGTTCTCGAATGCACAATTTGATGCCGTCACGCGCCGGCCCGGACGCGTGGTTCGAGAAGCCAAGCGACTTGTTGCCATACCGTATGATGCATTATTGCACATGGCCTTTCCAGTACCCTCCCATCTACCGCGAAAAGCGGCCCCTCAAGGCATCTCATCGAGGATTCTTTCAAAAATATCCTCCTCAACTGTCAAGACATTAAATGCAGATCTTGCAGCGTCATGGGTCGCAGAGCTCGACGAGGCCATCCTCGGGTTTAAAGTGCATCTCGCATGTCTAAATTGTATAACTTATGTATACTGACCTCTGCATAGACTAAAATCCACGAGCAGGTATATAGTGATCTTCCGCTGCTCGAACAACAACTAGCATCTTCAAAGGCCGTGCAAGAACGTCTCGCCGCACTAACCGCAAATGTGAACGAACTCAGCGACGCCGTGTCGCATCCAGAGGTAGCGGGTGTCTTTAGCCTTTCTGCGACATGACAATTGAGATTTTTGCGAAGCTCGGGACCATTTCCACCCTACTACGAACCTTGTCAGCGCATACCGCATTGGCACAACAAACACAAGACACCGAAATGACGTATAACGCAATGGAATGTCTCCTACAATCTCGGAAGGAATATGACACCCTTGTCAGCCTTACCGATGAAGGGCGGCTTGCCGAGGCAGTGGAGGCCTCAACTCGGCTTCAGGGTTTACTCAATGCCGCGCCGTCCCCCTTGACGGAAGCAGAAGTATTTTCACAGTTGAAGGTACATCTGGTGCAATACAGTACCTATTGTGAGAGATTGAATCTTTTGGTTTCTCGTCTAGGTTGCGTTCAGGACCGTAAGAGACCGTGTAGAAGAGCAGCTTAACGACGCGTACGCGAGGAGTTTGGTGCTCTCCAATCGTGAACTCACGATATGGTCCTCAGTCCAAGGTAAGCCTATTATATTTCATGCCACTGAAGACACCTCACACTATTTCAGTGCGTCAGTCAACGACTTTGGTCAACTTATCGTCGATTCTTTCCTCCCTTTCCGAAACCTCCCTCTCAAACCACTTTGCTACGCTCCGCCGCGACATCAATGCATACTACATTGACCATCTTCTCACCCACCCCACTTCTCTCACACACTCATCCACGAAGGATCCCTCCGGGATTTCATCGCAGACGCTCTCTTTTCTTCCCTCTCCTCCAAGTTTCGAGGATCTATCGCTACGTTTTGAAAATGTGGCGTCCGTCCTGGATTTTCTCAATGTGCATCTGTTCACTGCCTTACCTCCCCCACACGTAGCAGGTTTCAAGAGAACATTATGCAAACCGATTACCACTGCTTTGTTACAGCAGTTTCTAATCACCCACCTCCCGTCCTCGCTTGTGGCTCTACCGCCCTATCTTCACCTCGTGGGGCAGGCCAAGAAATTGGAAGATAAGTATATTGTAAACATACTCGGTCAGGATCCACGCGACCGTGAGATTGAAACATGGGCCGATGCCGTGTCATCACACTACGAACGAAAACGAAGAGCACAAATACTGGAGGATGCAAGACAGATGATTTTACGTCGAGACGATGGTTTGCAAATCCGTGTCGACGTTGACTTATTGAATCTCCCACCAACTCCACTGCCCAGTTCCGTCCCTGCCACTCAAAGCTCGGGTCCCAGTTCCGAAGGGG
>WNFQ01001513.1_pt1 | contig 21200 bp, 26 predicted proteins | sample 5400171 | NCBI WGS metagenome assembly WNFQ01 (sample SAMN13153356, study PRJNA577476) | soil metagenome | isolation source: 20 cm soil under Madrone tree | place: USA:California | collected 2016-06-14 | reverse complement strand
TGCCGCCGAGCGAAGTTGTGGACTTCAACCAGCTCTATGGACAGAACTGTGCAGGATGCCACGGCGTGGATGGCAAGGGCGGAGCAGCCATCGCACTGGCCAACCCCGTCTTTCTAGCAATCGCTGACGACACCGCGATTCGCCACACCGCCGCCCACGGAGTACCCGGCACTCCCATGCCCGCCTTTGCACAGAGCGCAGGTGGAATGCTTACTGACAAGCAGATCGATGCCCTGGTGCGAGGGATGCGGTCATGGGCGAAACCCAACGTTCTCGGCGATCAAACGCCGCCGCCTTATAAAGCGACTGCTCCTGGAGATCCGCAACGTGGCGCCGATGCATATCGCACATACTGTTCCTCCTGTCATGGAGCAAACGGTCGCGGGGGAAGCAAGGCCAGCTCGATCATCGATGGTTCCTACCTCGCACTGGTAAGCGACCAACAACTTCGCACAATCGTGATTGTGGGCCGGCCCGAATTGGGTGCGCCGGACTGGCGCCGTGACGTCGAGGGCCGACCCATGTCGGCCCAAGAGATTTCCGATGTCGTGGCCTGGCTTTCCAGCCAGCGGTCAGAGTTCCCGGGCCAACCGTACCCGATTTCTTCGATGAACCCGGCCCAAGGAGGACCTCGATGAGCGTAGAAAACGGGATGTCAAGACGCGCAGCTCTTGTGAAACTGGGAATGTTTCTTAACAGCGTTGTCGCTGTTGTCTTGGCCGTGCCGATCGTGCGCTACCTCCTCTCGCCCGTGACACGCGGCCGAAAGATCGGTTACGAGTCATGGCTTTCACTGGGCGGGCTGGAACAGTTTCCCGCTGGGCAGACTCGACTCGCCACCTATCGAAATTCGCTGGTCAATATCTGGGACGGAGAAACCGGCAACATAGCGTGCTGGGTTCGTAGGGTTGATGATCAAACTTTCCAGGTCTTTGCCATCAACTGCGCGCACCTCGGATGTCCGGTTCGCTGGTTTCCACAATCAAGTCTCTTCATGTGTCCCTGTCACGGCGGCGCTTATTACCAGGACGGTTCGCGCGCCTCCGGACCTCCCGAGCGCGGCTTGTTCCAGTACCGCTACAAAATTGAGGATGGAAAACTTCTCATCAAAGCTGGTGAGATGCCAACCCCTGGTCAGCCCGTAGCGAATAACTCGGGAGGGAAGACGACATGCGCCTGATCCAAAAACTCGGTGACTGGTTCGACCTGCGGTTGCAGCTTGGAGCGCCAATTCGCGAAACGGCCAGGCACCCAGTTCCGCGCGAGACCGCCAGCTGGTTTTATGTTTTCGGAAGCGCAGCGCTCACGTGTTTCATGCTCCAGATTGTCACCGGCATTCTGCTTGCTCTGATTTACGTGCCTTCCGCGGGAGAGGCGTGGAACAGCCTCCAAACGCTCAATCATGGCATTTCTTTGGGTTGGTTCATGCGAGCCATGCACGGATGGGGCTCGAATTTCATGGTTGCGATTGTGCTGATCCACATGGTGCAGGTCTTCCTCTTCGGGGCATACAAGTTTCCGAGAGAGCTTACCTGGATCGTGGGCGTCCTTCTTTTACTGATAACTCTGGGAATGGCTTTTACTGGTCAAATCATGCGATTCGATCAGGACGCCTACTGGGGACTGGGGATCGGTGCCTCGATCGCAAGTCGGGTTCCCGTGATCGGACCTTGGGCTGTGAACCTGATGCTCGGCGGCCCCATCATCGCCGGTGCGACCCTATCACGATTCTTCGCGCTGCACGTTTTTGTCGTCCCAGGACTACTGATTGCCTTCGTCGGCTTACACCTGCTGATGGTGCTGAAATTAGGCATCAATGAATGGCCCATGCCAGGTCGCATCGTTCGGCGCGCCACGTATATGCAGGAATATCACGAACTCACTCACAGGCAGGGTGTGCCCTTCGTGCCGAACGCGGTGTGGAAGGACATTTTCTTCTCGGGCTTCATTCTTGTTGCGATTGCTGTTTGCGCGGTTCATTTTGGCCCCTTTGGTCCAAGCGGCCAGCCGGATCCGACGATCATTCAGACCGCCCCACGTCCCGACTTCTTCTTCTTGTGGCTGTATGCGCTGCTCTCATTCCTGCCCCCATCCGCGGAGACGCCGATCCTCCTGATTGGCCCTGCCATCGGAATCATTGTCCTTCTAGCACTTCCGTTTGTAGCAGGCGAAGGTGAGAAAAGCTGGAAGCGCAGGCCGATCGCCCTGCTCACAATTCTTCTGGTCGCAGTAGCCCTCGGCACTTTAACTCATTTAGCTGAGCATGCACCTTGGAGCCCTGTGATGGATGCTTGGAGCAGCCAGCCGATTCCGGCTGAATTCCTGCAGGGTCGGACGGCATTGGAACGCCATGGTGCTCTCGTGTTTCAAGCCAAGCAATGTCACAACTGTCACTCACTGAATGACAAAGGAGGTCAGCGCGGGCCCGCGCTGGACACTGTTGCTCTCCGCCTTACCGAAGACCAACTCATTCGCCAAGTAATCCAGGGCGGGGCCTGAAGACTCTGCATCCGGCAAATCAAAAGCCAGCACGCAATGCTTCTCAAGCAATGGCGCTCGGCGCAAGCGAGGTCTCACCACGGTAGGCCGCGCCATGTTCGAGCCCCATGCACACATGCAATCGTGGTCGCTCCCGCTCGCCATCACGGTCACGCTGGTGGTAGCGGCATTGGTTTACCTGCGCGGCTGGCTTTCTCTTCGAAATGCTTTCCCAAACCTAATTCCCGGCTGGCGGCTTGCCGCATTTATGACTGGACTTTTTTCAGTGTGGGCTGCCGTCGCGTCTCCTCTTGCCACACTTGATCATCAATCACTCACGATTCACATGATGAAGCACCTTCTGTTGATGACGGTTGCTGCTCCGCTAGTTCTAGCCAGTGCCCCCGTGTTTCCGCTGGTGTGCGGATTACCGAAGCTCTTCATTAAGAGCCATCCTCCCCTCGCCAGTCTGCCCCCACGATGGCTCGAATCCTGTCTTAGGCATCCTGTGTCGTGTTGGTTGGTGGGCGCGGCGGCTGTAATTGGATGGCATCTTCCCGTCGCCTTTCAGTTGGGCATGCGTTCCCAGTGGATGCATATTTTGAAGGACGTGTCTTTTCTGGTGGCCGGCCTGTTGTTCTGGTGGCCCATCGTGCAGTCTTCGCCGAGTGCGACGAAGTCACCTCGGTGGTCCATGGCCTTGTACCTCTTCCTAGCCACGCTCCCTTGTGACATTCTTTCCGCGTTCCTCGTGTTTTCTAACCGACTCGTGTACCCCATCTATCTGTCCACACCTCACCTGTTCAGTCTGCCTCCCCTTGCGGACCAGGAATGCGCAGGCGCACTGATGTGGGTCTGGGTGACATTGGCATATCTGGTTGCTGCCGTCGTCATTACAATACAGATACTTCAGCCGTCGAACACGCAATCGCAAAGAGCAATACAAGCCGCGAGAGCCGAACGAGTGCAGGCCGGTCACTGAATGGCGCGGCGTACTCTAAACGTGGCGACTGAATCTATCCTTATTATTGCGGCTGCGCCTGCGACGGCAGTAAATGTCCAGCAAACGCTGGCAGTTCGCGTCCGGGCAGCGGTGTCAGATTATTGGGCGCTCACCAAGCCGGAAGTCAACTTCTTGATCGCCATTGCGACCCTCACTGGCTTCTATCTGGCCTTTCCACGCCAACTTGTTCACTTTCCGTGGATGCTACTCGTCCACACTCTTCTGGGTACGCTAGTGGTTGCTGGCGGCACCGGTACGTTGAATCAATACATCGAACGCCGTTTCGATGCCCAGATGCGCCGGACTGCCCGGCGGCCGCTCGCGGCTGGGCGGCTGAAACCTTCTGTAGTTCTTTGGTTCGGTGCGGCGCTGTCGGCGGGGGGCAGCATTTATCTCGCGATCGCCGTCAATCGACTTGCGAGTATGCTCTCGATCGTCACGCTATTGTCTTACCTGTTTCTCTACACTCCGCTTAAGCGAAGAACACCTTTATGTATTCTGGTGGGTGCCTTCCCAGGGGCTATGCCGCCCCTCATCGGGTGGGCTGCAGCATCCGGTAGATTGAGTTTGGGGGCATGGGTACTCTACGCCCTGCTCTTTCTGTGGCAGTTTCCTCATTTCATGGCTATCGCGTGGGTGTACCGCGACGACTACGATCGCGCGGGGTACTGCGTGCTGCCTCAGGGCCAGGCGAGAGACAGTGTTCTGAACCTGCAAACCATATTGCCGCTCCTGGCTTTGTTCCCCATTGGTCTCCTGCCAGCCTCGGGAGGTCGGCCAAGCATTCTCTACTGCTTGGGGGCGTTGCTCCTGAGTTTGGGGTTTTTCTATCACGGGGCACGGTTCGTGCTTCACAGATCCAACGCGGCTGCGCGTCGACTCCTCGTCGCATCGATCATCTATCTGCCATCACTATTCGTTCTGATCAGCCTTCTTGGTGGGTCTTCAGGCCACTGTGGTGGACATTCGACGGCCTTGAAGCCTGCTAGCTCTATGCAGAGATCCCCTCTGCTGATGTGGCTTCAAATCTCCAAACACGACCTGGCCCAAGCCAAGTTCCTGGATCTCAAGATCTGCGCCTGAGCGAGTGAATGAACCGTTGTGGACGCATGCACTAATAAATCCGCGTGCCACCCGCGTACAGAAGGCTTGACATCCTCACATCGAGTCTGACGCCGATCGGTGTCACTGCAATTGCGACAGCGAGTCCGGCTGTCCGCCGATCACCCAACCGACCGATTCAAGCGTGCTCAGAATCAGAATGCGTTCGGAGTCCTTCAGAGTAGTTGGAGCCGGGGAAGTGGTGATAGCCAAAGTTCCTACCGCCGGCAAAGGATTGGGAAGCACGCCATCATTGGAAAGAATCACGGCACGTTCGATCAGGTTCTGCAGTTCGCGGATGTTGCCTGGCCAGTGGTATGACGTGAGCGCAGACATCGTTGTCTCAGGAACGTGCTCGATCTGACGACTCATGCGGCGGCCATAAATCTCGACAAAGTGGGCCACCAGGGCCGGAATGTCTTCGCGACGTTCGCGCAAAGGCGGCAACAGCACCGGAAATACGTTCAGGCGATAGTAAAGGTCGCTGCGAAATTCGCTCCGCTTCACCATTTCCGTCAGATCACGGTGGGTGGCTGCAACCAGCCGAACGTCCACTTTGTGTGTGCGGGCGCTACCCAATCGCTCGAACTCCTGTTCCTGAAGAACGCGCAGCAACTTCGGCTGCAACGCTGGCGGAATATCCCCCACTTCATCCAGGAAGAGCGTGCCTTTGTCGGCTAGTTCGAAACGGCCGATCTTTTGCGCGATGGCTCCAGTGAACGCGCCCTTCTCGTGGCCAAACAGTTCACTCTCCAGCAGATCCAGCGGAATGGCAGCGCAATTCAGCCTGACGAACGCGCGTCCGCACCGTGAGCTGAGATTGTGAATCGCATGCGCGATCAGCTCCTTGCCGGTGCCGGTCTCTCCCTGGATAAGAACGGTGGAACCCGTAGGGGCAACTCGTTCGACTTGTTCGAGCGCCGCTTCCAGGGCAGGACTAGTGCCTATGATCTGCTCGAATCTGCGCTCATAAGATGCTTGATCACCACTCCCGAATCTTTGGAAAGCTCCCACAGAGAACCTCCTGGCGCGCACGCACTCGTTATCGGACTCAATTTTCCAGAGCGGCTCGAACGCTCTCGAGCAGGACCTCATCATCAAAGGGTTTGGCCAGGAACTCGACCGCGCCTGCTCTTAGCGCCTGCATTCGCATTTTTGTGTCGCCGTGTGCCGTGATGAAGATGGTCGGAATTCTGCAATGCTCAGCGTTCAGTTGGGCCTGCAATTCCAGACCGGACATTCCCGACATGCGGATATCCGCGATCAGGCATGCAGCCTGCTGCTGCTGGCCAGAGTTCAGGAATGCTTCCGCTGACTCAAACGCTTGTGACGGCAGTCCCACGGATTTCAGCATGCCCTGCAATGCTATGCGCATCAACTCATCGTCATCGACAATCGCGACCACTTTTTCCTTCGTCTGAATAGCCATGATTCCAACTTATCGTTGGGTCGACGACGGCGCAATCATGCTTTGGTATGAGGTCTATAGTACGGCGGCGCTTAACACGCTGGAAGCGCCTGTCACTGCCATTCATGGACCTTGGCTTTGGTGGGAAGAGTAAGGTGAAAGCTAGCGCCGACAGACCAAAGGCCGCCGCCGTGCGCTCAAAGATTCGTCACTATCAGACAATAGGCTCCGGGCGGTCAGCAAATGCTGTAACGCGGAGATAAGTGTACCTGTGCTCACGCAGCTGTCTGTCCATGAGGATGAGCTGTCAATCTGGTCACCACACAGCGGCATTAGGGGAACGTTTGGGCGAATTTGCTTTAGGCTCTGCGCCACGTCAAAGTCGGCCTGTTCTCTCGCCCGATTGTCGAGCAAGATGACATCGACTGCTTGCATGACGTATAGCAGGGCGACCCCTTCCGTTAGGCTGTTTGCGGTCACGATCTCACAGCCACTTTCCTTGAGTACGGCTAATACGGACTTGCTACTGTTAGCTCGGTCGGATATGTGGAGAATTGTGTTGTGCTCCGTCATTTTTCGGCTCCCTCTGTGCGTATGTAGTAACCGACGGTGCGGCCTCTACCGCGGCCGTTTGGCTGCGCCTCTGTCTCAATATCGTTAACCAGATGCTTCGTTCGAATGGATCTTCTTCTCAAGCCGCTTGGCAATTTGCCTGACACTCCCTCGCTTCACGCCGTATTCGAATCGCGATGAGCGAGCGAATGCCAGGCTACATGCTCAATTGCCAGCTCCGCCAATATCAGAGTTTGATACCGTCGCCTGATTAGCCACGATGGTCTGTTGCTTGTCTTGAGCTAGCTCCTTTTCCTTCTGCTTGGAATACAGGAACTCGTTCCCGGTTTCGTTGCCCGGATAAAACCACTTCAGGAGGACATCCGGTTGTCCGGCTCCTCGTTCCGCCAATGCGACCACGGTATGTCCAGTTGGCTCCTGACGCTCCGTTGGAACCGTCTGAAGGGTTGCATAGAGGACTGTCCTGTCCGCATTGAAGATCCGGACCATATTTCGATCGGAATCAGTGTTGGCCAACTTGAATAAGTAGCTCCCCGCAGGTAATACCTGCCCCGGGATTTGGATCGGCTGGCTGAAAGTGATTGTGGTGGCTTGGTCAAACTCGTCAGCATGAGCAGCGAGTTCGAAGAAGAGGGAAAAAGCAATGATTAAACCCGCGACGATGTAGCCTTTGTTGATTTTCATTTGGTTTATCTCCTCGAAATAATGTTGGTATCTCACTTCACGTTAAAAAAGGAACTTCGCGACCGCTTTTCCTGCCTTGCCAGTATCCTTGGCGACTTTGTAAGTCCCCTTGCCTGCGGCCTTGACTGAATGGCCGACAACATCGGCTCCGAACGACGGGGCCGACATGCAGAGAGCAAGAGCAATGAGAGCAAGAAGCTTTTTCATGTTTCCTCCTTTCGTTTTCTGGCCGTGCGTGGCCCGCTTACTCCTGGCCCCGAGAGTAAAAGCTCGAGGACCAAGATTCGGTACGCCACGCATCAGCATCGCGCCTTTCTTTTCACACTTTGGTTAAGGCACAGCAGATGCCAAAACGAGGCCGGATGCAGGTTTGCCTAGAAGGGATTTATTCTGAAGAAGTTATGCCGGTCAGGGAGTCCGGGACAGTCCAGCGACCGGAACTGTCGGAAGCGTCGGTGCCCGCTCCGTCGTGTTCCGACGCTTGGTTCCGCTCGATTCCGAGCTTCTTCATTCGCGTAATGAACATGGTCCGCTTGAGTCCAAGGCGTGCGGGAGCGCCGCCTGGTCCGCCAACCCCACCGTGGGCTTCTTTGAGGGCGTAGATGATTTGATTGGGATTAACTTCGGCGAGAATACTGCGCAGCGGGATACGTCTTGTCGATTTCGCGTGTGCCGCGTCATCGGCTGGCGCAGGCATCGTGCGAGAGTGCAGTTCCGCAGCAGGCACGTCTAAGCTGGGCCCGACGAGAGGATGACAGATCGCTCGATTACAGTCTCCAAGAAATGCCGCGAAGCAACGTCATGGTCGCCTGACTGCGCCTCCAGAGATGCGCGCAATCTAAAATTCACTCCATATTCACTCCATCTCGAATGCTAGATATTGCAATTTTCCTTTGCGTTCAACCTGAAGAACAACGGGATCACCAGATCTGAGATTGCGAACCAAGGTCTCGAACTGTGACGTTGTCTGCAATGCTGTGCGATCGACGGCGCGAATGATGTCGCCCGTCTCGAGCCCGGTGTCCAACGCGTTTGGCCCGCTGATCTGGGCCACGACTACGACTCCAGAGTCGCTGCGCGTGCCATGCAGCAGTGGCCTCACATGGCCGTCCAGGTCAGTGACAAGAATGTTCAGTTTTCGGATCAAGCTCTTCTTCAGTTCAGGAATATCGCCCAAGTCATCTACGTTCTCGTGGTACACCTTAACGAAAACATGGAAGGACATCGGAGTCGCGCCTCGAAGCACATCGATTTTCAATACCTGGTCAGCGGGATGGAGGTAGAGCGCGGTTATAAAGTCGGGAAGACCGAGGATTGGCCTGCCGTCGATGGCAAGAACGATGTCGTTTACCTGCAGACCCGCTGCCTCCGCTGCCCCTTCAGCAACGATGTCGGAAATGATGGCTCCCCAACTTCTCGCCAAGGCCAGGCCCGCCGCGAGCGTAGGCGTGATGTCCTGTGTTCTCACGCCAATTGCGACGCGGCGGACATGGCCAGACTTGCGAAGGTTCTGGTAGTCAAAATTGACGATGGCTGCTGGAATGGCAAAGCCCAGCCCTTCGCTACCGCCGCCTTCGCTTAAGATCAAAGTGTTAACACCAATAACGTTGCCGTCTATATCGACCAGCGGACCGCCACTGTTTCCCGGGTTAAGCGCTGCGTCAGTCTGGATATATACCATGGGATTATCTCGATCGAGTTGCCGGGCGAGTGAGCTGACCACACCCATCGTGACCGTATTTCGGAGCCCTTCGGGGCTGCCGATTGCGAATACTAATTCGCCTTGGTGGACTCGCACGTCGCTTCGCAGAGCCACGGTAGGCAAATGCATCGCATCGATTTTTAGAAGCGCTAAGTCGGATTGCTTGTGAGTACCTATGAGCCTAGCTTCGAGGATCTGGCTAGCGTGGATCGGCCGGAGTTCGAGTGGAGAGTCCGCCGCCGGTGGCGGCAAGATAACCTTGATACGTTGCGCACCCTCCACCACGTGAGCGTTGGTGATGATGTAGCCGTCAGAGTCGACAATGATCCCTGTGCCAATGGCACGCTGTCGGACGATCTGTGCCGTGGCGTGCCCATGATCCTCCGATGGGCCATACCCTGTTACTACGATTTGGACCACGGCTGGTGAGACCTTCGACACGACGGTTTCGAGAGAGCTGTCCAAAGCTCGAAGTAAGTTTGATGATGGTGGCGTGTTTGAGATGAGGGCAGGTTTATCGGAAGGCGTCCGAGCGGTTGTCGACTGTGCGAGCGCGGAGGTAGCTGCAAGGAGACAACCGACGATGCCGTATTTCATCCACTGCAATCTCGTCATGGTGAAAACACTTTCTAGACCCAGGTTTTGGTGCCCAACGCCAGATCTGCGGTCATGGCGCATGTGCAATACATCAGCCAGATACCGGTAATGAGTTGAAACAGCCCTACGAGGCGAGCACGTAGATTCCAGGACCATAAGCGCGTAGGAATCTTCAATCGCATAGATCAATGTCAGGCCGACGAAGATAAGCATTACGGGGATGTCTCCGGCACGCCGAAAAGCGTCAGCGCCAACAATGCTGAGAAACAGGAATGCTATGGCCATCCAGCCATCCGGCTGGGCGCTCGAATCGATATATCGCCGGTAGCACATTGCGAACCAGTGAATGCCGTAAGCGGTAAAGGCGAGGCCGGCCATGTACAGTGGAGCCACTTTGCCGAAGACGGTGAACCTGGTTAGTCCGGTCAGCAGAAAAATGCCGGTGAGGAACTGCTTGAACCCCGGCATCCAGAAACCCCATAAGCCCAGTGTCCGATTGACTTCGGGACTGCTCTTCGGAAAACCAAACAAGGCCTGACCACCCCAGATGAAGTAGCCGGTTCCCAAGCCAAAGAAGCCGACGGCGACCGGCACGAAAGGTGAAGTTGCAAGTGTGAATACCTGTGCTTCCATTGTGACCTCACTCTCTCACATGGCGAGTGCACGTTTTATTCCAGTCAAAAGCCAGTCAAAAGAAGGATGGACAGGGACCGAACAGGGCAACACATCCATTCACTTAAAGGCCTGGGATTTTCGGACTACTTGGATCTTCACTTCCATCAGAAGAGACGGCACCTCGGGATCGTCCACATGCCGCCGCGCTATCGGCCTGCCGACACGCGAGACGCGTTGAGCTTTACTGCTGAGTGCAAAGCCTTGGAAAGCCCGCTGTTAGCGGCAAGGTAGGGTTTGGAGATCCGAATGCAACTAGTCGAAATAGCGTAGCCACCAAAAGGTAACTACATAGAGTAAGGCCCATAAAACTCACTCGGGTTGGTCGAGCGAACGGAGCTACGTCAATAATCGCAGTCCTGTAAAGATAGGAGAAGTGACCAGAAAGGACGGAATCGTATGGCGAATCAAAAGACCAAGCAATGCACGCACATACCGTGCCTGTGTGGCGTATCAGATGGAGAAGAATACTGCGGAGAAGCCTGTCGTGACGCAAGAAGCGAAGACGTGGAAATCGCGTGTCAATGCGACCATCTGCCATGCCCGCCCATGTTTCGGCAGTTCGCGGATCGAAGTGCTACTGACCTCGCCAACTGACGATAGTTTGAAGCAGCGCCCGTTACGTGATGAAGGATCAGCCAGTGTTCGCTGATGCGCTCCCGTCGATCTTCGAAAGGGGACCCGGAACAACGACCGTCGCGCCACCGACGAAAGCCGTACCGGTTCGAGTTTGGCATCCAGGGACCTGAAGTTTAGACACACACGATCCTGCCCCGGCAATCACCCGTGTGGCCTGAATGTTCTTCTCACCTTCCGGGTGGCGCGATGCGGGGGCATTTTGTTCGAGGACCATGCGACCACCACACAATCAGACGATACTGAAACCGGCAGACGCGCCGCTGTTTCCCTTTTGGGTCGAGGATCGGGGACTGAGTTTCTTCCTCGCGTTTCTGGTACTCATAACTATTGTTCTCCCCATGATTCCTCTGTCACGGCCCGGGCGAATTGGATTGGACCTGATTTTCGCGTTCATGCTTTTTTCGGGTGCCATCGCAACCATTCGCAACAGAGCCCTCATGTATCTAGTCGTTGCAGTGACTGTCCTCGAGTTCACAGGGGACCTGATCGTTGAATTCCGCCCGCTGCGCGGCTACTTGGGCTGGGATACGGCGCTGAAGGTGTCGGGAATGGCCATTCTGGTTGTCATGACGCTGCGGCAGACATTTCGTCCAGGCCCGATTAGCGTGCACCGGGTCATGGGTGGAGTCGCTGCCTACTTGCTGATCGGGCTGACTTGGGCGTTCGGATATAAGCTGCTCATGGAAGAGCGTCCCGATGCAATCCATTTCCAATCCTCTATCACTGGCAGTCTGACCGGGGAGCCAAGCCGTCTGATCTACTTCAGCTTCGCCACGCTTACCAGCGTGACTTATGGTGACGCTTATCCAATACATCGCATTGCGCGATCGCTCGCAATGGCGGAAGCATTGATTGGACAACTCTATCCCTCGATCCTGATCGCAACGCTGGTCGGAATGGCGTTGCAGGCGCGGTCTAGGGGACCTGGACCGAATTGAGCTCTACCAGCGGCACATGCCCGATGCAATCGGTGCCTCTCGACGCTCGATTGAAGCCCCGGCCGACATGCAATCACAACGGAAGAAGCGCTTGGTCGCGTTTGCCTAACGTCACGGTGGAACACATCGAGAGTGCGCGGAGAATCATGCAGTGGTTCCCGCGGTCAAATATTCCGGGCTGGTCTCAATGTCGAAACCGTAAGTTGTCCGGTCATAGGATGAGCCGACAAGTTCATACCAGTTCCCTCCGGGGTCTCTCCGTTTGGCAAGTCGGGAGCGATGTCTTCCAAATGTTTCCGGCGGTAACGATCCCGCAGGACGTGACGATCTTCGCATCCGCAAATAGCGGGACAACTTCCGGACGCCCGACTGCGTACAAGTAGGGAACGAGAGGAATTGCGATCCAATCGTAGCCACCCACGCCGTCATAGCGGCTCAGCACAATACCTGATTCTCCGGGAAGGCAACGGCGAAGGATCAAAGGCGTTTAGGCGCAGACGCCGGACAGGGATACCGCCGAGTGGCCTGTGGCGGTAAAGAATCCTAGCTTTCCGTATGGCTCTTCGGTGAGAAGTGTGGCTGAGGCTTCCGCCTTCAGCCCAAACGCCCCGAACAGAACGGCTAAGACAGCGAAATTCCGTCCTATCGATGCGGTGGAGCGTCGCATGAGAATAACCAACCTCCAAAGAGACACGCCTTTCCCAACACCTGTAAACAACAGCAACTGCTGTGCCACTCCAGCTATCCCACAAACATTCACCTCATCGATTCTGGATGTGAGGCTTCGGCTCCGAACGCATCCTCCCACTAACTATCGATTGCAACTTCGATCGAATGGCCGACTGGATTCAGGGAAATCTGTGACGGTGTGGGATCGCGATGGGCGAGAGACTGTCAATATTTGGACGCTGCCTTGAGACAAGTTCGAGTGCAGCGCTGGTTTAGATAGGCTGACGTTGGCAGCTGGATTGCATTTGAGAATGGAAGATGTTGTTCCAACGAAATGCTGGAATGAGATTGACGCAGCCAAACGCTGAGTAGGAGGAGACCAGAATGGACAGCAACTATATGTTTCTTTGCGGAGTGATGTGGTGCCGGTTCGGACAGCCAGACGCAGGCAAGGAACTACTCCGGGCTGCCGATTCTCGGGATCCAGATATGAAAGCACTGGCCTGGGCGATGTTTGCGAAAGGTGTCCGTCGTTTGAGAGAACTGGAAAAACGGACGCACCTTCTTCCCGCACGATCCATAGGGGAGAACTATGTGGATGAGATCATGCGCTGTCTGTAAGGCACTTTTGCACAAGGTCTGGTTGTGCGATTCCGTGCGTTGTCAATGCGGATGGATCTGGTAGACCGATTGGAGTGTGAACGCGGATGCCAGCCGGCCCACAGAAGGATGAGATCAAGGAGATGGTTATGGCAAAGGTGATCGAGTTTTACTTACCGACGCGCTCCCAAAGACCGTTCAAGGAAGCGTCCCAAGTGCGACCCGCAAAGGTTATCGAGTTTCGTTCGCAGAGGGGAATTCAGCCTGGCATCACAGCAACCGGTACACAGCGCTGAATCAGATTGCAAGCACGGGGACGAATTCCATTTGCTTGTTCCTGAATGCAGAGCACGACTGTGGTCGATTTCACCATAGATAGGAAAACAAGCGATGAGTGAAGAGAAGAAAGACAGGATCATGCAGGACGGAGTTTCCAGAAGGAGTGTCCTCGGAATAGGCTCCGCTGCTTTGGCTGCAGCTGCATTGGGAGGATTAAGCGCCCACGCGCAAACCAGGGAAGGTACACATCAGGCAGAAGGCGACCATTCCTCGAGTAACCCTGGGCAGGAGAACAAGCCACTTCTGGCCGAGAATCCCAACTCCAACATGCCTCCGGCGACCGATCAGGGGGATGTCGGTCCCATTTGGTACTCCTATGATCTGACGCACAAGCGAATTCAAGAGGGCGGCTGGACCCACCAGGTGACGCAGCGCGAACTGCCATCCTCCACAGACTTAGCCGGCGTCAACATGCGCTTGACGGCTGGCAGCTTTCGCGAACTGCATTGGCATACTGCCGATGAGTGGGCCATGATGCTGTACGGAAATGCACGCGTTACCTTGCTCAATCCTGACGGGACGATTTTTATCGACGACGTGAGCAAGGGCGACCTCTGGTACTTCCCAGCCGGGTATCCTCATTCTATCCAGGGCTTGGGGCCAGACGGGTGCGAGTTTTTGTTGGTCTTCGATCAAGGAATGTTTTCAGAAGACAATACGTTCCTTCTCTCGGAGTGGGTGGCGCATACGCCGCCTAAAGTGTTGTCGAAGAACTTCGGACTGGCGGAGGGAGCTCTGACCAATCTACCCAAAAGTTCGCTCTACATTTTTCCAGCAGCCTTGCCGAAGTCATTGGCGGAGGACAAGGCAGCAGTGGGCGGGCAAAGAGTGCTGTCTTCCATCCAGTACACCTTCAAGATGGAAGCGATGGCGCCGACCAAGCGAACTAGTGGGGGCGAAGTGCGCGTCGTCGACTCGCACAACTTTCCTGCCGCAAAGAATATTGCTTCTGCTCTAAACATCATCAAGCCAGGAGGTCTCCGCGAGCTCCATTGGCATCCGAATGCCTCTGAGTGGCAGTTCTACATTGCGGGAAAGGCTCGCATGACCGTGTTTATGCCCGTTGGGTCGGCACGCACCATGGACTTCAATGCCAACGACGTCGGCTTCGTTCCAGCTAATGCCGGTCATTACTTCGAAAATACTGGCGACACCGATCTTGTGACACTGGAGCTCTTCAAGGCGGGTGAGTTTCAGGATTTCTCCTTGAACCATTGGATCCGGCGGCTTCCTCCCGAAATGGTCTCTTCGCATTTGAGGCTTGATAGGAACGCGATCCAAACCATTCCGGCAGAAAAGCTGGAGATCCTGCCGCGATAGCTCTCTTAGCTGACAGACCCAGCGATGGCGGTCTGTTCGCAGACTGCGATATTTTGTTACTTTCAATAGTAGGAGAAGTCTATGTTCGAAGGACTGTTGCAGCCCACACATCTGTTGGTAATATTTGCAATTGCTTTGCTCGTGTTCGGACCCAAGAAACTTCCTGAACTCGGTAAAGGAATCGGAGAAGGTATCCGTGGGTTCAAGTCGGCGATAAAAGAACGCGAGGATGGGTCGGACAAAACCATCACTGCCGATCATGACTCCATCCCCCGACGATTGCTATTCTCCGGAGAGTGATCTGGCTACCGATCCGTATTGCTGCTGTCAGTCAGACTGGTGAATACCATTCTTACAAAAACATCCGGAGATACATAACCCCGGCCCCATTCCGCATCGAAGTCTTTAGTCGGCGCTGCGTCCACTGCTTCATTCATTGTTTTTCCTGCCCCAACCAAAACCTTGATGCGCTGCCGAACCTGCACGAGCATGTCACGATAATGTTGGAGATCTGAACGAGTAGCTACTGGTCCATGGCCTGGAACGATCTTGGTGTGCTCGTCAGTTTGCGCCAGAACACGATCGAGAGAGTTGATCATTCCATCGATTGATCCTCCCGATGCTAGGTCGATGATGGGGTAGAAGTGATTTGAGAAAATGTCCCCAACCACGGTAACATTCGCGGGAGAGATGTAGATAATTGTGTCTCCATCCGTATGCGCAGGACCGTAGTTGAGCAATGTCAGATGCTGATCGCCCTGGCCCAAAGCCATGCTGCTGGAGTAGGTTGTTGTTGGCACCGCCTGGGTTGGATAAGGGCCGTCGCGCAGGCCAGTGAAAGGCACACTCTGCACCGACGATAAACGCCCCTTGACGTTTTCCTGGGCTATGATCGTGACACCTTCGGAGCCGAAGTACACGTTCCCTCCGGTGTGATCAAAGTGCCAGTGTGTATTCACCAGCCGTGTCACCGGTCGCCACGTCGCTTTGAAGATCGCGTCCGTTAGCTCAGCAACTCGCGAATTCAATCCGCTGTCGATCAGCAATGTGTTGCCGTCGTCGACTATGGCCGTAACGTTTCCTCCGTCTCCAGCAAACACCCATATGCCTTTGTCCAGAGGAATAGTTTTCAGAGGGGTGCTCTCAAACTGTTCAGTGGCTTTCTGGATTACGGTCTCGCCCGTTCCCACCTGTCCCGCAACCGGCATGGCTGCTCCTGTTGTCACCACGACTAAGACAACCGACGGAATGGAGGCGAATGTGAACCTTATTTTCTGAAGAATCTGTTCCACGCTGTTGTCCTTTCATCGGAAGCAGACCCCATGGCTGCGATGAACTGTTTAGCGATTACCTTTGCTCTCGGCGTTTGCTTCTAAGCTGCCGCAGCGGAGACGCAACCTTGATACTCGCTTCAGCTTCCTCGCGAGAGAAGAAGCCGAAAGCGATAATGCAGCGTACGGCTGTGAGATCGCGCGGGGCTTGCTCGGGTGCGATATGCAATTAGGAACCGTGCAGGATCGGCGTCGGTCCGGAGTGCTTCTACCAGAGCGTACTGCAATCTCGCAAAGCCAACCGACCGGTTCACAACCGCCCTCCTGGTTTCCGTATGTCTTTCACGCCGCGGTCTGGGTAAAGGCTTCGATCTCGTTGACTTCCAGTTCACTGAGGTGCAACTCGCCAGCGTGCATGACTTCCTCTGCCTGCCGAGTATTGCGGGCCCCGACGATGGCGCCGATCACGGCGGGATGGCGCAGCGTCCAGGCAATTGCCACTTCGCCGACCGAGCGGTTGTGGCGGTTGGCTATCGCTCGCATGTGCTCGACCAGCGCCAGATTGTGAGAGAGACTTGGTTCGGTAAAGTCGGGATGCCCCCTGCGCCAGTCATCCTTGGGTAGCCTGGCCGCACGCTCGCGGGTCATGGCGCCGGTCAATAGACCGGAAGCCATAGGGGAATAAACGATGACCCCTATTCCTTCATTCAGGCAGTACGGCAGGATTTCGTCTTCGATCTCGCGATGCACCAGCGAATACCGCGGCTGCAGAGAAGTCACTGGAGCGATGGCCTGGGCGCGCTGCAATTGCTGGACATTGAAGTTGGAGACTCCAATCCAGCGTACCTTGCCTTCGCGCTTCAAGTCAGCGAGTGTGGACCATGCTTCTTCCAGTGCGGCTGAATCGGGATCGGGAGGCCAGTGGATTTGGTAAAGATCGATTACGTCGACGGAAAGGCGGCGAAGACTGTCCTCGACTTCGCCGCGGATCGAGTCGGCGCTCAGTACTTTCTGCACTTCACCCTTGGCATCCCCGCGCAGGCCGCACTTTGTAAAGACGTAAGGTCTGGAGCCGCGCCAGTCCTTCAGAGCACGGCCGACCACTTCCTCGGAGTGTCCCAGACCGTAGACGGCGGCCGTGTCGATCCAGTTGACACCGAGTTCGAGCACACGGTGAATGGCGGCGACGGACTCTTTGTCGTCCTGCGATCCCCAGGCGAATTGCCAGCCCGAGCCACCTATGGCCCAGGCTCCGTAGCCAACTCTAGTAATGTGCAAGTCAGAGTTGCCAAGCATGCGCATTTCCATCTCAATCCCCTTTCAAAGTTCCGGGCAACTGTTCGCCAGCGAAATCACTTAACCTTTGGCCGCACTCTCCGAACCTCGACGGCCCATTCCCAGGTGGGCACAGGCCGCTGCTGCTCGAGCGAACCGCTAGTTCCCCTGTCGTTCCCGGTGGTGTGCCGGCACATATTCCTGGCCTTCTGCGGCTGCTTGACTGATTCTTTTTTCGTAGCGCGACTCGAGCACCTGGCTACCGCTCGGGTTGCCTTCATCAAACAACTTCGCAAGGAAGTAGCGATTCCCGTACTTGTCGAAGATCAATTCGCCCTTGGCCGGAGAGGAGTTGGCCTGTGCGCTCCGCACTTCGAAGAGAGCGGAAGTCGAGCCGTCCGCGCTGGTGATTTCCATGATCGTCAGATCGGAGTTGTCCAGCATTTGGATGGTGTACTTACCAGGCGGAAGTTTGGTGTTTCCCGCATGGAACTGAAATGGGATGTTGACTTCAAGTTTCCCGACAATCTGCGCCTGCGCTTTGCTTGGATACATCGTTAGGGCAAAACCAAGGCGAAGAACAACGATAGCAATTGGTATCTTCCTGTCTCCTGCAGCAGTTTCACAATTTCTCCTTTTCTAGATTCCGAAACAACACTCCTTCCTCGACTCGGTGTGGAAGGCTTGTGCTTAGCTTTTCTCCGAGCTTGGAGGGAACTTCTTGAACATCTTGGCGACACCCTTGTCCAGTTTCTTTTCGTTTTTCTCGGCCTTGCTGGATAGGGTATCCTCGACACTGCCGCGCCAAATCAACTGTTTGGTTTTTGCGTCGTACAAATCGACAACCAGGGTTCCCTCTTTGTAGTCCTGTTCGGTTGTCGTCGACTCGCCGAAGCCTCCGCCCCCGAACCTGCGCCAGCCCCATCCTCCACCGAAGCCGTCGTAGAACGTCTGGAGTGATCTCTGAGTCTGGGTGGTCTTAATGGCCACAACGGCCACATCGCCGCCGCTGGGCACCTCAGTCCACCCCTTGGCTGCCAATTGGGCATCCACCGCATTCTTGATTCGCGCGTCCCAGAGGGAATTCGCTGGCTTGATTTCCTGCCAGGAGTAGGTCTTGTACTGAAGGAAATTGGCTTGATGATCAAAGTCGGTTTTGACCTGCTGCGCAAATGCGACTCCCAGGGCAAGCAGGAAAAGCATGGTGCAAACTGCTGTACGTTTTATAGGCTTCATTTGAGCCTCCTTTTCGGATGTCAGGATTGCATCTGGATGCCCAAACCTTCTTCACACTCAGAACAGCCCATTTGACGTTCTGGTGCAGAGCCTTGCGAGTTCGTCCTGCGGGTGATTCGACAGGCATGCAAAGCTGGCACCGTCGATTTGCTGACTTACTGTCCATATGCGGACGAAGCGATGGTTCACTGATCAGCGTGCTACCGATGTTGAGCCAGGAGAACATTGAGCCTTGGTCTTGGTGGATTTGGAGACATGAATGCACATCAGGAGGGAATGGCGCGATCTGACACACAGCCGGTTGCCGATTGAACCGCTGATAAGAAGGATCAGGAGAATGGCATTCAAACCAGGAACATCGTGCGCGGAACGTTCTTTCTGCTTCATCGCCATCCTTATTTCCGCTTTTGCAGTCACCCTGCGAGCTCAGACTTCAGGCGAAAACGATGCACACCCGCCCTTCAGTTCGGCTCCGCCTCTTTCGCTGTGCGACCAGTCTGCGGACGGTTGCTTACCAAGCTCTGCCGCACCTGGTCATGATGGTTCGAATTCGAACGATACCAGCGGCAGCAATAGCCACCAGCAGGACGATTGGGTTCACTCCTGGATGCGCAAAGTGGACGAGGCTCGCGCCAGCCAGCCTCATTTTGTGTCGCCCATAGTCACAACTCACGTCATGCTGGTCCAGCAATACCGTTACGACATGTCCTGGCAGCAAGATCCCTCGGGTAGTACGGTGACGTCGAATTATGGCGCCTCAAGAGGTCTGGAGATCATTCCGACAACACGGTTGGAAGTGGGAATCTTTCCGCCGGGTTACCTCGTGCATCAATCGAAGACGCCGGATGGATTTGGAGATCTCTCGTGGCAAGTGAAGTTCCGGGCGTTTTCCGCAACCGAGGGCAAGGGCGACTACTTTGTGGGATTCTTTCTTGGCGGTTCCTTCCCTACGGGCACTCCCCCGAATGGGTTGGGCCACACCGTCTTGACTCCCACTCTCGCAGCCGCGAAGGGCCTCGGGTCGTGGGACATTCAGAGCACGATTGGCGCGAATCTTCCAGCCACTGGCGCGAATGTCCTGGGCCGGATGATCCTTTTCAACACCGCAGTTGACTACAGGATTAAAGGCAAAATCTGGCCCATGATCGAGCAAAATTCTACGTTCTGGTCGGGCGGAATGTTGGATGGAAAGAAACAGGTTTTCCTGACGCCCGGAGTCGTGCTGGGCAGCTTTCCACTCGCGGAGCGGCTCCATCTCAGCATTGGCGGTGGTGTGCAGATCGCCGCGACGCAGTTCCACCAATACAACCATCGCTGGATTGTTTCGGTGCGCTTCCCGTTCTGATCAGCGTAAGCCTCAGCGGGCTGGTGCGCTAGGAACACGGCCCAAGGCTGAAGTCACTCAAATTCATGCTGCCGTTCCGCCCGCAATGTGGAGTTCGGGTCTCGTTCATTCTCTATTCGGCAGGCGCGAAAGAGACGCCCTCCCGTCCGCATGGTGTCAGGACGTCAAGTGGCCGACACGCGTGCTAAGCGAGATTGAACAATCTGATTCTGGAGCAGATCTTAGGCTACTCGGAGCGTTGGCAACGGGATTGCTCCGAGTACATTCGGTTGCGTGGATGAGGTGTCGCGCAACAAGGCCACCTCGCGTAACCCGCGGAGTAAGGCTTGAGCTTCCGAAAGTCCGCGTTTGATTTAAGGAGACAATGATGAAAATCGCTCTAGGTGTCGGTATTCTTGCAGCCATTAGCGCGGTGACGATTCCTTGTGCAACCGCACAGTCCAAGCAATCCCAGGAAGGAACGATTCTCAGCGTCCAAAAACGTGATGTGGTGATGCCGCCTGTACGAGCAGGTGCTGATACTGTTCGAACACCACTGCAATCCCACTATTATGTCTACAACGCTTCAGTGCGGTTGAACTGCGAAGTCTACGATGGGCGTTACGAGTCAGAACTCGGTGACCTGCCCGATTCACTGGCTGCCAACAATCGTGTTCCGGTTCGCATCAGCAAGAATGTAATGTACCTCGACTTCCCCGGCTACACGGTGAAGATGCGAATCGTTCACCACAAGGTTAGCGAAACAGCGTGTCAGTAAAGCGCGACCGGCAAGCAATCGGGCACCGCGAAGAAAAAAAGGGATTTCTGGGAGCGCAGGCTTGGATCTTCCAGGTCTTGAGTCGTTGAGTCCAGTCGTGAAGGCCGGACCGAGAATGCAGCATCTCTAGTTGGACCAGGTCTGGGCGCCAACTGCCAGAGTTTCCCAGACGCTTACCGCCGCCTCGGGCGGATTAGTAATAATGGCGGAGTGCTAATAATTAGGACGGGTTTGGTCGCCACGTTTAGACACCTCCGCCTCGGCACCCGTTCCGCGACCGGTCCGCCACTCTATCCCGCACAATATTGCCTAGGCCAATAAATCCCAGTCTCACCTGCTGTGCAGCAAGAAGTTTCATGTTATCTCCACTTGGTCTGTTGAATCGTATCGATGAGATTTCGGGGTTTACCCATTTCCGCTGCATGCAACCAATTCTCCCTGCGCTCAGGGCAGATTTCGCGTCGCTGGTCGACGATTGGGGTGTTTTGTCCTCTCATGATTGAAACATCCGTGCATTGCGATTGCCAAAGTTGAGGAGCAGGAGACTGTGGCAAGTAATTGAATGCTGGAGACATAGTGAAGACCAAGAGCGC
>WNFQ01003208.1_pt1 | contig 21202 bp, 15 predicted proteins | sample 5400171 | NCBI WGS metagenome assembly WNFQ01 (sample SAMN13153356, study PRJNA577476) | soil metagenome | isolation source: 20 cm soil under Madrone tree | place: USA:California | collected 2016-06-14 | reverse complement strand
GAGCCGGGGCAGGACGTTCGCCGGCGAAATTCTCGCCTGCGGCGCAGTTATTCACAAGCTCGCTCCGCCTCGCTGTACCGGGCCGCTTCGCTCGCTTATGAATAACTGCGAGACTGATATCAGCGGCGACTGTCCCGTTACACCCTGTTGTCCCTCGACTCGAGGCCGTCAACGAAGAAATTGACTCACCCCGACCAAGAACCGCAGTCGCCATCCGTACCGAAAGCTAGTTTGTCATGGGCTTTGCCTATTTGCCTCCAAGACTGATTCCTTCGATGAAAAATCGCTGAAAAAAGAGAAACACTGCCACCACTGGCAACACCACCAGACAGGAAGCCGCCATCAACAGGTTGAATTGAATTCCATGCATCGTTTTGAAAAAGGTCAGGCCCAGCGATAACGTATATAGTTTGTCGTTTTGCAGATAAATCAGAGGGCCTAGGAAATCGTTCCAGGCGTTGACACCGGCAAGCAGCGCGACTACGACCAAGGCAGGGCGGGTTAGCGGTAAAATAATCCGGTACATAATTTGGAACTCGTTAGCTCCGTCGATTCGTGCCGCCTCCGATAAATTGCTGGGAATTTGCAACATGAACTGGCGCAGAAGGAAAATAAAAAACGGATTCCCAAAGAACGTCGGTAGAATAAGCGGCAGATAAGAATTGACTAATCCGAGCGTGGCAAAAAAGGAAAACATTGGAACCATTGTGATGGGATTTACCGGGAATTGAATAAAGATGAAGATCGAAGCAATAACCGGATAAAAAAGCAGATCACGTCCAGGCCATTTAATCCGCGAAAATCCGTATGCGATGACAAAATTGGACAGCACGCTTCCTAACATAGTCAGCGCCGCGTAAAAGATGGTGTTTCCCAGGTAGGGGACAAACGGGAACGTTCCGGTTGCGAGAGTAAAATTTTGCCAGGCCATTTCTTGAGGCCAAAGTGTCGGCGGAAATCTGGCCAATTCCGTGTCCGACTTCAGTGCTGTGACGAGCATCCAATACATCGGCGAGATGTAGAAAAGGCAGGTGCCGATTAGGAAGATCCGCGCCACGATTTGGCGCGACTCTGTTCGCGGAGTGGATGGGGCTTCTTCCATGTGTCGAACAGAGCTCTCCTTTATTCAAGGTGGTAATTCACCCAGTACTTCGAGGACCAGAAGGTTATGATGGCTAGGGCGGCATTGATCACGAAGAGGATTCCTGATGCCGCGGCGGCTAAGCCAACCTGACTGTATTCAAAGGCGTTTTTGTAGATATACAGAGCTGTGAACATCGTCGAATTCAATGGCCCTCCACCGGTCATAATATAAGCCGGGACAAAAACCTGCAGGCCCAGACCGATCCCGATGATGATATCGTAGAGGATCGTCGGGGTTAACAATGGTAAAGTGATATACCAGAGCTTCCTCCACCAACCGGCACCGTCCAATGCCGCAGCATCATATAGGTGAGAGGGGATCGCTCTTAAGGCGGTCAGGAAAATCAAACCGATGTGACCGGCACCAAACTGGGCAACCAATACGATGGCGAGTTTTGACCACCTCGCATCGCCGAGCCAGTTAATTGCTGGAATGTGCAGCAAACCAAGGAGGTAGTTGAACAAGCCGAATCGTGGGTTTAACAGCCAGATCAGCATCATTGAGAGCGCAAAAACCGGCGCAATACTTGGCAGGTATAACAACACCCGATACAGGGTTGCTTCGCGCACCTTTTGATTCATGGCCAGGGCCAAGGCAATCGCTACGACCACACCCAAAGGAACCGCCAAGATCACATAATAAAAAGTGTTATAAAGCGAGCTCCAGAAAAGCGGATCTCGAACCAGTTGCTGGTAGTTTTGAAATCCCGTCCACTCCGGTTCACCAAATCCGGAGTATTGCGTCATGCCAAGATAGAAATTCGACAGGACCGGATAAACCAGGAAGAGGAAGAAACCGGCAATCCAAGGACTGATGAACAGGAGTCCCAACAGTAAACTTCGATGGTCCCTCGAGATGATCCTTTGACGGCTGGTCTTCATGGTGTGCTCAATTCGGTCGGGATGTGCTCCCGACTTCGTCCGGCGGCCTCCCATGCGCGTCAACCTAAAAGGTCGCGATCAGGATCGCGAAGGTCGGAGATTGGAGAGAATCAGTCCCGCAGGGACCCGGTGAAAGTAGCCCAGTACGAAGTGCTGGGTTGCCTATTTTAAGCGGCGCCCGTCCCGAAGGGACGATAGACGGGAGCCGGTCCCTACCGAACTTATTTACAATACCGGTCCATCTGCGGCTGAACCTCATCGACGACGGCCTTGAGAGCCGCGTCGGCTGTTTGACTGTTCGTGATGACGGCTTCCTCCGCCTCCTTCAACTTATCCCAGTAGAGCGCGCCGACAGGCAGCGGTGGCCGCGACTTTGAGACCGGCAACAGACCGAGGAAGAACTGATACTCCTGGGAATACAGATCCTTGCGCTCCTGCAGACTTTTTAACGTAGGCAGCGACGCTGCTTCTTTGACCAGGAATGTTTGACCTTCTTCTCCCGTAACCAAACGCAATAGCTGGTAAGCCGCGGCTACGTTCTTGGTTCCTTGAAGGATCGCCACCGACCAACCACCTGACCAAGTGGTCTTCAAACCGTTTGGTGCCGGAATGTAAGTTACACCGTAGTCGAGATTTGGAGCCGCGTCTTTCATCGCCGCGAACACCCAATTGCCGGTGATCACGAATGCAACTTTCCCGGTAAAGAACGGCATCTGCGCAGGTGGCAGCGTCCCGGTGTTGGGCCATTGCCAATAAGTATCGACGAAGGTCCGGGCTTTTTGCGGATCCAATGCTTTCGCCCAATCATACAAAAATTGGTAAGCTTTAATAACTCCGGGATCGGAGGCCGTCACCTTGCAGCCAGCGAAATCAAAGAAGTTACCGCCAAAGGCGTATCCCCACGTATACCCCCATCCCTGTTCCAGCCATGGAACAAATCCGATTCGGGTGTAGGCTCCGGATGAGTCCGTTTGATTGAGCTTAAGAGCAATCTCTTTGAAGCGATCCGGTGCGATTGGCCCTCGTGCTGGATCGAATTCGGTCAAGTCGATCCCGGCTTCCTTGAGTATTTGTTTGTTGTAAAAAAGAACTCGTGCATCAGTGTTGGTGGGAAGAGCGTAAACCTTGTTCTGATAACTCACTTCCTGCCATGGTCCGGTGGAATATTCCTGGCTGAGATCTTTTGCTTCCTTCTTGATCAACGGGGTCAAATCAGTCAGCAAGCCGGCTGCTGCTCGTTGGGCGATGGTAAAACGATCAATCACGGCCAGGTCTGGACCGGCTCCGCTTCGGACAGCAGTCATGAGCTTGGCTACATCGGTTTCCGAGCCGGGGACGACTTCAACGTTGACCTTGATGCTCGGATTTTTCTGACCGAAAGCTTCGGCTGCTTTTTGATAAGCAGTCTTTTCGTGGGCATCAAGCGATGAGGGCAGCCAGAGTTTGAGTTGAGTCTGTCCATAAGCTTCGGCAGAGATCCAGAGCCAAGAAAAGATCGCTATCAACGTTTTATATTTCGTTTTCATCGGGGCAAAAAAAAATTCGGATTGAAAAAGGAATCAGCACATGGATTGAGTATCACGGCTTGATAGACAACCCTTACAACTACGAAACTGAATTGCTCGGTCAAGAATTGATCCGGTGGAGATTCGTCGCGATACCATCCAACAGTCGTTAAGGCGACTCTCAAACCGACTCTTAGAATTCGGTGCCTGGCGCGATCGAGAATGGATCTTGATCGCCGATGGCGAATTTCGGGTTGATCCCGATGCGCCGTGGCGTCCGATTCGATCAGGCGATCCCTGGCCAATTCAGCCGGCACCGGTCGAGTTTCGATTCGAGGTTTCGATCCCGAAACGCTGGGCGGGATATCCGGTCCGTTGCCGTTTTCGCTTAGGCGGCGAAGCGCTTCTCTTCGTCGATGGTTTACCGGTTGCCGGCCTGAACCCGTTTCACGATGAACATCCAGTGCTGAGTTCGGCGACGGGCGGAGAAACGCTCCATTTCGAGGCGCAAGCGGTTTCCCATGGTTTATTCGGTACTCCTACCGAACCCCGGATCGAGTTCGCAGCTGTGCTGATTCCCGAAAGCGGTGTGCGATCACTCTACCATGACCTCGCGGCCGCGTTAGATGGCGCCCGCTATCATTACTTCGCCGGCCGGCCGGCAATAACGGAATCGATCCTGGAAGCAATCCATCGGGCCTTTGCGCGGATCTCGTTGCCACGAAGCGAGACTGAAGAATACTTAGCTCGTTTTGCCACTACCTCGCAAAACCGCTCAGCCGAGAATTTTTATGGCAACGAGGAGAGCCTGGTTTCGCTTTGGGAAAGGTGGGAGTTTCGTTCGCCCACCAGCTCGCTGACGGTTGAGCAACTTCAGCAGTTGCGTGAAGTAAGAGAGCAGTTTGTTGAAGAACTTCGATTAATCCGGATCCGCTTTCCGGTCGAAGGAGGTCTCTGGCTGACCGGTCATGCCCACATTGATCTTGCCTGGCTTTGGCCGCTCGAAGAGACGCGGAGGAAGGCCCGCCGGACATTTCACACCGTGCTCGGGCTGATGGATCGGTACCCGGAGCTGTATTTCAATCAATCCAGTGCACAACTCTACGCCTGGATCGAGCGCGACGATCCAGCCTTGTTTGAAAAAATTCAGACTCATGTGCGAACGGGTCGTTGGGAGCTGGTAGGTGGTATGTGGGTTGAGCCCGATGGCAATCTCCCCGCCGGCGAATCTTGGGTCCGCCAGCTGCTACTTGGCCAAAGATATTTCGAGAGCCGATTCGGCCAGCGGGCCAGAGTAGCCTGGTTGCCGGATTCTTTCGGATTCACCGGAGCCCTTCCGCAACTGCTCGTTTCTGCCGGCATTCCTTATTTCTTTACTCACAAACTAACCTGGAACGAACGGAATCCGTTCCCTTACGATCTCTACTGGTGGGAGGGTATCGATGGCAGTCGTGTCCTCGCGCACAGCTTCGCGAATCCGGACTCCGGCTATAATGCCCGAGTCACGGCACAGGAGGTGGGCGAGACTTGGCGCAATTTCAGCGGCAAGAAGATAAACGACTTTAGTCTTCTCGCGTTCGGCCACGGCGACGGCGGTGGCGGTCCGAGCGAAGAGATGTTGGAGCGCTTCGCGCGGCTGAGTGAGTTTCCAGGTATGCCGCGCCTCAAGATTGGACCGGTCACGGATTTTTATGATAAAATTTCAACTCCATCGTTACCGGTTTGGGTGGGAGAGCAATACCTTGAATACCACCGTGCAACATTCACGACGCAGGGCCGAGTCAAGTCCTTGCATCGGCGACTGGAACGCGCGCTGGTTGAAACTGAAACCGCTGCAACTCTGGCCTACATCTGGTACCGGCGGCCCTATCCGGTGGAAGAGTTGCGCCTTCTCTGGCAGACGCTCCTGCTCAATGAATTCCACGATATCCTGCCAGGATCGAGCATTCATTCGGTTTACGAAGTTGCGCACCGCCAGTTAATTTCCGCTTTGGACGAAACTATGCGGCTTCGGGAAGACGCGCTGGTCTCCGTGGTAAAAGGCAACGCTCGCGACGTCGGATCCTCGTCGGCCGAGGAAGGTTTGGTGTGGAATCTCCAGCTTCACGACCGGCCGCTGTTTGTTGAAGTCGCGGATGTCGCCGACAGGGAACGCATCAGCGCTAACGGACGCGAACTTGTCACCCAACGGCTTGAGGACAATCGGATGCTGGTTGCTGCCGCCGATCTCATCGTACCAGCGCTCAGCGCTGTGCCTCTCCGTTCGATGCCTGGGGAGCCCGCCGCGATCTTGTCGCCCATTCGAGTCAGCCGCCGGGAAATCGAAAATGAGAATTTGCGCCTTCGCGTCGATGGCGATGGATCGCTCGCTTCGGTCTACGACAAAATCTACGGGCGAGAAATCTTGGCCGACCGAGGAAATCAGATCTGGTTATTTACGGATATTCCTCGGCAGTTCGACGCCTGGGATATCGACGTCTCTTATCCCGATGAGGGTTTAGAAGTTGTTGCCGAGCGCGAGCCGGAAATAGTCGAGCAAGGTCCGCTGCGAGCAGCACTGAGAGTCGTTCGTCGCCATGACAATATTGAGATTGTTCAAGACTATCGCCTTGCCACGCGCTCACGAGTCCTCGAAATTTGCACACGGGTTCGCTGGCGAGGAAGGAGACGATTTCTGCGAGCGGTTTTCCCGTTTGAGATCAGGACGCATGAAGTTTGGGCCGAGACCGCTTTTGGCGCCGTTGCTCGGCCGAATCATCGCAACACTCCGTGGGATCAAGCTCGCTTCGAAGTGCCAGCCCATCGTTGGGTAGATCTGAGTGAGCCAAGTTATGGGGTCAGCCTGCTGAACAATGGCAAGTATGGCTATAGCGCACAAGGAAACGTCTTAGGAATTAGCCTGCTGCGTTCCCCGATTTATCCCGATCCCTATGCGGACGAAGGCGACCACGAATTCGTTTACGCGATCTATCCGCATGGCGGCGACTGGCGAAACGGGACTGTACAAGCAGCTGAGGATATGCATTGTCCGCTAACGGTGACCCCCGCAGCCGAAACGCCCGTCCACCCCTCGCTTTTTCGGTTTAAGGCCAATTCGCTTAAATTCGCGTGCCTGAAAAAGGCCGAGGATTCTGACGATGTAATTTTGCGGCTTTATGAGCCTTACGGAAACCGTGGCCAAACCACTCTGGAGACCGCGCTCCCGCTGAGAAAAGCTGCGATCGTCAATATTTTGGAGGAACAAGCCGATGCTCTCGTGGTCGAAGACGAGCAGCGAATCAGCGTGTCATTCACACCCTTCCAGGTAATTTCGCTTAGATTAACTTTTGCGCCCGCAAATTGAAACCGCGAATAGACGCAAATAGACACGAATAATTCGGTAGGATGCGCTCCCGACTTCGCCCGGCGTCTGCCCACGCGCGTCAACTTAAGGGCTAGGATTGTACGGTGAGGTCCTTGCGGGACTGATTTTCTCTAACCACCAATGGACCTGCACAATCCAGATGGCGAGCCCTTAAGTTGACGCGCATGGGCGGCTGCCGGATCGCGGCCAGCTCTGCGATGTTTTCGAGCCGAAGCGCTAGGGCGCGCCAACGTTTCCTCCATGGCTTTAGCGACGGAAGCTTGCGCGCCCACCGCTACCGATGTCCTGACCACACCTCGGCTATCGGCTATTGGCTATCCACGCTCCGCGCTCCGCGCGGCAACTATTTGTGAAGTCTGCGCAATGGATCTTGGCGTTGTGCCGGCGTTCTGGCACAATCCGGCCCTTCTAACCGTATCGAGCTGCATGTTGGTCCGGTCAGGAATGTGACGAGCTCAAAATCCGATGCCCCCCAAACTTGGTCCTAAAAAACATTCAGGAATCGGTCGTAGGAAATGGCTTCTTCTTGCCAGGATTCGCCTCGGGGAAGCCTCTGACACGATTTGAAAATGAATCTAATTTTTATTCGTCCGCCTTGCTCAACCGCACTCGGTACTGTCGTGGTTTGCGCGCTCCTGGTTGTGGGCTGCAAAAAAGAAAAGACCACTATCGCGCCCATCCAGACGATCGAGGTGACCGCGGTGAAGGTTGAGCCGCATGATGTGCCGATCACATTCGAATGGGTCGCCCAGACGGAGAGCTCGCGACAGGTCGACATTCGAGCCCGCGTCGAGGGCATTTTGGAAAAGCGGGTCTATAAGGAGGGTGCGGTCGTCCAGGAAGGTCAAGTGATGTTTGAGATGGAGCGCAAACCATTTGAGGCGCGGCTCGATGCGGCCAAGGCAGAGCTTGGTCAACAGGACGCACGCCTGGCCAATGCGCGGCAAACGCTCGAGCGAATGCAGGACCTCTCGGAAAAGAATGTGGTTAGTCGCCAGGTCCTCGATGACGCCACCAACTCGGAACGGGGGGCGGCAGCGGCAGTCGAGGCTGCCAAAGCCAAGGTCGCGGAAGCAGAGCTCAATCTTGGTTACACGATCATCCGCGCACCGATCACTGGATTGTCATCGTTCGCGACCAAGCACGACGGCAGCTACATCGGCCCCGGGGCAGACAGTATGCTGACTTACGTTGCCGCACTCGATCCGATGCGGATTAACTTTAGCATATCTGAGAACCAGATATTGCGAATCCGGGAAGAGGTCAAAGCCGGCCGGCTCGTCGCGCCGTCAGATAATTCCTTCGATGTGGAAGTAGTGCTGGGCGATGGGACGGTCCATCCGAAAAGAGGCGAACTCACATTTTCGGATCTGGCCTTCAGTCGCGAGACCGGGACCTTTCTGGTGAGAGCTGAAGTGCTCAACCCAGAGGGCGACCTGCGCCCCGGTCAATTTGTGCGCGCCCGCCTCCTCGGTGCAGTGCGCCCCAAAGCCATCCTCGTACCCAAGCGGGCGGTGCTTCAAGGTGCTCAAGGGAGCTTTGTGTGGGTTGTGGGGACGGATGGGAAAGCGGAGCTGCGCCCGCTTGAGCTCGGTGACTGGCATGGTGACGATTGGTTTGTTAACGAAGGATTACAAGGTGGCGAGATGGTGGTGGTCGACGGAGGCATCAAGATCCAGCCCGGTGCGACACTCAAGGTTCTCGAACCCGCTGTTCAGTTAGGAACAAAATAGAAGGCTGCTATGATTTCTCGATTTTGTATCCAGCGGCCGATCTTCGCTATTGTCCTTTCGCTCGTCATAGTTATCGCTGGCCTCGGCGCGATGATGAGCCTGCCGATTGCGCAGTATCCAGAGATCTCGCCGCCGGTAGTCACGGTTTCCACTTCGTACCCTGGCGCCGACGCTGACACGATCGCCCAGGCGGTAGCAGCACCCATCGAGACGCAAGTGAACGGGGTAGATAACATGTTGTACATGGACTCTTCCTGCTCATCGGCCGGCCAGTATTCGCTCTCAGTTTCTTTTCAGGTCGGTACGAATCCCGACACCGCACAGGTTCAGGTACAAAACCGTGTTAGCCTCGCACTGCCGTCCCTCCCTGACACCGTGCAACGGGGTGGTGTGCAGACAGAAAAAAGGTCGAGCACTTTTCTGATGATTATCGGCGTTTATTCGCCTGATGGGCGCTACGATGCGGAATACGTTGGCAATTACGCCAACCTTTACGTGCTTGACGCCATCAAGCGCATCCCCGGCGCGAATCAGGCATCTATCCTGGGCACCCCTGATCTGGCGATGCGAATTTGGCTGAAGCCCGATCGGATGGCCAGCCTCAGCATCACGCCGAGCGACATCGCTCAGGCGGTCGCGACGCAAAACCAGCAGTTTGGTGCTGGCAGCGTCGGCCGCTCGCCAACCAATGGTCCGGTAGCCATGACCTTTCCAGTGGTGACTGAAGGTCGCTTCACTACGCCGCAGGAATTTGAAGATATTATCTTGCGAACAGATCCGAATGGCGTGGCCATCGTGCGACTCAAAGACGTCGGCCGTGCGGAAGTCGGTCTTAAGGATTATCTGCTTCGGTCCAAACTGAACGGCAAGCCGGCCACCCTGATCGCCATCTATCAGCAACCCGGCTCGAATTCGCTAGCTGTAGCCAAGAACGTGCGGCAGACGCTCGGCGAATTAAAAGGCAAGTTCCCTCAGGGACTGGACTACACGGTCTCGCTCGATACGACGAAGTTCGTCAAGGCATCGATCAAAGAGGTTGAGCATACGCTATTCGAGGCCGTTCTCCTGGTTCTAGCCGTTGTATTTCTTTTTCTACAGAACTTTCGGGCAACAATTATCCCTACGCTTGCGGTCGTTGTTTCCTTGTTAGGGACGTTTATCGGGATGATGGCGTTAGGTTTCTCGATCAATCTCCTTACGCTCTTCGGCCTGGTCGTCGCCATCGGGATCGTGGTCGACGATGCTATCGTGGTTGTCGAGGCCGTTGAGCACAACATGGCCGCGCGTCAACTCTCTGCCCGCGACGCAGCTTTTCGCGCGATGGAAGAAGTCTCCGGACCGGTGATTGCGGTTGTGCTGGTGCTGGCGGCAGTCTTCCTGCCGACAGCCGCACTCAGCGGCACAACCGGGCAGCTCTACAAACAGTTCGCTGTCACTATCGCCGTCTCGGTAGCGATCTCCGGATTTGTCGCATTGACTCTTACACCAGCGCTCTGTTCTCTTTGGCTCAAGCCCCATCATGGTCCGCGTCGGGGTTTGTTTGGCTGGTTTAATCGCGGCTTCGATCGAGTAACCAATCTCTATGGAGCTGGTGTAAGCCAAGCAATCCGCCGGTGGCTTCTGGCGCTCGTTCTGCTCGCAGTGATGCTGTTCTGCACCTGGCGGCTTTTCAACACTGTGCCCGGCAGTTTCGTGCCGCCGGAAGATCAAGGCTACGTATTGGTTGCGGCAATTTTGCCTGACGGCGCGAGCCTTGATCGCGCCGAAAAGGTTTCGGATAGTGTGTCGGAAATTTTCAGCAAGGAGCCTGCGGTGAAAGACTCTTCGGTGCTGGCGGGCTACAGTCTGCTTGACAGCCAATTTAAGACTAGGGCTGGGACGCTGTTTGTATCATTGAAGGATTTTGACGAAAGGAAAGGCGCTGAAAACAGCGCTTTTGCCTTGATCGATCGGGTGCGGCCAAAACTGGCTGCGATCAAAGAGGCGATAATTATCCCGGTCAACCCACCGTCGATTCCTGGCCTTGGCACGCAAGGTGGATTCGAATTTTGGATTCAAAGCCGTGGACAGGGCGATGCGACGCAACTCCAGGAAGTCGTACGCGCATTCTTGGCTAAGGCGGGCCAGCGACCTGAACTGGCGGATCTCAGCGCAACATTAGACGCCGCATCCCGTCAACTCCGTTTGCAGGTGGACCGGGCGAAGGCCGAAACCCTCGGCGTTCCGGTGCCGGACGTCTATGACGCAGTGCAAACGCTTTTCGGTTCGTTGTTTGCCAGCCAATACAACAAATACAGCAGGGTCTGGCAGGTTGTGCTCCAAGCGGAAGCGCAATACCGCTCCGACCCCGGTGACATCGAGAATATCTACGTCCGCAGCCGCTCGAACCACATGGTGCCACTTTCCGCAGTGGTGACGACTCACTACAGTGTTGGGCCAGATCTTATCCAGCGCTTCAACAACTTTCTCTCCGTTCGCGTCAACGGTAATGCCGCCAAGGGCTTCAGTTCCGGTCAGGCGATCGCAGCGATGGAAACCGTGGCTCGCGAGGCCCTACCAGATGGTTATACCTATCAATGGTCAGGCCAGTCGCTCGAGGAGAAGAAATCAGGATCATCCTCAACCCTTGTCTTTGTCTTTGGTGTGGTGTTCGTCTTCCTCATTCTCGCCGCTCAATACGAGTCGTGGGGACTACCAATGGCCGTCATCACAGCTGTGCCTTTCGCTATTTTTGGCGCGATCCTAGGAGTCTGGCTGCGTGGGCTGGAAAACGATGTCTATTTCCAGATTGGCTTGGTGACTTTGGTTGGCCTCGCCGCCAAGAATGCGATCCTCATTGTTGAATTTGCCGTTCTTAGACGTCGCGAAGGATTGTCCATCCGGGAGGCGGCCATCGATGCCGCGCGGCTACGCCTTCGGCCGATTATCATGACCTCGCTCGCTTTCATTTTTGGCATGGTGCCGATGTTCATCGCCGGCGGCGCCGGAGCCAATAGCTCAATCGCTCTCTTCTTTATACCAATGTTCTTTTATCTTATCCAAAGCTCCGGCGAACGCTTCGCCTCCGCAAAAAATGCTTCACCCAAAACTCCGCCGGCGACGGCACCGGAAAGACCACCCGGTGGTCTGCCAGCCGCCGGAGGGTGAGGGTAGGGCGAAACAGATCCAGCGAGGGCAGGATCTGTCAGCCTGGATTGGTTTCGAACCGCAAGCAATCTCCCTGCCCATGTAAGTGATCCAAAAGGCTCCCTTGCGTTTCGGTTAGGCGACTGGGACAGAACCTAACAGCACGATCCCAGTTGCCGGTTGTTGTTTTGGCCTGATTCCAATCAACGCGCCTAAGTTAGACGCCGATTGTGTAGATAGTTTGTCGCACTGACTGGTCGCAGATTTGAGATGATCGGTTTTGGCGCAGCTCCCGAGATGCTACTGCAGTCCGGTTATTCCGTCTCGGACGGTTAGTAGCGAGGTCGTCGTGAAGTTGTTCCAAGCGTGCAAAGTCAGAGAATTTTCTCAGGTAGCCGTGAGATCGCTGCTGTATGAGTCGTGAAAATGCGAGACGATCAGGGTGGCTCTCTAGAACAAGGCCGTGTGACCCCGGAAGCGCGGGGGATGCGTCCCTACCGAGATAGAGGCAGCGCTTGGGCTGGGTGGACTGAGGTTGTGTTCTCTCATTTGCCAATCTCAGCGTCAATTCTCTCCCCAATGGCCACGACCTACCTAGCGCTGCTTCGAGGTATCAATCTTGGTCCTAAAAATAAAATCTCGATGCCGGAGTTGGCGGACGTCTTCGCTAAAGCCGGATGCCAGGACGTAGGGACTTATATTCAAAGTGGAAATGTGATTTTCGAAGCGATCCCCGAGGTCTCAGTACGGCTTTCGGAGTTGATTACGAAGGAAATTCAGAAGCGCTTCGGCCATAAGGTGCCGGTGATGTTGCGAACGACCGGAGAAATGCGCGGAGTGATTCGGGAGAATCCGTTCCTTGAAGAAGGCGCAGCGGAAGATGTACTTCACGTTATGTTCCTTGCGGACCTGCCACAGCCGGGCGCAGTGGAGAGCCTCGACCCGGGTCGATCACCACCGAACCGATTCAATGTTCGGGGAAAAGAAGTCTATGTGATCGAAACAGTCAGGGTGAGAAGCGCTGCACGGCGAAGGAGTCGTCCAGCGGCAGCGTAGATATGAATACGAGACCAGAACTTTGTTTGGTCGCCTTGGTTACCAACGAAGGCTTGATATTCGCTATCTGAAGCCGACGGTTTGGCCGGCTGATTGAGCGCTTGCGCCATGGTATCAGTCCAAAGCCCCCAACGTGAGAGCACATTTCGCAGTTCCCCGCTAGCAATGAGGTCACGCAGGGCGCCGTCGATTTTCGTTTGCAGCGTCGAGTTGCCCTTCTCCACTGCGATGCCGTAGGCGATCCGGCCAAAGGGCGGACCGTTCAGTGCTAATAATGGGTTCGGTGTTGCATAATATTTGGCAATCGGATAGTCGAGCAGTACACCAAAAAGGGCGCCCGTTCACGATATCCTGATAGGCGCTGATTTCCTGATCATAGGTTTTGGTTATAACCCCCGGTGTCTGTTCCAGCATCCGGAGCGCGGCAGTTTGATCGAGCGTGCCAATTTTCTCGCCGCGGAGCTGGTCAAGAGAGGTAATCGGCGGTCTCCCGCGTCGACCGACAAATTGTTCGAACGTGAAATAATAAGGAATGCTGAAGTCGACTTGGTCCGCTTTTTCGGAGGTAATTTCTATGCCGCAAATTACGCAATCATAGAGACCGCGATGCAGGCCCGGGATCAATCCGCTCCAGTCATTTTGTATAAATTCGGCACGCCGTCCTATTCGCTGAGCGACTGCGTTGATGATTTCGTACTCAAATCCGGTCAATGCTTTGCCGGGCGCGAAGAATGAGTAGGGCGCGTTACTATTAGGATCCGCTGCCCAACGTAGTACCGGCTCAGCGGGCAGGTGGACCGAACCCAGCAGCAAGAAAAGAAAAAGCACAGCCGATCGCATCACGGAAACTTTTCTAGCAGGCCGCGAGTCGGTTCGTCCATGAATAGAATGGTCAATAGCCAGTCTTGCTATCGGTCGTCATCATGCCGGCCGAACACGCGCTGAATAAGCCGCAGATTCTGCTATGAGGCTTGGCAACGAATTAACAAGTTAGCCAATAACATTGCGCGCGGTCGTGAGGCTGCCGGACTCCACGATCGATGGCCTGGTATGTTCCGTCGATTGCGGTTTCAGGTTCGTGAACAAGCGTACGAAATATCGAGAGTTGCCAGGTTCCGCGCGTTGTTTTGGGAAGCGGTCCGGCAGCCGTCCGTACGCGTCAACTTAAGGAGCAGAAAAGCCAGTCCCGCAAGGAAGGGAACATAGTTCGGCAGGGCGAAAACCCGACTCCGCAAAGCCTACGTCGCGGCCGCGTCTTTTGGTAAGCATGCTTTTCAGGCTAGGGCGCGCCGAAGCTTGCGTAGGCGGCCTCGGCGCTTTTGGTCGGTCGCCTTTTGGTTAGGCTTCCCCATGCGCCGGGTTTGAGCCATTCGTTACCCGCTGATAAATGCTGTATCGGTGTACGGCTCGATTGGGCAATACACTAACATGGTATTGGCGTCCAACACGGGTTGGAGAGGGGCTCAGAATGTGGCCTCGTTGCTTTAACCTGAGATGCAGAGTCGTATAATGCGGGCAGTCTGAAGACCTGCCTACAGCGGTTTAGTCACAAACCGAAGTCACTCTAGTCGGCGGGCAACGTATGGCTCAAACCCGGCGCCTCGGGAAGCATAACGAAAACGCGTACCTACTAAGCGCGCTGAGGCCGCCTACGCAAGCTTCGGCGCGCCCTAGCCTGAAAAGCATGCTTACCAAAAGACGCGGCCGCGACGTAGGCTTTGCGGAGTCGGGTTTTCGCCCTACCGTAGTGGGCAAGATCATGCCGACAGATCTCTTCGCCCTTTCCCCGTGTCGCCTCGCCTCCTTAAGTCGACGCGCACGCCAGCTGCCGGACCGCTACCAAAGACGAACGCCATGCCTGATCGTCAGCTTTGGTCAAGCAAGTCCGACAGACTGACGGGCAAAAACTCGGCCGAATGACACCCAATGAAGTCGTCCAGCGCACGGCGAATAATCTCTTTGGAATCGTGCCGGCCGACGAGCATCCGCGGATGATTTGAAAACCACTCGTTTAGGATTGTACCGGTCAATCGTTCGCAGGAGATGTTCATCACCCGCGTCTGGAGCCTTACCCATGCGATCTGGAAATCGGTAAGACTGGACTTAAGCGCTGGAGGGACTTGACCGAGTTTGCGCATCCTTCTTCGTTCGTTTTGCAGGTGACCCGAGGCCCCCAACAATTTGGTGAGAGCAGCGCAGGTCTGTTTCCCGTGAATCAAGCTATTGGCGTACCAGAGCGCCGCGAAACAAAGACTACCTCTGAGACGATGAGCTGCTGGTCGCGGGATGCGCGAATGAAGGTCGCAGACCGCGAGTCGGCATGCGTTCCCGTATCGCGGTCTGCGATAATTCGTGTAATCGGCTTGAAATCGCGCTCCCTCGTCGATATGTAAACTGCAGTCGTTCCCCCTATTTTGAGCGCGGGCAGCCATATGTCTTTCGCGGATGTGTCATTAAAACAACGCTCGTTCGGTGAGACCATGCGGCGCGACGCCTGGTGGACCCAGCCGCTATTTGTATTTCTAGGGCTTTCCACTTTTCTGGTGTACTCCACCTGGGCGGCATTTCAGGGCGATCATTATTGGTTCGATCAAAATGGAGCGGATTATCTTTCGCCGTTTTATTCGCCGGAACTATTTGGCCGCTCGCCGCACGCGATTTTCGGGCCGAAGCCCGAGTGGTGGCCATCGTGGGTGCTATTCTCACCGGCTCTCTTGGTTTTATGGGCGCCCGCAGGTTTTCGGCTCACCTGTTACTACTACCGTGGTGCTTATTACAAAGGGTTTTGGGCGGATCCACCCGCCTGCGCCGTCGGCGAGCCGCGGAAAGGATACCTGGGCGAAAATTCCTTTCCGCTCATCATGCAAAACATTCATCGCTATTTCCTGTACCTTGCGTTGCTCTTCATTCTCATTCTTGCGCACGACGCGTGGAAAGCGATGTGGTTTGCGGATGCGTCCGGTGCAAAGCACTTCGGCATCGGCGTTGGAACGATCGTGCTCGCACTCAATGTTATCTTGCTGAGCGGTTATACGTTTGGCTGTCACTCGCTCCGCCATTTGATCGGCGGCTTCCTCGACGAGGTTTCCAAAGCGCCGGCTTGCGCCAAATGCTATTCCTACGTGAGTTGTTTGAACCGCCGCCACATGCTCTGGGCGTGGATGAGTTTGTTCTGGGTCGGCTTCACCGATCTCTATGTGCGTCTCTGTTCACTGGGCATTTGGCACGATTGGAAGATTTTATAAACGTCGATTCTTAATCCGTCACCCTGCTTTCCCGGCTCAACTTTCCTAGACTCTCACCCTTCAACGCATCCGCGAATCACGTGGCCAATTACGAAACTCTCGAATACGACGTACTCGTCATCGGCGCGGGCGGTGCGGGGCTGCGCGCGGCGATTGAAGCTTCGGTTGATGGCGTCAAAGTCGGCTTGGTCTGCAAGTCGCTCCTGGGCAAAGCGCATACGGTGATGGCGGAAGGGGGCGTCGCCGCGGCGCTGGCCAATGTCGATGACCGCGACAACTGGAGAGTCCACTTTGCCGACACGATGCGCGGCGGCCAATACGTCAACAGTTGGCGCATGGCCGAACTGCACGCGAAGGAAGCGCCCGATCGTGTCCGCGAACTCGAAGCCTGGGGCGCAGTGTTCGACCGCACTGCGGATGGGAGAATACTTCAGCGCAATTTTGGTGGTCACCGTTATCCGCGACTTGCTCACGTGGGCGATCGCACCGGCTTAGAAATGATTCGCACGCTACAGGATCACGGGATCCATCAGGGGATTGAAGTCTACATGGAGCATACGATCGTTACGCTGCTCAAGGAGGGCGAACGTGTGGTGGGCGCGTTCGGCTATGACCGCGAACGCGGCCGATTCAAGATTTTCCAGGCAAAAGCAATCGTGCTGGCCACCGGTGGCGTTGGCCGAGCCTATCGAATCACCAGCAACTCCTGGGAATATACCGGAGACGGGCAGTCGTTGGCCTATCACGCCGGTGCGGAATTAGTTGATATGGAGTTCGTGCAATTTCATCCGACCGGGATGATTTGGCCGCCGAGTGTGATTGGGATTCTCGTCACCGAAGGCGTGCGCGGCGACGGCGGCGTTTTGCTCAACAAAGACGGCAAGCGGTTCATGTTCACGAATATTCCGGAAAACTATAAGACCCAAACGGCCGATAACCCGGAAGAAGGATGGCGTTACACTCAGGGGGACAAAAATTCTCGCCGTCCACCCGAACTTCTCACGCGTGATCATGTTTCGCGGTGCATCATGGACGAAGTCAAAGCCGGCCGAGGCAGTCCGCATGGCGGCGTGTTTCTCGACATTTCGTGGATCAAGGAAAAAATTCCCAACGCGGCGGAATACATCAAAAGGAAGCTGCCGAGCATGTATCATCAATTCATGCAACTGGCCAACCTTGACATCACCAAGGGGCCGATGGAAGTCGGTCCTACCACTCATTACATCATGGGCGGCGTACGGGTGGACGCTGAAACCCAGATGTCCAGTGTAGCCGGACTGTTCGCGGCCGGCGAGGTTGCCGCCGGATTGCACGGAGCGAACCGGCTCGGCGGAAATTCGTTGTCCGACCTGCTTGTCTTCGGCAAGCGCGCGGGCGAATTCGCGGCTATTTATGCCAAGAAACACGATGCCGGTCATATTGACACCGGCCAAATCGAAGAGGCCGCGCGCGCGGCTTTGGAACCGTTCGACCGCGCCACCAGAGCAAATGGCGACGCCGAGGGCCCTTACCGCGTGCAAAGCGATCTACAGGAATTGATGCAGAACCTCGTCGGGATCGTGCGGCGAGAGGACGAAATGGTGCGCGCGCTCGACGGACTGAGCGAGCTCTGGCAACGCTCCCAAAACGTCGTTGTCCATGGCCATCGCGAATACAATCCTGGCTGGCATACGGTGATTGATTTGCGACATCTACTCACCGTTTCGGAAGCCATCACGCGTTCGGCGATTGAGCGCAAGGAAAGCCGCGGCGGACATTTCCGTGACGATTTTCCGAACAAGAACGCAGCGGACGGCAAAATGAATGTCATTGTTCACAAAGCTGCCGATGGCTCGATGCAGGTGCGGCGCAAGCCGATTTCCGAAATGCCGGAACACCTGCAGCAGGTCGTTGAGGAGATGAAATGAAAACGGCGGTCTTCAAAATCTGGCGTGGTGACGCCAACGGCGGAGATTTCGTGGACTACACCACGGAAATTTCCGAGGGAATGGTTGTGCTCGATGCCGTTCATCAGATTCAAGCCAACCAAGCCAATGATCTCGCTTGCCGATGGAACTGCAAAGCCGGTAAATGCGGTTCCTGTTCGGCGGAAATCAATGGTCTGCCGAAGCTGATGTGCATGACGCGACTTGATCAGTTACCGCTTGATCAAGCTGTGACCATCGAGCCGATGCGGGCGTTTCCGCGGATCCGCGATTTAACGACGGACGTTTCCTGGAATTACCGAGTAAAGAAAAAGATCAAGAAGTTCAAACCGCGGCCACCCGACGCGCCAGATGGAACCTGGCGTATGGCCCAGGCCGATATTGACCGTGTCCAGGAATTTCGAAGATGTATCGAATGCTTCCTCTGTCAAGACGTTTGCCACGTATTGCGAGACCATCACAAGCAAGAGGAATTCATCGGCCCACGTTTTTTGGTCTTTGTTGCCGCGCTCGAAATGCATCCGCTCGACACGGAAGACCGATCAGCGGAACTGAAGGAAGCCGACGGGATCGGTTACTGTAACATCACCAAGTGCTGCACCAAAGTGTGTCCCGAAAACATCACCATCACCGACAACGCGATTATTCCACTGAAGGAGCGCGTGGTTGATAAGTTTTACGATCCATTAGGGAAGTTACTGAAACTGTTTCGTCCAAAAATCTGAAAGGAGAAAGTCATGTTTGAGCTCAAGCGACTTTCGGAAGACGCCATCCCGGCGGCGCTGGAGAGAGCCTTACGCTACCGACTGCTTAATGAGCCGGCTGAAGCGGAAAGCATTTGTCACGATGTACTCCGCATCGATCCGGAAAACCAGGAAGCGCTGGTCCTCCTGTTGCTAGCGCTGACCGACCGCTTCGGTAAGGGCTACGCAGTCGGCGTTACTCAGGCTCAGGAAGTTCTTTCCCGTCTCCGCGGCGAGTATGAGCGGACCTACTACGCCGGCATTATCTGCGAACGCCGAGCTAAGGCACAGCTACGTCGGGGCAATCCCGGCTCCGGCCATAATGCGTACGAATTCTTGCGCGATGCAATGAGCTGGTTTGAAAAAGCCGAAGCCCTTCGTCCGGCCAGAAACGATGATGCATTGCTGCACTGGAATACCTGCGCTCGTATCATCATGGGTAATCAGCTCAGCCCCCGGCCAGTAGAGAGGGTCGAGTTGCCGCTGGAGTAGCGGGATTCAGCTGGTCTTCCTCCTCAAATCGGTAATCGATAACCAGACGCTCGTTGGCAAGGCCAGCGAGCCAGAGCTGGTGCCGGACTGGATCAGTTTCCGGCGTTCTCTTCGGTACAAGCGGCGACTGTCCGCCGAGACTTCAATGCGCAGGCCGTCGAGCGATGCTGGTCGTGAGGAATTGAATGAGCCCGACCATTCAGTGCAGTCGCCATTGTATGGTTCGCGAAGGCCTTGCATCCTGAGGAACGCTGTCATGCCACACGCCATCACGCTGCGACACGATGGCGACTGCGGTCTATGGTAGCGGCAGACCAGCAGTTCCGTGGGAGTTTTGCGGTTCAAGCAGACTTAGGCACCTAGCGGGACAGTCGCCGCTACCGTTTTCGTGGCGGGACAGTCGCCGCTGATATCAGTCTCGCAGTTATTCATAAGCGAGCGAAGCGGCCCGGTACAGCGAGGCGGAGCGAGCTTGTGAATAACTGCGCCGCAGGCGAGAATTTCGCCGGCGAACGTCCTGCCCCGGCTCGATCACAGTCACAGTCGCCGCACCCCAAGAGGGTTATCGGTAGGCTACTGGCCGAGCCGGAGGCCCTTGCTCCGACATCTCATAGAAAGAGGCCTCAAGAAGGCCATTATATCAGCGCGATGGACGGCAGGGCCAAGCGACGCAAAAGCCAACCGCAGCAACAAAAGACCATGAATGACTCCAAACAATGGCAACAACATCGGGCATTTGGCGCTTTGGATTGGGCCAGCGAAAAACACTCTGTCATCGTTGTCGACCAAACAGGTAAAGTGATCGAAGACTTCGAAATTGAACACTCGGCTTTAGGTTGGAAAAAGTTTCGGGAAAAGCTCCAACCTTACGGCTCGATTCCTTTTGCCATCGAGACCAGTCAAGGAGTGGCGGTCGAGCAACTCTTGGAAGCGGGCATGCTGGTTTATCCGCTCAATCCCAAGAGTGCTCAAGCTTACCGCGAACGCAAAGCTCCCAGCGGGGTCAAAGACGATCGATTGGATGCGTGGAGTTTTGCTGATGCCTTACGGGTCGATGGTCAAGACTGGAAAGCACTTCGGCCAGAGGAGCCGCTGATCAAAGAACTGCGGCTACTCTGTCGGGATGAAGTCACCCTCATCGAACAACGCACCGCCTTTATTAACCAGCTACGCCATGCACTGGCAGAATATTACCCCGCCGCCTTAGAGGCCTTTGAGGACTGGACTTCGGTTTCGGCCTGGATGTTTTTGCAGCGTTTTCCTACCCCAGAGTCACTGGCTCAAGCCGGCAAGCGCCAATGGCAGAAGTTCCTGCACAGCCGGCGGCTCTGGGGCAGCGACCAGGGGCCTCGACGTATGGAGATCTTCGCTCACGCCACCGAATTTGCTGGCACTCCACCCACCGCCAGAGCCAAGAGCCTGTTGGCCTTGAGTCTAGTGCAGATGCTCTTTTCTATTGAGAAGCAACTGGCAGTCTATCGCCAGCGAATCGAAGAGCTCTTTGCTCGTCATCCCGATCATGATCTGTTCGGTTCCTTGCCGGGTGCCGGACCCAAGATTGCTCCGCGCTTGCTCTCCGAGATTGGTGACGACCGCCAGCGATTCGGCGGCGATCCCCAAAACCTCCAATGCCTGGCCGGCAGCGCACCGGTGACCAAGCGTTCAGGAAAACAACGCAAATACTGGCACGTTCATCAGCGCTGGGCTTGTGACAAACACCTCCGCCACGCCATCCACCTTTTTTCTGAGCAGAGTCTCTCTCGCTGCGTCTGGGCCGAGATTTACTATCAGCATCATCGCCAAAAGAACCAGAGCCACGCCAATGCCTTGCGCCGGCTCGCTCACCGCTGGCTCAAAATCATCTACAAAATGTGGATCGATCGAACCCCTTACAATGCCGAGCTCCATCACCGCAATCAACTCCAACACGGCTCCTGGATCTTTCAGCTTCAAAAATCCTAACCCCAACTATTTTTCCCTTGAAGACC
>WNFQ01011393.1_pt1 | contig 21213 bp, 27 predicted proteins | sample 5400171 | NCBI WGS metagenome assembly WNFQ01 (sample SAMN13153356, study PRJNA577476) | soil metagenome | isolation source: 20 cm soil under Madrone tree | place: USA:California | collected 2016-06-14 | reverse complement strand
CTTAAGGCCGCGAGGGCGATAATGGACTGGTGGGTTGGAGGCGGCGCCCCGAAACGAAAACTCAGGTGCGTCTCGTCGACTTGTCTCTTTTTCTACGCAATCATCGAGTCTCGACGTAGATACTTCCGCGACCAACCCCTCTTACACCCAGATGTAACGGATCAACACCTCGTCATCTGGTACTTCGAAGACTGGTTGAAGAAGTACTTCTTCTCCTTCCTTCAGATACTCGAGGTGACACGAGAATCCCTTTTCTTCCGCGCGCATTGCTCATCATCTCCCAGGCCTTCTCCTTGGATCCTCTCCAATATGTCCGCATGCAGTCCCTTGCCTTGATAGCCACTCTTCTTCGCTCTCATCCAGAGCAGGAACAAAATCTGTTACGCTTGCTCGTGAACAAGCTCGTGCGTTTGCCTACTTCCCGCCCGCAATATCATCCGCTGACGCATTTACGACTCAGGGTGATACGGAAAGCTCTATCTGTGCCAGAACGTCCTACTACCTCCTTCATATTCTACAGGAACATCCAGCAATGAAAATTATCATTATTCAAGAAACAACCTCACTAATTATGCGGCCGATTCCGCTGATGGGGCCCTCTACGGCTTCCCATTCCCAGAAAAACAGACACATCCGATTCTCAGAAGATCTCAAGTCAACACCACAGCGGGAAAAGAGCGTGTGGCGTGGGCATGCACAATATTACGCCGCTATCACCTTCAATCAAATCGTGTTGTCTACATCCACCGCCGACCGCGCTGCAGCGCGAAAGTTGTTGGACATCTATTTCCAGCTTTTTCGCGAGGTTGTTCGCGAACGGGAGCCTGAACCGGCCGACGATGATGCAACTTCTACAAAGGAAAAACTTGAAGACAAGGGAAAGAAGCAGATTCTCAAGAAGAACGGGCCCCGGAAAGGTAAAGGTAAAGAAATACGTGGCGCCGCAGGATTCGTGGAAGTCCAGGACGCGAATGCAAAGCTACTCGGGGCAATACTTACGGGCATAAGTCGTGCCTTGCCGTACGCACAGTTTGGTGGAGGGGATATGGAGTGCATTTTTTTCTACTTGTTTTCACCGCTTGTTGGGATTTTGATTTGCGTCTGTTAGATTCGACAAGCATATGGATACGCTCTTCCCTCTCGTCCATACCTCGACATTCAACATTTCACTACGGGCGCTTACTCTCATTCAACAAATTGTGGCATCGTCTCCAGCTTCCTCACCTGTAGTCTCGCGGTTTTACCGCGCACTATATGCGACCTTACTCGACCCCCGTCTACATACTGCCCGCAATCAGGCGCTATTCTTAAACTTACTGTTCAAAGGTTTAAAGTCCGATTCACATCAAGCTCGAGTAATGGCGTTCGTGAAGCGCTTTTGTCAGGTTCTTGTGAGCGGGTTCGGTGGATCCGAATTCGTAGCAGGTGGTCTGTGGCTACTTGGCGAGGTGAGTTGTCAATAGTAATCCGAGTATTAGCAAAATATCGCTCACCGGATCCAAGCTGTTCAATGTCTCTCCGGGCTTACGTGCTCTCATTGACCGAGTCCCTCTAAATGACGCAGACGTTGAAGAGTACGACCCATATAAGCGGGAGCCACAGTATGCTCATGCTCAATCATCCGCTCTTTGGGAGCTAGTGCGTTGTTCAGTTGGCCCCACGATCGTCATCCCGGTACTTAAAAGTATAAACAGACAACTCTAGTTCACCACGCGCACCCAACGATTGCTCTTCTAGCACGTCAACTTCTCTCTCACGAGCCGTTGACGAGCAGTCCGGACCTTACCCTTTACACGCTCACGCATTTCTTGGATCGTTTCGTCTACAAAAACCCGAAGAAGGCCGGAGCCAGGGGCACAAGCGCCATGCAGCCCTCCACCACTGGGGGTGCCGGTGGCGTAAGTAGGGTGAGGGCAGACGTACAAGAGACACCTCTCAATGTCGAAGGGTGGTGGCGACGTGGGGAAAGTCGCGTCGCGGCGGATCAGGTGCGTTGACATTTTTCGCGATAAAATGGTATGACTTACGTATTTTTTACAAGGTATTCTTTCAGCGATACTTCGCCCAGAAGCATGGGAAGGAGCAGGTGAAGGCAACCAAAGCCGACAAGCGAAAGGCCAAGCCCCACGATTCCGATACGGAATCCGATGGGATGGTTAAAGATGGTAGCGGCGATGAGGATAGCGACCTGGAGGAAGCTGCCATTTGGAAGGTGCGCCTCACTGGATATATGCGGCCCGTCTTGCTGATCGAACCGATACAGGCAATGAAAGCCTCTATGCCGAAGGCCGAGGACGATGAAGATGAAGATGTCGACGGCAATGACGACGGCGACGACGACGACGACGTTGACGTTGACATTGATGACGACGAAGACAGTCCCGTCGACTACTCTATTCAAGACTCAGAATCTGACGAGCATGCCTCTTCCGATACCGGGGATCAGTCTGACGAAGGGTCGAGCGTTGCCGAGGATAACAACATCAACGTCGATTGGGAATTTGACGGCATCGGATTCTCGGATGCTGATAACTCGGTAAAATCTAGATACCCTTCGGTCCCCGGTCGTCGAAACTTACAGTATATAAAACAGGCTGGATCTGACACGCGGTTGGCACCCGCTTTGGGCGATGCTAAGACACCACGGAAGCGTAAAGGACATGGGGATGGAGATGAGCGGAAGAGCAAAAAAAAGAGGCTTCGGGATTTGCCGACGTTCGCGAGCTACGAAGATTATGCACGGATGATCGAAGATGGCCCAGAAGAAAATATATAGGTAAAGCTCTAATATAATGACGACGATTTTTTGAGAGCGTTCGAATTATTCCAACCCGCGTCGCAAAATTCAGAAGCGCATGGACGCAAGAAAGGGAAAGTAGTGACATTAGAGATTACTGTGCTCTACACAATTCGCAGAGAGATACCTACGCCGTACGAGAGGGTTTATTCAGGCTTTCGTGGTAGTCACGGCAATTGACGGCACTACACGCCAACGGAACCAACTGCGGCTACAAAGCGACGTCCTCTCCTGAACCTGGGGCTCGCTCATCCCCATTTAGCAGCAGCGAAACTTCTTTCATGGAGGAACTTTTCGACTACCCCGATGGAGACATCATTCTTCGTTCTAGCGACTCGCGCGATTTCCGTGTTCTAAAGTTGTTTATCACCAAGAGTTCTCCCATCCTCGCTGACAAGCTAACACAAACTGCCACCGATTCACCCATTGCCGCTCTCCCTGCCGGCACCACACCCCTCCCAGTTGTACACATGTCCGAAAGCGCTGCGATCCTCTCCAGCTTACTCACATTCGTAATGCCCGTGCCACCTGTTCTTCCTCCAAGTATGGAAGAGAAATTAGAACTCCTATCGGTGGCTCAAAAGTATGAAATGGGCCACATACTGGTTCACATTCGAGGCAGTATATCTCTGCAAGATCCGCCTCTCGTCTCTAGAAGCAATGCTTTGCACGTTTATTCTCTTGCCCAGAAGTATGGTCTCCGTCAGGAGGTAGTCCAGGCGGCGCGCCTCACGGTGAGATCCACTCTGACGATCGAGAATTTGGGAGGAAAGTTGGACGTCATGTCCGGTGACCATCTACATCAACTCTGGAGATATCACCAAAGACTTCGAAGGAAACTCATATCAAAAATAGACGGGTTCAGACAATCTAGTGCCTATAGGGCACTTGATAGCTTGGATTGTTCTGTTCTCACTCGCTTTAAAATCCCGAAATGGGTCGATGACTACATTTGTTTCATGGCCTCAACACCGTCTTCCTTCAACATCTTCGAATTTCAGTCCGCATTGGCCCGCCACATTAGTTCTAGGGACAAAGTCCAGGGAAAACAGTGTTCATTCTGCACATGTTTACCCGAAGAGGTCCTGGACAATTTCTGGACGGCGTTGACTGCTTTTGTGAACGAGAATATGAAAGAGGTGAGAAAGGCCCACGTTTTTCACGTCGTATTACGGATTCAAACCCTTACAGGCCGAATCAGCTTTCTCCATCTTGGAGAACACTACATTCTCCAAGGATCATATTGGCTTTGCTGTGGTTCCCCTACCCCTACCCGAGTGCTTGGACGTTAGCAATGCAGATGTTGTACTCCAGTCATCTGACTCTGTTAACTTTCGCGTCCACAAAGCGGTACTAGTCTCTTCGTCACGGGTCTTCAAGGACATGTTTTCACTCCCCCAGCCCCCCAACGACGAGACGGTCGATGGGTTGCCCTTTGTACGCTTGGCAGAAGATGCTGAATTAGTGCGGGCTCTCATCACCGTGATGTACCCAATCTCCACAGAAATACCTACATCATATGAAAGGGTTTTAGCGCTCCTTGCTGCCGCGCAGAAATACGACATGTCCGCCGTTCAGTCCTCCATCCGTGCGGAAGTCGTCCGTAGGGATCTATCGGCTCCAACTGGAGCTCAGGCCTTCCGTGCATTTGCGATTGCCTTTAGCAATAACCTCGCGCCCGAAATGGGAACAACCGCTCGTCTCACTCTGGATCACCCCTTGACGTTTGAGATGCTTGGAGACGAACTACGATTGTTTAGTGGTTCGGCACTGCGCGAGCTGGCGGGCTTCCGGAAGACGTGCAGAGACAACATCATTTCGTGTCTGGAAACCTTCCTGGACGGTCACAAAGGCCCATCGAATATTTGGGCCGCTTGTTCCAGATCTAAAATAAACCCCTTCTCGGGTCTGCCCTCTAACGACAGAGATAAACAAGCACTGCCCCTGTGGCTGTGCGATGTTTTCAAACAACAAATCGAGGAATTGAAGCAGTATTTTACGCATGCGATCATCAAACCTTCAAGCATTCGCGAGAAATATCTGACTGCTCTCATGAGACACAGTCCCACTCCGAATGACTGCCCGACCTGCTTGATGGTGCACGCCCATAAAGGGGAGAAGTATTGCGCTGAACTGGAGCAAAAACTGACGCACGCGCGAAATCAGGTAAGTGATGCGTTTGGATTATAGAGATTTCTCCATGTCTAAACGCGCACCATATCTAGGTACTGGTTTTCGTTTGAGCGAGGAGTTGATCCTGCGGTCAGTTCGTCAGAACGCTCGTGGAATAAAACGAATGAATTACTGTTCTTTGGTCGATTCTTTATGATGCCGTATGCACACTCTACATCCCATTTAATCCGCGTAGACCCGGAATGCCTTTTCTTAGAAGTTACCCTTCCACCCATCCTACAACGTTCCTTTTCTTCTGCGCGTTTCATTTTCGTCAGAGTATCATGTAACTACAATACCTTCGAGGGTTCTCGCTGGTATTCGCGCTCGCCGCACATTTGCTCAAATTTCAGTCTCTACGACACTTTCGGCTCATCGTCAATCTGGGTCTGCCATATATGCTTTCGGGTCTACCGTATACCAGCACAATACGTGCCGAGCGGCGGTCGCAACGAAGCTGAACGACTCCCGATGCAAAGTACGGCCGCCGATAACGTCGGGCTTCGTACGTTGTGTAAGTTGAATCTAAGACCTGCAATGAAATCGACCCTCACTAGTCAGCGGCCTGCTTCGCCAACCTTCCTGAACCCGATGATCTCAAGTAACTTCGAACTTGTTTAGAGTAGCGTAAGTTACATCATGCCATTGTCTCCGATATATCCACCTCGAGCCATATGTAAGCTCTCATACGCTTCTTTCTGCACTTTCTGCTGAGATCAATGACGTGTCTCTTAGGCCGGCGAAGAGAAATTCATCAGTCACCCGACGCGGACCCTCTTACGATAACGGAAGACAATATTACTCATCACTTGCAACCCGTTTTTTCAGTTTCCTTATTCATGTATCACTATTTTCTAGATATAGGATGAATGATTACCTACGTGAGTTCAGAACCAAGCGCACCTAGGTGAGGCATGTGTTCAAACTCCTACAGTTCCTCAGATGAATAGAATAGGTGCTCACCTCGTCCAGAGCCTGCGTTAGTCTATCCTCTAAGTTCTTACAAAACGCCTCCCCTTTCTGTGCGTGTACCTTAGGACAGGAGATGCAATTGAAAGAACTGATATGTGCGTTTAGAGCCAACAGGTACTCCAAACGGATACTCTGTGGATTAAAGAACGGTTTTGAAAACGCGTCGCGTGATTCATCGAGACGATTTTGAAAGAGTTGGAGTAACCAAGACGGGGTAGATCCAGGCAGACTGTTATATTGATATCGGCTAGCATGTCGAGTTTCAATACAAGAAACCCAGACATTGAGTGGGGTTTGGCCAAGCTGGAGAAAGGATTCAAAACACGTCACAAGATTGTCTCGGCAACGCTTGCGGAAGTTGGCAAGGTCCTGCAATGCCCAGCTCTCGATCAATCGCAGTTCTTCTCCAAAAATTTCAAACGTCATGGGATATTCCAAGGTCTGGCGGGCTGCATTTTCCATTTCCGGAATGAGTCCTTTGTTACTCGCGATCACATATGCAGGAAGGACCTCGGCTCCCTTTGGCGCTGGGAATTCCCCCCGGCTGACCTCGGCGCGGATAAACGACTGTACTGCAACCATGTCGTATTTCTGGCATGCCGCGAGTAGGTGTAACACCTTGTGGTAAAAGGTTAGTTATTACCGCCGACCAGCCGCAAGCAAATACGACACCTTTTCGTAAGAGCTTGGGATCACTGTGCTGATGGGATAAAGTATAGAGACAAGACTATTCAGCAACTCAGAGTCTTCAGGCAATTGAACAACTGGAAGCCCATCGACAGATTCACTGTCCGAGGGCTGTGGGAGGGAGAGTAGATCTTTGAAGAATGGTGACGTCATAGCCAGTACCGACTTATGGACTCGGAAATCGACGAGGTCGGACGATCGGATAATGATATTGGCGTCGGGTATGTCAAAGGTTGGAGGTGGAGGTGTGATCTGGTTGATCAGAGCTTGAGTATCCTGTCGTTCACGTACGAGAGATAAAATCGACTCTGCCTGCAAAAGGTTCAACATCCTAAGGAGCTTCGTACATCAACCATACTCACTCTGTCAAAACCGCCATGGACAACTGACGCCAAAGCTTCCCAAAAAATTCGGATAGTCTGGCTGGGTATGGACGCACATTCGCAAACAGTTAGAGCAGCAGTGGTCTTAATGTGAAGCGACATGGCGGCGTTAAATTCGACGAGGTTAAAAAGGTTCGGGGTTCTTCCTATGGACTCGATGTAGTCATCAAGCCAACACGGGACTTTGGAAGTGCTGAGTGCTGCACATCGTATGCCTCTAATCGTGCCGTGTGCAGCAGATCCCCTGAATTCTGTAAGGTCCAACGCAAGGATGGTACGAACTTTTTCGTAATACTTCAGGAGTTCGTAGAGAGAAGCGCCTGGCATCAAATCAAGCATATTATCGAAATTCTCGACGGTCATTGAGTAATTCAATATATTTCTCGCGGTTTGAAGCGCTTCCTGTCGAAGCCCGTACTTTTGTGCGAGAGAATATATGCGGAGTGCAGGCTCTAGATGGGTGGGAAGTGGGTTCTGTCGAGCGATACTTCCTCGGATGTGAATTAGTACAGTGCTCATTTGATACCCTTGCGCCACAGATAAGAGTTCCATAGCTTCTTCATGGGTTGAGGGTAAGACAGGGGTTACGGGGAAGATGAAGGTAAGAAGGTAGTGAAGAATTTTGCCACGTTCTGGTAGCTGTACCACGGGAAGTGACTCGGAGGCCTCAGAATTTGCGTCACGGGGGGAATCTAAAGTTTTTCGAATACGCTCTCCGAGAACAGGGGAGTTATCGGCGATGGAGGTCTTTGGAACTTGGAAATGATGGGAGTCTTGAGAACGAAGGACGACATCCGCGCTAGGGAAGTCGAATCGAATGTTCGTGAGAGGTTCGTCTGTAGACGCTGCTTCAGGAGGGACGATAGACATGATGGTGTCCTATCTGGAGACAAACCCTACTGTAACTCCTTAAGTAGTCGTCAAGCCTGGGCTTAGGGAAAGTGGGCCGCAACGCGGTGACCTAACACGGAAAGTGGTACTCGAGTCCGCGCGGTACAAGCATGCCTTGTACGGTAGGTGTATGCGTGTATGCGAGTACCTGGCTGCGCAGTGCTCCTGGTTTGAGGCTCATTTCCGGGCCGGGCCGAAACCAGAATGCCTGGCCTGGTGGCCTGGGTTGTGGGCCACCCAGGGCAGCCGTACATAGTGCGATCAGATCCGCAGATAACCGATACGATATGCAGCTGCATACCAGAGTATGTGATACCTGGTTTATGCATTTACGAGGTGCGGCGCGTTTGTGTGACTTTCCATGCCATCAGGACATCTCCGGCCGCCCCTTTCGGTTAGGTTCTCGCTGTTCTCGCTTCCTCCCGTTTCGAAATGTACCGAAAGCGGGTGTGCTCAGGGTTTGGCGAATGACTCTCGGTATTACGCCTGCGTTCAATTTTTGCCGACCGAAATCGCCTATGTTATGACTACCCAATCATCGCCGAGCTCCGAGTCCGGACAACCATTCCGAAAAGCTCGTCTCCCATCTTGTCATGCGTCCCTACTAGCTCCGATGGAGTTATATATGTCCGCAGTACATGTGGTGCGGTACGTGGTGCACCAACGAGTGTTGGGCATCGCAACGAAGCCGATCAGAACCCCTGGACCGTAACATCGGGCATCATAAATTGTTAAGGGTGTTAGATCTACAGTACCGGGCATACGTAGTGTAAACGACGCCATGATCAATCTATGCTAGTGAGCCTATGCTGTGGGCGTGCCTTGCCAGGCCCAATACACCCGATGGTCCAGTAAATGCAGCGACCACGTAATTTCTCTGCGTGCTGTGATCAATAACATACTTCTTGAGCTGGCTGCAAGAAACTTGCCTAACACCCCAGATGCGGACCCATCACGACAATACAAACGACGATTTAGTGATGTTCACCACTCGCAACGAGTCCCAGTTCCTCATTCATTTCTCACAATTTTCTAAAAACGTGGATGAGTTATTCACCAATGTGAGATCAGAGCCAGGAGTACCTAGATAAGGTGTATAAATAAACTCAGATAAATCCTCCCAAAAAAGGAGCACACACCTCGTTCAGGGCCTGTGCTAGTCTCTCCTCTAATTCCTTACAGAACGCATCCCCATTTCGTGCGTGTACCTCGGTACAAGAGACACAATTACTGAGATGATCCTTAAGAGCGGACAAGTACTCCGCGTGGATATTTCGAGGATTATAGAGGGGTTTTGAAAACGCGTCGCGCGATTCATCGAGACGGCTCTGAAAAAGTTGGGTTAACCAAGGCGGCGAGACTCCAGGTGCGATGGAATATGAGTATCGAGCATTACGTCGATCAACACAAGGAATCCAAATTCGAATGTCATAGGGAGCTCTAGGGTCTGACGGGCTGCATTTTCCATTTCTGGGATGAGCCCTTTGCTACTCGCAATCACGTATGCGGAGAATGCCTCAGCGCCTATTGGCGATGGAAATGCTCCGTGTTTGACCTCGTCACGGATAAACGACTGTACCGAATCCATCTCGAATTTCTGGCACGCCGCGAGTAGATAAAGCACCTTAAAATAAAGGTTAGTTATTACCTCTGACAAATCGCAAGCAAATGAAACACCTTCTCAAAAGACTTTGGTGTCACCCTGCGGACGGGGTAAAGTATAGAGATTAGACTATTCAGCAGCTCTGAGTCTTCGGACAATTGAACCACAGGAAGCTCGTCGACGAATTCGCTGTCCGAAGGCTGGGGGAGAGAGAGTAGATCACTGAAGAATGGCGATACCAGCGCCAATATCGACTTATGGACTCGGAAATCGATGAGATCGGACGATCGAATTATAATATTGGCGTCCGGTAAATCAAAGCGTTCAGGTGGAGACGTGGTCGGATTGATTTGGGCTTGAGGGTCCTGTCGTTCATGCACGAGAGATAAAGCTGACTCTGCCTGTTAAAGGATCAACCTCTTAAGCAGCCCTACAAAACGACCACACTCACTCTTTCATAACTGTCATGGACAACAGACACCAAAGCTTCCCAAAATTTGCGTATGGTCTGGCTATGTATGGACGCACATCCACAATTGTACCCAGCATTCTCCTTAACGTGGCGGGCCATTGCGAAGTAGAGATCGGCGGAATCGATTAGGTTCGGAGTTTCTCCGACAGATTGAATGTAGTGATCAAGCCAGCTCGGGATTTGGGACGAACTGAGCTCTGCACAACGTAAGCCTGTAATCGTACCGCGTCCACCAGACACCCTGAATTCTTCAAGGTCTGACGCAAGAATGGGCCGAACTCCTTGGTAGTACTTCCAGAGTTCATAAAGAGAAGCACCGGGCATAATATCCAGCTTGTTGTTGAAATCCTCAATAGAAATTGGGTAATTCAAAATAGTCCGTGCAGTTTGAAGTGCTTCGGGTCGAAGCTTATATTTTTGCGCAAGGGCATAAATTCGAAGTGCTGGCCCTAGATGGGTAGGTAGCAGATAGTGCCGAGCAATTCTATCCCGTATGCGAGAGAGCGCAGAGTCCATTTGATAATCTTGTGCGTCAGATAAGAGTTCCATCACTTCCTCGGGGGTCGATGGTAGGAGGGGGGCTACGGGAAATATGAATGTGAGAAGGTAGTGGATGATTTTACCCCTTTTAGGTAGTTGTACCACGGGAAGCGATGCTTCAGGACTCGTGGCACATGGGGAACCAAAAGCCTTTCGTATAAGCTCACTGAGAACGGGAGAGCTATTCTCAACGTAAATCTTGGGCACGCGAAAATGATAAGGCTCTGAGTCTTGAGAGCGAAGAATGATATCCGCGACGGGGTAGTCGAAGAGTACGTTCGCGAGAGGTTCGTTTCCGGTGGGGGTCGTTCCTGGAGGGGTGGTAGACATGGTAGTAGTATCGTATGATATGACATGAAACCTACCCCTGGGACCATTTAAATACCCAGCAAGCCACTGTGAAGAGGAGGTAGACCGCAAAGCGGAGACCTGAGAGGGCAAGCGCTAAGGGTGGCACCTGAGTCTGCGCAATCTCAACAATACACCAGGCAGACCATCTGACGGAAGCGTGCCTTGGGCAGTGGGGATGGAAGTGTATTGGGTTCCTGGGCGCAGTGGGCAAGCCAGGAGGCGTAGCTGCGGAAGTTCCTATCATGATATGCCTCACGCCGCAGGCTGTGGGACTTCACGAGATTCAGATTCACGCTTCACGCCTGCTGGCAACCAACCAGCGGCGAGAACAGTTGTTGTCACTATCACGTGCATTTATGTTTCGTAATCCCGTCACGGGACTGCGTTGTGACTTCAACCCTTGGCTTTTCGGCCAAAATATTACGTTTCTACGTTTCGTAGCAGTCCAATCTCCATGGCTACGTCCCCTTCAGAACTTCGGGCGCTCTCACCTGTGTTTGGCAGAGACGAAAGTTTTTTATGAATAAGTTCCCTGACTACCCCGACGTGGATATCGTTCTTCATTTACCGACTTGCGCAATTTGCGGGTTCTGAAGGTGTATCACCAGGAGCTCTCTAATCCTTGACAAGCTAATACAAGCTGCTTCCAAACTTCCAGTTTCTACTGTTCCCACCGACGCCGGGACACCCCTTCTGCCTTCTGGTTGTTCACATGTCGGAAAGCGGCAGATTCCAGGGGAGCTGAAGCGGTCTGTGCGAGCGCAGCCGAGTCGTCTACCCTACAGCCTAGGTAGGGTGGATACATAAACGCCGGTCATTCCTCCAGAAAACAGAAGAGGAACACACCTTGTTCAGAGCCTGTGTCAATCTATCCTCCAAGTCCTTGCAGAACGTCTCCCCTTTCAGTGCGTGTACATGAGTACATGAGATGCATCTGTTTGAATTGATATGAGCATGTAGAGCCGACAAGTACTCCCCCTGGATATTTCGGGGATTAAAGAGGGGGTTTGAAAACGCGTCGCACGATTCATCGAGATGCTTTTGAAAAAGTTGCCCTAGCCAAGTCGGTAAATTTTTATTCGCGTTGAACATGGGAAGGCTTGTTCGCGAATATGAGCTTGAGCCACCACGATTGTAATATGAGCTTGAGTTTCCATCACGATTGCAATCATATGCAGCACAAGGAGTCCAGATTTTGCATAGCGATTCTTCAGGTTTGAGAAATGAGTCAAAGCATGACACGAGATTGTCTCGATAACGCTTGCGTAAGTTTGCAAGGTCACGTAATGTACAACCCTCGAACAATCGTAGTCCTTCTCCAAGAATTTCGAATGTCATCGGGTGATCCAACGTTTGATGTGCTGCATTTTCCGTTTCCGGGACGAGCCCATTGGCACTCGCAATTGCATATGCAGAGAAGGTCTCGGCTCCCTTTGGTGTCGGAAATACGCCATGGCTGACCTCGGCACGAATATATGACTGTATTGAAACCATTTCATATTTCTGACACGTTGCGAGCAAATATAACACCTCGGAATACGAGTTAGGTAACACCACTGACGAGTCGCAAGCAAAGACAACACCTTATCGTAAGAGCTCGGTATCACTGGACGCACGGGGTAAAGCATCGAGATAAGGCTACTCAGCAGCTCCGAGTTTTCATGTAATTGAACCACTGGAAGCCCGTCGACAGATTCACTGTCGGAAGGTTGAGGAAGAGATAGCAGATCTTTGAAGAACGGCGACGCCACGACCAGTACTAGCTTATGGACCCGGAAATCGACAAGATCGGAGGATCGGATTACAAGATTGGCGTCGGATAAATCGGACAGTTCAAGTGGAGAGATGACTGGATTGATTTGGGGTTGAGGGTCCTCCCGCTCTCGCACGAGAGATAGAGCTGACTCTGTCTGTGAGAAGATCAATATCCTAGCAGCTCGGTACACCGGACACGCTCACTTTTTCAAAACTGCCATGAACAACAGACGCCAAAGCTTCCCAGAACTCGTGTATTGTCCGGCTAGATATGGACATACATTCGCAATGTCTATTACCCGTATTCTTAATGTGTTGTGCCATGGCAATATTGAGTTCGAGGGGATCAAAGAGGTTTGGGGTATTTCCCATGGACGCAATGTACTGATCAACCCAGCTCGGGATTTGAGAAGAGCTGAGCTCTGTACAGCGTAAACCTGTCATCGTGCCACCGGCGCCAGACCCCCTAAATTCTGCGAGGTCTGACGCAAGACTAGCCCGGACGTTTTCGTAATACTTCCAGAGTTCATAAAGAGAAGCCCCTGGCATAAAATCGAGCTTATCGTCTAAACCTTCGATTGTAATTGAGCGTCTTAATATCGTCCGCACGGTTTGAAGTGCTTCTGGCCGAAGCCCGTACTTCTGTGCGAGGGCATAAATGCGGAGTGCTGGCTCTGGGCGGGTGGGTAGTGGATTCTGTTGGGCGATACTTCCCCGGATGTGAATAAGAGCAGTTCCCATTTGATACTTTTGAGCGACAGATAGGAGTTTCATGGCTTCTTCATGGGTGGAGGGTATGAGAGGGGTTACGGGGAAAATGAAGGTGAGAAGGAAGTGAAGCATTCTGCCTGCTTCCGGTACGTCGGGAAGTGATGTATGTGATGTCTCAGCAATCGCATTCCCAAGGGAATCTAAAGTTCTTCGTATGAGCTCTCCGAGAACAGGGGAGTTATCAATGATGGAGGTCCTTGGCACTAGGAAGTGACGGGAGTCCTGAGAACGAAGAATGATGTCCGCGCCAGCGTAGTCGAAGAGGATGTCCGCAAGAGATTCGTCTCTGGTGGGGGCTGTTTCCGGAGGGACGGAAGACATGACTGATGGTATTGTGGTATCGTAATGAAATGAAGTTCACTCTGGGATCCTTAAATACCAGTCAAGCTGCAGCGATTAGAACTTGAAGGTGCACTACAACGCGGGGACCTAACAGGGAAAGTGCGGCTAACTTGAATGGTGACTCCAGAGCTGCGCGGTCGAAAAATACACCGTGGACTACCTGACGGAAGCGTGCCTTGGGCAGTGGGGATAGAAGTTTATGTAAGTTCCTGAGCGCAGTGGACAGGGTATAGCTGCGGAAGCTCCTAACATGATATGGTTTTGATACACCATGCTGAGGCCGCATGCGAGGGAAAACCCTTTTCCGGGCCGGGCCGAAGCGATAATGGGCTAGAATGGGCTAGAAGTTCCTGCGGAATGCCCGAGGGCGTAGCTGCAGGTGCATGACTCAGACATGCATTTTTGTGACTGTATTGTACGCACTCTACTGTTTGAGTACAAACGTGTCGCAGATAATGGGTTGTTGTTTAACTGCTGGTAGATATACCTCATGAAGGATTATTATGCATTGATGAGATTTATGAGGCGCGACGAGTCTGCCTTTCGTTTTGCCCCCTGTTCAATCGTCTCCCTTAGCTTGCCCATCCGTCCTGCACTTACATCGATGTGGCATTAAACGAAAATTTAATAAATTACTGTTCATGATGTTCCACTGCACGTGAACGCCTACTAGGAAATACCCGAGACACGGGTGTTCTATTTGAACCGAGAAACATGTACCAATAAATTGCAGACAACTTTTCTAGATGTCCCCATGAATAGCTCATGCAGCTTCATAAATACAGCGCAGCAAAGACATAACCATTGTTACAAGATGAAAGAATCCTGCACCGACCTCGGCGTTTCGGTGAGCCTTGTTCTGCAAATAGTCGACCGTAAAACCCCAATATCGGTCTCAAGCCTGGAGTAAGCCCCTTTACATTTCCGTCCATACTGTGTGTTGAGATCAATTAACATGTCTCGTGAGCTGGAAATTAGAGACTCACCAGTCGTCCCCGACACAGACCCTATCACGACCACAGACTCGGAAGACAATAATTCAGAAACACCCATAGGTCGCAACGAGTCCCAATTTGCTTATTCATGGATAGCGAAATTCTAGAGATGAGATGAGTAGCACGCCTATGTGAGATCAGATCCAGGCGTACCTAATAAAATTTGTGTTTTATCTCACTGAATGCCTCCTGAAACAAAAGATGTGCGCACCTCGCTCAAGGCTTGCGTTAATCTATCCTCTAAATCCTTACAGAACTGTACCCCTTTCAGTGCGTGTACCCTAGTACAAGAGATACAGCGGGACGAGCTGATATGAGCTTCTAGAGCCGAGGAGTACTCGCTATGGAAGTTTCGAGGATTCAAGAGAGGTTTTGAAAACGCCTCGCGCAATTCTTCGAGATGCTTCTGAAATAGTTCAGTTAACCAAGACGGCGACTGTCCAGTTGGCTCAACATCCGGATTTGAATATGTATACCAGAACGATTGACCATGAGTAAGTTGATTACAAGGAATCCAGACATCGAATGGGGGCTGGCCAAGTTGGAGAAACGGTTCAAGGCATGCCACCAGATTGTCTCGGCAGCGTTTGCGGAATGTGGCAAGGTCGCGCAATGCCCAACCTTCGAACAACTGTAGTCCTTCTCCAAGAATTTTGAATGTCATCGGGTGATCCAACGTCTGGCGAGCTGCATTTTCCATTTCCGGAATGAGCCCTTTGCCACTCGCAATCGCATATGCAGAGAAGGCCTCGGCTCCTTTTGGCGTCGGAAATGCGCCATGGCTGACCTCGGCACGGATAGATGATTGTACTGAAACCATTTCGTATTTCTGACACGCTGCAAGCAAATACAACACCTTGAAATAAGAGTTAGGTATCACCACTAAAGAGTCGCGAGCGAAAACGACACCTTATCATAAGACTTGGGTATCACCGGGCGCAGAGGGTAAAGCATCGAGAATGGCGATGCCACGGCCAGTACTAGTCTATTGACCCGGAAATTGACAAGATCGGACGATCTGATCACAAGATCGGCATCGGATATTTCGGAGGGTTCAAGTGGAGAGACGGTTGGTTTGGTTTGGGGTTGAGGGTCCTCTCGTTCTTGCACCATCGACAGAGCTGACTCTGCCTATGAAAAGATCAATATCTCACGCAGCTCGGTATACAGTATCGACCAAACTCACTTTTTTGAAACTGCCATGAACAACAGATGCCAAAGCTTCCCAAAAGTCGCGTATGGTCCGGCTGGGCATGAATGCACATTCGCAACTAAGCTCATTGGCATTGTTCCTGGTGTGTCGTGCCATGGCGATATTAAATTCCGAGGTATCAAAAAGGTTCAGGGTTCTCGCTATAGACTCAATGTACTGATCAAGCCAACTCGGGATTTGGGAAGAACTGTGTTCTAAACAGCGTATGCCTGTCATCGTGCCATGTGCACCAGACTCCCTGAATTCCGTAAGGTCCGAGGCAAGAATGACCCTAACTCTTTCATGATATTTCCAGAGCTCATAAAGAGAAGCGCCTGGCATAATATCCAGCTTATTGTCGAAATCCTCGATAGTCATCCACTGCTTCAATATAGTCCGCGCAGTTTGAAGCGCCTCCGGCAGAAGCTCGTACTTCTGTGCGAGGGCATAAATGCAGAGTGCTGGCTCCAGAACGGTAGGCAGTGGATTCTGTCGAGCGATACTTCCCCGGATGTGAATCTGTACAGTTCCCATTTGATACTTTTGAGCGATAGATAGGAGTTCCATAGCTTCTTCATGGGTTGAGGGTACGAGGGGGATTACGGGGAAAATGAAGGTGAGAAGGAAGTGAAGCATTTTGCCTGTTTCCGGTACGTGTACCACGGGAAGTGATGCATGTGATGTCTCAGCAATCGCATTCCCAAGGGAATCTAAAGTTCTTCGTACGAGCTCTCCGAAAACAGGGGAGTTATTAATGATGAAGGTCTTTGGCACTAGGAAGTGACGGGAGTCCTGAGAACAAAGAATGATATCCGCGCCCGGGTAGTCGAAAAGTATGTTCGCAAGGGGTTCATCTGTGGTGGAGGCTGCTTCGGGAAGGGCTGTGGACATGGTATCGTAGCCTGTGTGATATAGATATCTACCTAGGGAATCCCTGAATACCCGTCAAGCCTCAGGGAAAGGAATGTCCACCGTAAAGCAGGGACCTAGCAGGGCAGCTTGAAGCGGCGCGGAGGGTGACGCCCGAATCTGAGCAGTCGTAACGATACACCGGACAGAAGAGTACTTTGCGCAGTGTGAATGGAAGAGTATATGGGGTCCTAGGCGCACAGAACAAGCCTGAGGGCGTAGTAACGCCATTACCCGGCTTAGCTTGCTTATTACATAATAAGCATGGTAAGCCAATCAATTACTGAAATACGTTTTTTCCTGATGCTGTAGATATGCTCTGGCAAGCGTCGTCAGCAAGTCAATCAAACTTAATAAATATGTTCACCGTAGGCCGAACTCCTGATATGCGTACTAGTACTGTAGTACCTTCAGACCACTGAGTCGTAACTTTCACTCTCTCCTGAGAGATTTCCCTCAGTTCTTCAGTGTGTCAGATGCAGCGGTGAATATTCGACTATCTCATTGGTAACTACAGTATACCAATTCAAGTTTTCGTTCAGATCTTCAGATCCATTGCGATGACGATATTCAGGTCAACAGAGAGCTCTTGAATACACAAGAAGCCTTCGTAACTATGTTTTGAGTATAGTACAATCAAATCTTTTGGAAACCAGAGCATGACACGAAGTAAGGCAGGGCGTGAGACAAGTACAAAGCGAGGGTATCAGAGTTCTTTGGGTCACTTGCGTTTGACGTCAGGATGAGTAATCGTAAGTAGAAGAAACACAAGTAGTAAATGATGTGCGGGAGCGATAAAAGGGAGTATGGATAATAAGCTATAATGCCAAACTGAAACAGGGGAGAACAAAAAGAAAAAGACAAAAAATGACTCAATCAAAGACCAAGACATGAGCGAGGGTGTGGGTGGGTATGAGGCTCGTGAGGGTCCAAGAAATAGCGAGGTCAGCCCATGAGGCCATGAGGCGTGGCAGTGTGCCGGAGCGTGCATGGACAAATCCGCCACACTCGGCCATGGAACATCGTTGATCAATATCCGTCTCAAGCCAGAAGTCACTCTGTACTGTATGCTGAGATGAATAATATATCTCTTACGCTGGCGACGAGAGACTCACCAATTACCCCCAATGCCGACCCTGATATCCACAGCCCACAAGGAATCCCAATTGCTTATTCTTGGGCAGCTAAATTCTAGAGATGAGATGAGTGTCCCGCCTATGTAAGATCAAATCCAAGCGCACCTACGTAAAGCCCTGTGTTTAATCTCTCAGAATGCCTCCCAAAAGCAAAAGAGGTACTCACCTCGCTCAAGGCCCGCGTTAATCTATCCTCTAAATCCTTACAGAACTTTACCCCCTTCAGTGCGTGTACTCTCGTACAAGAGATACAGAGGTACGAGCTGATGTGAGCCTCAAGAGCCGAGAGGTACTCCTTTCGGATGCTTCGGGGGTTAAAGAGAGGCCTTGAAAATGCCTCGCGCGATTCGTTGAGCTGCTTTCGAAAAAGTTTCGTTAACCAAGTCGGCGAATATCCAGTCGTTTCGGACGGTCTTGAATATGAGGTTTGGTCTTGAGTACAACGAATCCAGATATTGAATGGAGGTTCATCTAGTTTGAGAAACGATTCAAAGCATGCCACGAGGTTGTCTCGGCAGCGCTTGCGGAAACCGGCAAGGTCGCGCAATGCCCAAGCCTCAAAGAGTCGTAGTCTCTCTCCAAGAATTCCAAACGTCATGGGGTGATCCAAGGTCAAACGAGCTGCATTTTCCATTTCCGGAATGAGCTTTTTGACGCTCGCAATCGCGTATGCAGCGAAGGCCTCGGCTCCCGTTGGCGATGGAAATTCTCCGCGGTTGACCTTGGCACGGATAATCGACTGGACCGAGGGCATTTCGTATTTCTGGCACGCTGCGAGTAGATACAACACCTTGTGATACTGGGTTAGTTATATTCGCTGAAAAGTGGAAAGCAGGTATGACACCTTCTCGTAAGAACTCGGGATCACTGTGGGGACGGGGTAAAGGATAGAGAGAAGACAATTCAGAACCTCTGAATCTTCAGATACTTGAATCATAGGAAACCCGTCGACGACTTCACTGTCAGATGGTTGGGGAAGGGTGAGTGCATCGCTGAATATCGGCGACGCGATGGCCAATACCGACTTATGCACTCGAAAATCGACAAGGTCGGAAGATCGGACAATAAGATTGGCATCGGATACGCAGAAGGGTCGAAGTGGAGAAATGGTCGGACCAATTTGGGTTTGAGGGTCCTCATACTCTCGCACGAGAGATAAAACTGACGCTGCCTGAAAAGGTTTAACACCTTTGTCAGCTCGAAACAAAAACCACAATTACACGTACCTTTTCGAGGCTGCCATGGACAACAGATTCCAAAGCTTGCCAAAAGTCGCGTATAATCTGACTAGGTATGGACTCGCATTCGCACCAAACGTGCGTCTCATGATAAGGTAAATCAGGGTCATCCCCGCATCCGCGACAAGCAGCTATGTCCCCACATTGGCTACAACACAGAGTAGCCTCGTTTTTAATGTGGCGTGCCATAGCGATATTAAATTCAGCAGAATCGAATAGCTTCGGGGATTTCGCTAGAGATTCAATGTACCGATCAAGCCATCGCGGGATTTGGGAAGAGGTGAGCTCTGTACAGCGAAAACTCGTAATTGTGCCGCGTGCACCAGACTCCCTGAATTCTTTAAGATCCGACGCGAGAATAGTCCGAACTCTTTCGTGGTACTTCCAGAGTTCATAAAGATAAGCGCTTGGCATGATACCGAGCTTGTTGTCGAGATCCTGGATAGTCATCGAATATTTCAATATAGTCCGTGCAGTTTGAAGCGCCTCCGGTCGAAGCCCGTACTTCTGTGCGAGGGCATAAGTGCGGAGAGCTGGTTCTAGACGGGTGGGTAGTGGGTTCTGTCGAGCGATGCTTCCCCGAATGTGGATTAGTACAGTTTCCATTTTATACTTCTGCGCGACTGATAGAAGTTCTATAGTTTCTCCATTAGATGGCATGACGGGGACTACTGGGAAAATGAATGTGAGAAGGTAGCAAAGGATTTCGCCGCTTTCGGGTAGAGGTACCACCGGAAGTGGTACATCGACATTCGGATTGCCGAGGGAATCTAAAGTTCTTCGTATAAGTTCGCCAAGAACAGGGGAGTTGTTGATGATGGAGTTTTTTGGCACTCGGAAATGATGGGAGTCCCGAGAACAAAGAATGATATCAGCGCCAGGATAGTCGAATAGTATGTGTGATTCGCCTGTAGTAGATGCCGCCTCAGGAGAGACGGTAGACATGGCCACCCTAGGGATCCTCTAAATATGCGTCAAGCCGCAGCAAAGAGAAGATACACAACAAAGCGGGGACTTAACAGGTACTGGCAAACGTTAAGGATTGCCGTTGAAGCTTGAATCTCCGCGGTCACAACGGTTAATGCAACAGGCAGACCACCTGACGGAAACGTGCCTTGGGCAGTGGGAATAGAAGTTCCTGGGTGCGCAAAGCAAGCCCGAGGGCGTAGCTGTGGGCGTCAGCGGGCAATAATAATGAAGTTTCAGCTGAGGAAAATAAAACGGGAATCTGTCTCTCACGCTCGACTAACACTCACTCGCTCGGCACGACCATCGGGTGATCGGAACGAAAACTCGCGTTTTTGATGCAGGCCGCTTTCACTGTGAGCCCCCAATGCAACGTATCAGTCTCGTCCAGCAAACAAAAATGAGCCCCCCCCCGACCGCTAACAACTGAATGCTAGCTGACATACCACGTGGAGCTCACTAACTTCTACCTAAATAACAAACCGCACTAAACTAGCGGGACGTGGAATGTACGTGAGGAGCGAGTCTGCGCAGTAGTGACGATACACCAAGCAAGCCACCTGACAAAAACGTGCCTTGCGCAGTGGGAATAGAAGTATACGACGATACGTAGTGGGCACTGGGGACAAGAAATCTCATAAGCCACCCCTGACGCTGGCCCTACATGACAATAATCTAGTAATATTCATCCCTCACTACGAGTCCCAACTCTCTTATTCATATATTCGCCAATTTCAAGAGACGGGATGAGTAGTTCACCTGTGTGAGTTCAAATCCAAGCGTACCTATTTCAGGCGTAAGTTTACTGAACTCATACACTTTGAAAAAATGAAGGATGCACGCACCTCGTTCAGAGCCTGCGTTAATCTATCCTCTAATTCCTTACAGAACGTCTCTCCATTCAGTGTGTGGACCCTAGTACAAGAGATGCAATCGTATGAATTAATATGGTCCTGAAGGGCGGACAAGTACGCCCCACGGATACTTCGAGGATTAAATAAGGAGTTTGAAAATGCCTCGCGCGATTCATCGAGATGTTTT
>WNFQ01000832.1_pt1 | contig 21213 bp, 21 predicted proteins | sample 5400171 | NCBI WGS metagenome assembly WNFQ01 (sample SAMN13153356, study PRJNA577476) | soil metagenome | isolation source: 20 cm soil under Madrone tree | place: USA:California | collected 2016-06-14 | reverse complement strand
TCCGCCGGATTGTTGGGTGATACACCGCTGCGGGACTATTCCCGCAAATTGAGCTTATTCAATTCATTCGCCAAACCGGAGCTTCGCGCATTGATCGCGAATGCGGGCCTGGCTCCCGGGATGCGAATTCTGGATGCGGGATGCGGCACCGGTGAAGCTCTTCCATGGCTGCTCGATGAGGTCAACCCATCAGGGAGCGTCGTCGGCATCGACCTGGCGTCGGCACATGTGGAGGCGGCTCGCGGGTACGCTTCAGCAAGTATCGAGGTCATTCAGGGAGATCTACTGGCGGCGCAACTGCCTCCCGCGAGCATCGACTTTGTCTGGTGCGTGAACACCATCAATCATTTTCGAGATCCGATCCTAGCGGTGGCCAAACTCACGACCCTGTTACGGCCTCGCGGCCGAATCGCACTCGGGCAAAGCTCGCTCCTGCCGGACATGTACTTCGCGTGGGATTCGAGACTGGAGCGTGTGACCAATGAGGCCGTGCGTCAGTACTACCGCGATCGGTATTCCTTGGATGAGCGCGACCTGACTTCCGTGCGGGCGATCGTCGGTGTCCTGCGTGCAGCCAATCTGCAGAACGTCGCTTCCAGAACGGTTCTGATCGAGCGCGTATCTCCCGTGGACACGGCCACCGAGGGCTATCTGCGCGATACGATATTCAGAGACACGTGGGGCGAGCGTCTGCGGCCCTATCTATCGGACGGCGACTACGCCGAACTCGGACGCTTGTGCGATCCGCAACATCCGCAATTTGCGTTGCGACGCCCGGATTTCCATTTTCTCCAGAGCTTTACCCTGGTGACGGGCGAGGTTTAGTACTGTGCAGCCCGCTAAATGGCCGAAAGTCCTGCCTCCAATGACGCCGGACCAGGCACGGACGAGCGATGCGTTCATGAAGCTCTGGCACGAGCAGCTTCCGCACCGCTTTGGACTCATCGAGACGTTCAACCACAACTTTCCGGTCAAGCATTCGCACCCCGGATTTAGGACTACGATCGAGGTCGGGGCCGGCCTCGGCGAACACATCCTCCACGAAAAGCTGACGCCGGAACAGGAAGGTAACTACTACGCCGTCGAGTTACGCGAGAACATGGCGTCGGAAATACGAAATCGCTTTCCGAGCGTGAAGGTCATCACGGGCGACTGTCAGGCGCGCCTCGACTTTAAGGACGGCTTTTTCAACCGCTATATCGCCGTCCACGTCTTGGAACACCTGCCCGACCTCCCGTCATGCGTTCGCGAGGCACATAGGCTGCTAAGCAAGGACCGGGGCCAGATGCTTGTCGTCATCCCTTGTGAGGGAGGCCTGGCCTATTCGTTTGCACGCAAGATTTCGGCCGAACGGGTGTACAACCGGCATTTCAAGGGGGGCTACGGCTGGTTCATCTCGAGGGAGCATGTAAATCGCCCCCACGAGATACTGACCGAACTCAACCCGTATTTTACCGTGGAGAAAAAGGTCCTGTTTCCGTTCCCGTTCCTGCCCTTTATCTTCAGCAATCTCTGCATGGGCCTCGTGCTCAAGCCGCGACCGAGCCTGCTTTCTGGCTGATTTCATGGTTCGTCGACCACCTGCTGACAGGCCACGTCCCCATCGTGGCCTACTGCGCCCGGGATCCGAGGAGTGCTTCCAGGGTGTCGACCGCCTCGAGAGGGTGACTCCCCCTGCGCAACTCGAATGCGCCAAGCCCTGACACGCTCTTGCAGAAGGTGGTCCACTTTGGCTGGTTTGCTGCGTAGGCTTGAGCGGCCGTCAATTTCGCAAGCAGGTCGGATTTCGACAGCGGCTTGAGGAGCGGGCGATCACCGGCGCTTTGCGGTGAAAGGAATACGACGGCGGCAATCTTCAACGGGGAGGCTGCGAGCCGATAGACACCTTGTCGCAGGTCTACCTCGAACTTCCTGACGCCGCTTCGTCGCTGAATAACCGGCGATTTGCGAATCGCCGCGGCGTCCCGAGTCTTTCCGAGCCAGCGCAGTGCATCGGAGCGAACGTGGAGGAAATTTGCGACACCTGTCGCAAGCATTGTATCCGGCGCAACAAATACGCTGTCCTCCGAGAGCATATCGAAGCCCTGCAAGAGGCAATGCAAAGTTACCGTCGACTTTCCCGAACCGCTGGGCCCCATCAAGAGAATCCCCCGGCCCCCTCGACCGACGCAGGCAGCGTGCAGGGACACCAGCTCCTGACAGCGCGACGCAAGAGTGAACGCCGCGAATTCGATGTACTCATACCGCGTGTGGTGGGGAAACCGGAGCATCCGCCGTGAAAGCACCACGAGCGCCGTTCGTTCAGATGGAGACAAAAGGACGAAGTTCGACGAATTTGTCGCACCGCCCAAGTATCCGGCTCCAGAAAGCATTGATAACGGCGGCGGCTCCGATCCTCTGCGCGGACTCGGCTGTTCAGGAGCGTTCAGCAGCAATCTGACCCTCAGGCGCGGCGCGACGGTCGACAGCCGGTGCGGCGGCAGGCCCGAGTAAGCCGAATCCACCAAACGGAGCAACTGTGGACTATCGCTCTCGAACTGGAACCGCCCACCCAGCAATTGAAAGCGCTCCTGCGCGATTGTCCGCGACCGTTCCGCGAACGGATCGGCAAGCAGATCGGGCACCATGGTGTCAGCCTTGCGAGTCATGTAGCATCCATAGCATATCGGGAACGGTGTCGTAGCGGCGGCACATATTTTCTGGACCATGCAACCTACCCGGACGAAGGCGGCACTTACCTAAGTGACACTCTGCGCCGGATCTGCGGACACCCATGAAAGTTTCCATCATCATTGCCGTCTACAATGAAGCCGCCACCGTCGCGACTCTTTTGGATCGTGTCTGGGCACAACCTCTTCCGGAAGCCTCCAAAGAGATCATCATCGTTGAGAGCAACTCAACCGATGGCTCCCGCGAAATCGTCGCGGAGTTTCACGCACGTCATGCGGCCGAACTTTCGCCGAGAATTCAGGTTATCCATGAGCCAAGGCCGATGGGCAAGGGTCATGCGATCCGACAGGGTTTCGCGGCCGCGACCGGAGACATATTGCTCATTCAGGACGCGGACTTGGAATATGACGTCGCTGATTACCCCGAGCTGCTGAAACCGATCATTGAAGGGCGAACCGCCTTCGTGCTTGGAAGCCGCCACATGGGGCCCGACGGTTGGAAAATTCGCCAATTCGCGCACGAAGGTCTGCAAGCGGCATTCATGAATTGCGGCGGCATATTATTTCATGCGCTCTTCAATGCGGTATTCGCCACCCGTCTTACGGACCCGACGTCGATGTATAAGGTGTTTCGATCGGATTGTCTCGACGGCTTAATGTTTACCAGCAATCGCTTTGACTTCGATTTCGAGCTATTGGGAAAGCTGATTCGAAGAGGATTCAGGCCCGTCGAAGTCGCGGTGAGCTATCAGTCCCGGGGGTTTGACGAAGGAAAGAAAATTAGGGTGTTTCGAGATCCCCTGACTTGGATCTTCGCAATCCTCAAGTGCCGATTCACTGCGCTCGGCGTCCCCAGGCGGCATTCGCACCAACATTCTACGCATCAGAGCGCGTACAAAGACGACTTTACAGGCGCGACGTCGACAACGCGAAAGTAGCATCGAGTCCGTTACCCGACCACCCCTCGGCAGTCCCCAAACGCGATCAGGTTTGACGACAGGCCGAAGAGGCGAACCGTCTCCACCTGTCCCTTCACCCCCGCCGGCAACATCCGCCGCAGCGCATCGCCAGACAGTATGTTCAGGTGCGCTTCATCCGCCCAATATCGGTACGAGGTCCTGGCCAGAATCGCCCGATAGGCGGCGCACGGCAGGAAGTGCAAAAACGGCAACCCCGTGTGATGTTCGATGGGGAACCATCGGTTAGGCGTCGTAATGAAAAACCGCTTTCCGACGCGGCACACCTCTTTCAGAAACGCCGTCTGCGACAATCGGCAGCCCGTATGCTCCAGTACCGCGTTGCTGAAAACGATGTCGAACTGGTTCGTCGAAAACGGCAGCGAATTCCCAGGCTCGACGCTTTGATATCGAAGCCCGCGGTATTGCTCCGTGAGGTGCGAGCCGTCCTCGGTGCCGACCGCCGTGACCTGTGTCGGGTAGGGATAGAACCGCTCGAAGTAGTTGGATTCTTGCTGCCGGGAATCACTGGTGACCCCCACGTCGAGAACGCTTGTCGCTGCGTTCGGTGCGAACGCGGTCATGAACCGGCGGAACATTTGCTGCCGCACACGGAAGGAAAGCCGCGAAGCGAGGGGGACGTACTTGGAATGCCGGTAGTAGGTGGATTCTTTCACGCCTGCCCTACAGGGAAAAGCCAGCCTTACGCGCATCCTCATAAAACATCTTCACAGTGTCGAGTGAATATTCAGTCAAGTCATAACCGATCAGCGATAGTTTGTTCAGGATGTCGTTGGTTACGGTAATCACCTGGCAGCCGATGGCGTTGGCTTGGAAAATATTGAATGTCTCGCGCGAGCTGGCCCACACAAGCTCTGCGTTGCTGTTTACCTTGAGCATTTCAACGGCCTTCCGCATCAGCGGTAACGGATCTATTCCGGTGTCCGCAATCCGACCGGCAAATACCGACAGGTAGCTGGCTGCGGCCGGGTTCAAGGCCGTCATGACTTCCTCCAGTTGCGCCAGGGTCATGATCGCGGTCACGTTGAGCTTGACCTGTCGGTCCGACAATCGCTTGACCAACGCACGAGAAGTCTCGCGCTTGGTGTTGGTAATGGGGATTTTCACGTAGACGTTGTCCGCCCAACCGGCAATTTCCAGAGCTTGGTGCTCCATTTCCGCGAATTCGTCGGCAAGCACCTCGAAGCACACCGGTTTGTCGTTGATGTGGGAGAGAATATCTTTTGCGAAAGCTCGGTAATTCGCAATTCCCGACTTACGCATGAGCGTCGGATTGGTAGTCAGGCCCCTAATGTATGGCTTGGCATACATGTCGAGCATGGCCGCCTTGTCCGCGCCGTCGGCGAAAATCTTCACTTTGAGCTGGCTGAGCGAGGTCATCGAGAATCCGATTCAGCAAGGATAATGCCGGATGCCTCGAGGAGGGATCCGACGCGAAAATCGCACGGGTGGGACGGTGATTCACGGTAACCGCAATCGACAAAAAGCGTTCGGCAGCCCGCGCGCCTGCCCGCTTCTACGTCGCGCCAGCGATCCCCGACCATGAAGCTCGATGTCAGATCGATACCTAAATCGTGCGCCGCCCGAAATAATAGACCGGGCTTGGGTTTTCTGCAGTCGCACTCATCGGCGTCATCATGAAAGCAGGTAAAAATCGCGTCGAGACCGAGTTCGCCTTTGAGCCGTTCATGGATGCTGTCGACCAATTCGCGGGAGGCCGTGCCCCTGGCAACGTCGGGTTGATTGGTCACCACGACAAGCGAATATCCCTGCGCCTTCAGCGCGCTCAATGCCTCGGGCACGTGCGGCAAGATTTCAAGATCTCGTAGCGAAACCGGGGGGTACGGTGTTCCATCGCGAATGAACGTGCGATTGATGACCCCGTCGCGATCCAGAAAGACGGCAGCGCGCGTCATTTGTCCACGGATTCCCATTTCGTTTGTTTCGGCCCAAGCAGCGGGTGGGAAACCAAGAGATGCCAGATCACCGCTTGGAAAGCTTCGGAGTGCGGCGTTACGGTCTCCGCGTTTACAGTCGGAACAATCACGGACGCGTCCGCGACTTGTGCGGTATGGCCGCCGTCGCGGCCCAGTATCCCAATGACTTTTGCCCCGACTACCTTGGCGTGGCGGGTTGCGGCAACCAAATTGGGGCTTATGTTCTTTTCAACATTGCCGCCGCCCACGGATAAAATGAATACGGCGTCGTTACTATTGAGCCTGCTCACTTTGAGCCATTCGACGAATGTGCTGTCCCAACCGTCGTCGTTGATGCGCGCAGTGAGCTCGGAAACATTGTCCGTTGGCGCATAACACTCGATACCAGTCAGTTTGCGAAAGTCATTCACTGCATGGGAACAATTGCCGGCGCTTCCGCCCACACCCAGGAAGAATAGTCGGCCGGCGGACGCCTTTATCTCCGCCAACAGTTCGGCGATCCTCTCGATCGCGGCGACGTCCAACCGCTCGAGAATGGCCGCCGCTTCCCCCAGGTGCTTTTGCGTGTAGTTCATTCGTTGATCGATCGACGGGACAAAAATTCTTGGTGGGCGAGAAACTCTTCCGTGTCCCTGATGCCCTGGGGCGAACCGATTTCGTAGAAGCGTTCCGAGACTTCGACTGCCGCCAGCTGCCCGGCCTTCGATAGTGCCCGGCAAATGTCCGCCAAATCAATGGCCGTCGATTCGCGGTATTGTGAAAAAACACGGTTGGAAAGAACGGATAAGCCGAAATCGATATGGAACATGTCGAGGCGCGGAGACCTTTTGTCGTATTCGATCAGTTCGCCGTTCCTGAACAGGATGTTGCTTCTGTCCCAGCGGCTGTCGTTCCGCAGGACGGTCATCAAGGCCGGACGCCGCGCGGACTCATAGGCCGACTGAATCCGGGCGAATGAGCATGGCAGGTAAGAGTCTCCGTTCAACACAAAGAAGTCATCGCCGAGCAGCGGCAGGGCCTTTTTGAGAGCCCCACCCGTGCCCAGCAATTGATCGCCGTCGAACGAGTACTGGATTACGAGGCCGAGATTTCGGCCCGCGCCAACGACCGCCCTTACCTGTTCACCGAGATGGCCGACACAAAGCACCACTCGATCGATGCCTTGGTTCTTCAGCAGCTCGAGTTGATGAAAGATGAAGGGCCGTCCGGCAATGGAAAGCAGCGCCTTCGGAACGCGATCCGTCATGGGACGAAGCCGAGTAGCCAAGCCGCCGGCGAGTATGGCAACTGGCAACATGATTAGGAGAGAACGACCTTGGTGCCTTCGAAGTCAAAGCGAAAGCGCACTTCTTCCAACCCCGCCTCAGCCATCGTTTGCCGGAGTCGACTTCGGTCCGCAGCATAAAACATCAGGAAGCCGCCACCCCCGGCGCCGACCAACTTGCCGCCAATTGCACCATTCCTCATAGCCTGTGAGTACCATTTATCGATCTCGGGGTTGCTGATGCCGTCGGAGCGGCGTTTCTTGTGCTCCCAATGCTCGTGCATCAACTCGCCAAAGCGCGCCAGATTGCCGGATTCCAGCGCCTCTTTGCTGCGGTGCGCAAGGGCCTTTACATAATCGAGATTGCGCAGCATGTCCGGGTCCCGCGCCCGTGAACGGACTTCCTGATCCTTCAGAATGCCGCCTGCAGCGCGGTTGAAGCCGGTGAAGAAAAGCAGCAGATTGTCCTCGAGCTCGAACACCGTCTTCCTGGAAACGCGCAGGGGTTGAACCGTGACCTGATGATCCTTGTGGAAGGTGAGGCACGTGATGCCGCCAAATGCGGCGATGAATTGATCCTGCTTACCAACGGGTTCGCCCAAGCGATTGATTTCAATATCGCAAGCCTGTTCCGCCAACTCCCGTGCGTGAGCGACCCTGCGCTGGTGCGTGTGCAGAGCTTTCAAGAGGGCGGTGGTAAAGCTCCCGGAGGACCCAAGACCAGTTCCCGCCGGAATATCCGCAAGGGTCGTGATTTCTATTTGCGGCGACTCAAAATGTTGCAGTGCCAATGCTTCGCGGATGATGGGATGCTTGACATCCGCGACCCTGTCCACGTGTTCCAACGCGGAATATTTCAAATAGATGCCCGGGCTGAAGGGCCGCATGACCGTGACGTAGACATACTTGTCGATCGCGGCGGCAACCAAGAATCCCTCATGTTCACCGTAGTACGAAGCCAGATCCGTACCGCCGCCGCCCAAGGTGATGCGCAGAGGGCTACGCGCGATGATCATAACCGGAGTCCGTGTAGATTTTTGCCACCACCGCAAGCGCGGCGATCGCATCAGGCAACCCTGCCGAGGGCTCGCGCCCGCCGCGGATGTCCTCCAGGAACTCCGTCATTTCCGTCTCCCACGAATTATCGGCCATCGGGTACTCCCAGATCGTGGTTTCCGGTGGGCCCATCTCGGGCAGATTCTTATACAATGACAAACGCTCCACGCCATAACTGCCGCCCAATCCGTCGACCTGCAGCTTGCCGTCGCGACCGTAGAGTTCCCAAGAGAAAGTGTTCTTCCACTCAGTGCAACTGACATGTAGGAAGGCCACCTGTTTCGTCGCCGTCTTGAGCACCATGAAGGCGTTATCGTCGACCGGCATGTCCCAGAAGTAAGTATGCGCGAAGCCGTTCACTTCCGCGAATTCGCCGAGAAACCAGCGTGCCAAGTCGATGAGATGAACGCCTTGGTCGATCAGCTCTCCGCCTCCCGACCGTTGCGGCTGAGCGCGCCATTCGCCGGCTAGCCCAAGTCGGCCGCCATGCCCGTAGCGACCCCGCACGAACAGCAAGGGACCCAATATTCCCGAATCGACAAGACGCCTGGCTTGCTGAAAGGCCCGGTGATACCGATGATTGAAGCCCACCCGGACGCGAACATCGTGTTTGGCGGCGAGTTGCGGCAGACCAAGCAGCTCGTCGACGTGTCGTGCCGCAGGTTTCTCGACGAGTACATGGATTCCGGCGCTTATGGCTGCGCGCGCAATCGCGACCTGCGAGTCCTGCGGCGTGGCCACGATGACTGCGTCAATATTGGCGCGAGCCAACAGTTCGCGCCAGTCGCTGCCGGCCAGGCAGCCTGGACTTAAGGACGCGACGTGGCGGGCGCGCGACAAGTCCGTGTCGGCGCAGTGGATCAGCCGACCACCCGCCAAATGCTGAGCCCGCCTTCGGCCGACCGCGCCACATCCAATGATACCGATGTTCAATCGCCATCCCCCCAGGCCATACCGCGATCTCTGGGAACGATGCGCCGTAAGGTATAGATGTCTGTCCCATTCAAGTCCTCGAGATGATTGGGCAGCGCTTCCCAAGGGTCCCAGACCGCACTGATCAATTTGCCCGTGATGCCGTCGCTCAAAGGCGAACCGAGGAATACAGCCAGATCAGCGCCCTTGCCGAGCGGTGCACCACCGCCCTTTTTCTGCCGCAGCGAACGCTCGTAAAATACAGCTCCAATTCTCTCGGGCCCGGCAGCGAGAAACTCATCCAGCATGCGTGTATTGAGGGCGCCGGGTGCTATCGCATTGACGTCAATGTGATGTGGGCGCGTTTCTTCGGCGAGTGTTTCTACAAAACGAATCACGGCTGCTTTGGATGCCGCGTAGGCGCTCAAGCCGGGCAGCGGACTCGTGGCGCCGCCCCCTGACAGCTGGATAATTTTTCCGCGCGCCGCCTTTTTGAAGTACGGCAAAATCGCGCGGCTCAGCAAGACGGAACCCAGAAGATTAATCTCGATCGCACGGAACCACTCTTTCAAGTCAATATTTTCAATTGTGCCGCAGGGCCCCGCAACTCCCGCGTTATTGACAAGGACGTCCAGATGGCCGAATTCCCTGAGTGCTGCACCGACGAGGGCGGTCACATCCTCAAGTTTGGAGATATCGGCCGGCAGTGCAAGCACCGACTGTCCGGTTCCCGCGAGCCGTCTCAGCGCCAGTGCCGCCTTGCCCAGCAACATCTCGTTGCGCGCGCAGATCATCAAGCTCGCGCCGGCTTCGAGATATTTCTTGGCGATTTCGAAACCCAAGCCGACGCTCGCGCCGGTGATGATTGCGTATCGGTTTTCAAGTACTCTGCTCATCGTGCTCACGGATCCTTAAGATGGCATGCCCACCGCAAAATACCTTACACGTCCCTCTGTGGCGGCCAAGTTTGTCAAAAAGCGATTCGCGTCGAGCACCACAAGGTGCGGAGAGCATTGAACCAATTGATCGGTAGAAATAGTGCAATACAGGGGCCATTCGGTCGCCACGACCAGTGCGTGCGCCCCGAGAACAGCGGCAACAGGGTCGTCGTAACGTTTTACTGCATCGCACCAATGTTCAGGAAGGCTCTTTACCATGGGATCGTGCACATGGATTGTCGCACCTTCGCGAATCATCCAATCGCAGAGTTCGACCGACGAAGATCGCCTCAGCGTGTCCGTGCCCGGCTTGTAGGTGAGGCCCCACACAGCGACCGTTGTGCGTGAGAGATCGACAAAGAGCGCGCGGAGCTTCCGCCGTACCCAGTGCTTGTGCCCATCATTGCTCGGCAGGACTGACGACAGCAGTGGCGTAGTCACGCCACGCTCACGCGCCGTTTGATTGAGGAAGGCAACGTCACGCGCCAGAGTCCCTCCGGCAAATGCTGCGCCGGGCGAGAGGTAGGCCCGCGGACCTATTCGGTTTTCAGTCTTCAGACCTCGTTCCACTTCCTTCGCATCCGCGCCCACGGACTCGCAGATCGAGGCGATTTCATTGGCAAAGGCGACCGACACAGCGAGAAAGGCATTGACCGCGTGCTTGGTCATTTCAGCGGATTCGACCGACATCCATTCGATGGATTCGGTGATGGAGCTCAAGAGGCCCTGCAGCAAATGGCGGTCACGGCTCGATCTGACGCCCACGACGATCCGTTTCGGACGCAGAAAATCATCCACGGCGCGACCTAAGCGGAGATTTTCAGGGCTATACGCAACCTTGAGTTGCGGGGTCCCGTGATTCGAAGTTTCCGCGTATTCCAGCCGGCGGACCGAACCGACCGGCAGCTGCGAGGAAACCAGCACGACGACATCCCGGCTCATGCCAAGAAGCGCATGCCCGATTTGCGCCATGACAAAATCCGGGTCGGCATTGTCGTCATCGACCGGCGTGTCGTAGGCAACCCAGAGGACGTCAATGTCTTTCGCGTCATCGACCGCTCCCGTAAAGCGCAAATTTCCCGATGACAGTCCTCGCCTGACCAACTCTTCGAGGCCGGGCTCAAAGATCGGCGCGATGCCCTTGCTCAGATTCGCGACTCTGGCTTCGTCGAAGTCCATCCCAACTACTCGATGTCCCAATTTGGCCAAGCAAGCCGCCGTTACCGAACCGAGATGACCCAGACCCAGAACGCCTACATTCATCGGCGTGCACCTAGAATGTATGGATTGGCTCTCAGGAATTCGATCGTCTTGACCACTCCTTGCCGAATCGTGAACTTCGGCTTCCACCCGAGTGCACAGACTTTTTTCGTATCCAGGAAAATGAACGGGTTATCGCCGATCCATCCCCGGTCGCCCCCGGTGTACTCGATCTTCGGCGTCACGCCCAGCGCCTCGCAAATCCAAGCGATCGACTCATTTACCTCGCAATAAGTGTCGGTGCCCAAGTTGTAGATATTCACTCTATCGGTCGACCGCTCGATCGCCATCAGCATGGCATCAATGCAATCATGAAGGTAGAGATAGGATTTACGTTGGCGGCCGTTGCCGAGCACGCGGAGTGTGCCGGAGTCGTCCTTCAGTTGCCTATAGAAATCGAAAATATGGCCGTGGGTGTAACGCTCGCCTAGAATCGATACAAACCGGAAAATGTAAGACTGGAATCCGAACCCGGAGCAATAGGCGGCAATCAGCCCCTCCCCGGCCGCCTTGGACGCGCCATACAATGACGTCTGAACGGGATACGGGGCATCTTCGGGCGTGGGAATGACCAAAGATTCACCGTACACGGAACCTGACGAGGAAAAAGCGATTCTATCGACGCCGTTTTGTCGCATCGCGTCCAGCACGTTATGAGTTGCGATGGTGTTTTGTTCGAGATCCTTGGCAGGATGCGCCGTACCAAAACGAACGTCGGCATTGGCGGCCAGGTGAAATACAAACTCCGATCCATTCATGCTTTGCGTCAGAGCGGCCGGATCCAAAACATCGCCGCGCACCAGACGGAAATTCGGGGACTCGCGCGCTGTAAGCAGAAAACTCTCCTGACCGGTGGAAAAGTTGTCGTAGCCAACCACCGCGTGGCCGGCCGACAACAGCCGTTCGGTCAACGTACTGCCAATGAAGCCGGCACAACCGGTAACGAGGTATCGCAACTTGCCTTCCCATGCCGTTTAGCGGCCGATAGAGGCCAAAATTGACAGCCCAAAAACTGACAGCAAGTAGTATTGCGCATCATCTTGTATGATCCAAGTTCCAATGTACTTACTCTTTAAACGACCCGCCGCGCTGCTTCTTTTTGTCGCCCTGACACTCGTTCTCGCCGCGCGTGGAATCGTGCCGGCATTGTCCAAAGTCGATACCGATTTTCCGAACTATTTCACGGCCGCCAAGATCGCGGCGGACGGGGGAAATACGGATCGACTATACGACAGTGGGTGGTTCCAAGATCAAATGCGCCGCTACCAGATAGGGAAGGCATCAGAAGGGGAATTCAAGCCCTTTCCACCGCCTACGGCGCTGCTGCTCGTTCCTCTTGCGCGATTGAAACCGCTGGATGCTCTGCGGGTAGTGACCGGCGTGAGCGTTCTGTGCCTTATTTGTTCGATCATCCTATTGGCAAAGATTCTTTCCTGGAGCTTGGTCGATTCGACGGTTTTCGTCTTACTATCCGGTTATGCCGTCCTTGGCTCATTACGTCTCGGACAGCCGTACATTCTAGTTTCATCCTCTTGTATCCTCGGCTACTACGCGCGCCTGAAAAGCAGGCCTTCACTGGCCGGGATGTGTTTCGGCCTTTTGACCCCAATCAAATATTTTCCCATAGTCATCCTCGTCTACTTTGCATTCCGCAAGGAGTGGAAGGTGGTGCTTGGCGGAGCGGCCGCGATTCTGATGGTAACAGCGGTAAGCATCGGGGTCTTAGGCTGGAAAATTCACGAGGACTTTCTTTCATCCGTGCTCGGAAATCATCTTATCGCCAAACTCGATTTGCAGGATCCGTTTACCGCAAGCTATCAGTCCTTCGATTCGCTCTTTTGTCGGCTATTCATTTACGACGCGACTCTGAATCCACAGGCGCTATACGCCTTGCCTCGACTCCAAGGTATTGCGGTATTGATCACGAAGGCGTCAATACTACTCGCGGCAATTGGGACGCTCGTCAAACTTGCCCGGAGAGGCGCCGACAGCGCAACTGGGCCGTCTATTGGGATATTGGGAGTTGTCACATTGCTGCTCGCACCGGCAACGGCAACCTACCACTTCGTGCTGCTCTGGCTACCCGTCGGATTGCTGATCAACTACTTTATTCTGCAGGGCGCCCGCGTGCGTGCGTACTTCATTCTCGGCGCCTACGCGCTCATCGGATTCTTTCCCTACCGGTATACCATTCCCTTTGAAGGGCGAGGGGGGCTTACGGTGTTGGCCTATCCCCGACTCTTTCTTCTCCTGGCGATGTTCGTCGCTTGCGTCCATTTCATCTGGAGCCAAGCGGAACCGGCGGTGGAAGGGCGGAAACAGGATTCAGCGGCGATGGTCAATTGAAGTTCTGGCGATGAACCCGGAAGACCTGACACAACTGCGCGACACCCAAGACGCATTCGACAGCGTGGCGGCGGACTACGATGGTCCGCGCGGCAACAACATGCAGATCCAGGATATGCGCCACGAGATGTGGCGTTGGTTGGACAGCACGTTCGCGCCGAGCAGCCGACTGATCGATATTGGCTGTGGCACGGGTTTGGACGCTGTTCGAATGGGCCAGCTCGGACACCGCATAACAGCCACGGACTGGTCGCCGGAAATGGTTGCGCGTACGGCCGACCGTGCGCGACGGGAATCGGTTTCTGATCGAGTGCAAACCATCGCCGTTGGCGCGCATGAGCTTCAGCGACTCGAGGGTGACGGTACGTTTGACGGGGCGTATTCCGATCTCGGTCCGCTCAATTGCGTACCAGACCTGACCGATGTGTCGACGTCATGCGCACGTTTGCTGAAGCCCGGCGGTGCGCTCGTGTTTACCGTGGTCGGCCGCGTGTGCCCATGGGAGATCGCCCATTACGCACGGCGGCGGAACTGGTCGCGAGTGACAATACGGTTTGCCCGAAATGTCGTGCCGGTCACGATGAATAAGCACACCATTTGGACTCGCTACTACACCCCGCGCGAATTCTATCGGGCGTTCGAGCGCGACTTCACGCTTGAACACCGTCGGGGACTGTGCGTGTTCGTGCCGCCCCCGTACCTCACCTGGGTGCGGGACAGGTATCCACTGTTCTATGAGCGGTTGTGGCGAGCCGATCGGCGCATGGGCGGCTGGCCCTTGCTGCGTTCGGTCGGCGATCACTTCCTGATCGTAATGAAGAAACGGTGACGGTCTGTCAAGGATTACATGCGTGCGATCCGGCGCACGAGGGCGGTCACGGCGCGCTTCGCAAGCCGCGCGGCCCACAGAGGATCTCGCCGCATTCCCGCTACAGAATAGAAAATGAGACTACTGAGCTCGCGCCGCCGCGCCGAGCGGATGGCCATCTTCAAGGTATCGCGAGTGCGTACCTGCCCGATCAGGCATCTCGCGCGCGCGGACAGATCAGGTTTGCGTAAATAGAGGTCCGTCATTCGTACGTGCTCACAGAGCTGCTGCTCCCATGTGTGGTCCTTCCCACCCATGGTCAGGGAATCGGGGTGCATCCGGTATCGGCAAATCAGCCCATCGACGCTCGCAAACCGCAGACCGCTCAATGCGAACCGGAGCATAAACTCGCGGTCGCCGGCTATTCGATATCCGGCATCGAAATGGCCTATGCTCGCGAACACCGACCGGCGGAAGAACCAGGCGTTGAATGCGGGGCTACCGAGCGTCGCAAGCTCCAATAGATCGGTTCCTGTCGGAATGAATCTATCTACGTCCTCTTGGCTGTCCGGCCCTGACTCGCGGAAAAACACGGCTTCACCTACGAGTGCCATGGTATTTTCGTCTCGAAAGGTCTCGCCGATCGTGGACAGGGCATCCGCGGCGTAGCAGTCATCTGAATTCAGAACGCCAATGATTTCACCGCGCGCGAGTGTCAGTCCCTTGTTCAAGGCATCGTACATTCCGCGGTCCGGACCCCTAATGACCTGGACGTGTGGATACTGTCTCAATACCTCCAGCGTGCCGTCGGTCGAGCCGCCGTCAACCACGATATGCTCGACGTGCGGGTATCGCTGAGCCAGTACACTCTCAATGGCTTCAGCGAGATAGCGGGCGCCGTTAAGGCACGGCGTGATCACGGAGACTAATAAACCGCCTTCCAGACGACTCATGGAATCACAGCATTTGCGCTCCGTGTCGGGTGCATGGGCTACCAATCCACGCTGATTATTGTGGACCTATTTGCCGGCAAAGTGGACCAATCGTGATTGAGAACGGTATTCTAATGGCGGCAAATAGGTACGATTTATCGACCATGGAAGTCAAGGCGAGGATTCTGTAATGCCCGGTAGCCCTCTTTACAAGACCCACACCGGCGCGGAATACTTTAAGCGGATCACTGCGTTGGAATCGGATCGCCGCATACGCTCGGCGTTTCAGGACCTGGTTCTGAGAATTGCGCCGCCAGGCGCCTCGCTGTTCGATTTCGGTGCGGGACCGGGAATCGACGCGCGGTTTTTCGCCGAACGTGGCTTCACGATTGGCGCATATGACGCCGATCCGAAGATGTGTGAGTTCTTCTCCTCGCATTGCCGGGACCTCATCGACTCGAGCCGCGTCACGCTCGAACGCGGGGACTATCAAGAGTTTCTGGCGCGAAGGACCCCGGGCGCCGAACGACCCGTCGACCTGGTTATCTCGAACTTTGCGCCGCTCAACCAGATCGATGACCTGCATGAATTGTTTGCCAAATTTCATGCGCTCACGGGCCCAAATGGCAAGGTGCTCGCAAGTGTTCTGAACCCGCTTTTCATCGATGACATGAAATTTCGCTGGTGGTGGCGGAATGCGCCCCGCCTATGGCGCGATGGGCATCTTTTCGTGTCCGGCGGTCAAGCGCCACCGCACACCCGGCGGCGACTCGCCGATTTCGCCGCGCTGAGCTCGCCTTACTTCAGATTGGCGCGCGTTTTCCGCGGACTGCCGGCGTACCGGAAGCAACATTTGAACGGCGTCGATGCGAGTCGTCGCGGCCGATTTGCGTGGCTCCACGTCGCCACATGCCGGTTCATGGTTCTTCTGTTTGAAAAGACGGACTAACACGCGTTAAGTATCGCTGCCAGCGGGGTTTCTGTGTGGTGGCAGCTCGCGCCTGGCGACCCAATCGGAACTTTTCACCAACCCTCGCAGTCGATAGAGCAGCGGCCTCTTGATGATTCGGTAGCATAACCACCCGACGGCTGCGCAAACTATCAGGGCCAACCACCCGGACGATGCGGAGGCAGAAGAACTCGGCGGGCGTCATGTCCTTCCCCGCTGTCGTCACCATCATGATAAAACCGCTGATTACGAAGAATAGGTCGACACCGGAGGATCCGAAGTAGGGGGCACCCAATCGTTCTACAACAGCTGGAAGGACGTACACGGAATGCAGCCATACGATCATCATGGCAGCCAGCCCGCGCAGGTACTGAATTGGACGAATCAAGTCGCCAGCCTGTTTGTTCTCGGAATCATCGCTCTGATCGTCTTGATCCGGGTGTCAACTACCGCTCGCAGGTTTACCCAGATGGCGTGGTATTGGGTTCGTTTTAGGGAACTTTGGTCAGTCGCCGAAAGGTCTTTGAATTCTGGATCAACCCATCATAGGTTCCACTTCCCGTGACCTTCCCCCGGTCGAGTTCCAAGATCACATCACAATCCCGCACCGTACTCAATCGGTGAGCGATCAGGATGACCGTGTAGAGCCCGCGCAGTCTTACGATCGTCGCCATCAACTCCTGTTCCGTCAAACCATCCAGGGCATTCGTTGCCTCGTCGAATATGAGAACGGACGCGTCGGTGTATAGCGCGCGCGCGATACCGATCCTCTGGCGCTGGCCACCGCTCAGCTTCATTCCCCGCTCACCCACCACATAGTCGTACCCGCCAGGTAGAGCGCCGACGAATTCGCCGAGCTGCGCAAGCTGTGCTGCCGCGAGCAGCCGCCGCCGGTCGATGGCGGCCACAGGAATGCCGAGTGCAATGTTTTGCTCGATAGTCGTGTCCAGCAAAAAGATGTTTTGCGGCACATAGGCGATCCGGGATTGCCAGGCCGTGCGGTTTGCGTCATCAAGCGCGATTCCGTCGACCTCTATCCGCCCGATTTCGGGCACGAGCAATCCCGTGACCAGATCGACCAACGTCGTTTTTCCCGAACCATTCGGGCCGACAAAGCCAACTGCGGCCCCGGCCGGAATTCGTAAGTGTACGCCACCGACGGCCCAAGGCCGATCGGGCGCGTAACGAAACGAGACCCCAGTGAGCCGGAGTTCCCGGCAGGGTCGCTCCTGCCAGCCATCCGCCCCACAGGCATCCGCTGCGGCGACGGCACTCTTTGGGACTCGCGCTCGCCGCAGATCTGGTGCAATGACGGCAAAGGCGGCGCGCTCGGCGCGAATTTTCACGATCGCGGCAAATACCTGTTGCAGCGTCGGCAGAAGCCGATACGCCGCAAATGCAAGGAACGTCAGCCGTCCGAGCCAGGGACCGTCCGCACGCCCACCCAGCACGAGAGCAAGACCGACTAGGCCCGCTACGGCCACGCATTCCATGATGTGCTTGGGAATTTGGCCGACCACCTGACTATGAGCAGCCGCCAATGAGAAGCCCCTGCTGGCGCGCTCGAAGCTGTCGCGAAAGAAATTCCCGACCTGGAGGATGATAATGTCCCTGATCGCGCCGAAACTCTCGTTGACGATCCTTGCCTGTTCGGTGGCAAAGTGCGACTGGGCGTGCCCGAAGCGCAGCAGCCGGTTGCGCACGGTGAGGTAGATCGCGACATAACCTCCCGCCAGCCCGACGATCATCGCGACCCCGACCGCCGGATTGAGCAGCAGGATCGACAAGATTATTACGGAGGCGGTCACGAGGTTGGTAACCAGTATGAAGGCATTCTGCAGGATGCCGTTGGACACGCGGGCGGTCTCGTAGATGATATTGTTGTAGAGCGTCGTGCTGTTGGTGCCGGCGTGGAAAAGGTAGGGTCGCCCGAGGTATTCGCCGAACAAGCTCGACTGCAGTTCGTTGCCGATGCTCAACGCCAATCGATTCATCGCGAGCGAGCCAAGCACGTTGATCAGATTGGCGATAATTATCACGGCGATGAAGCCGATGCCGAGGGCCACCACGAAGCTGCGCCGGCTCGAGAATCCGAACTGAATGTACAGCGCGTGCAGCAGTGCGTTGTGCTCGATCATTTGCGGCTCGCCGAGTACCGCAAAAAAGGGAGCGATCGCCGCGATCCCCGTAACCGTCGAGAACGCCATCAACAGTGACGCGAACTGCGCCACCAGCACGTACCGTCGCTGCGGCGGGGTGAGTATGCTCCAGACGTCGGACACCAGATTCATCATACGGCTACCTAGAGTTCAGCCGGCCGGGACTATGTGCTCACCGAGCGATGGCGGATTCGACCACGGCGGTAGAGGGCATGCAGACCGCGTGGAGTTGCCAACTTCAGCGACACCCAGAGGACCCCTGCCCACCAGTCCATGAGCCGCCACGAAAGAGTGCAGCCGCTCAGGAGAGTCCTGGCCGCAGCCAGACGGTGGGTATTCCCCTGCAGACTCGCGAGATCCAGTGTGCATTGCGCGCGCAGCCGGCCCACGACCCGGCGCAGACGGGAATCGGTCACGAGGCGGTACATCTTGCTGAGTGACCTGTGCCTGCTTGCCAGCATGCGGATGCCCCCACCGCAGTAGTGCTGATCGTGCGAACGCACGCCGATGAGCGGCTGGTCGATCAGATCGATTTCGCTGTGACACGCAAGCCGCAACCACAGGTCATAGTCTTCGAACACAGGTTGTTTCTCGTCAAAGCCTCCGACTTGCGCGAGCAGGCGGCGCTCGACGACCACTGCCGGAGTCCATATTTCCACCTCTTGCATCAACAGGTGTTCGAGGATCGCGCCCCGATGGGGTATCCACGGGCGCGTCCCTGGATATGTCCGGGTCCCACCGGTCTCATCGATGCAAACGTACCCCGTATAGCTCCAGCGCCGATCGACGCAGGATCTCAATGCCGCGATCTGCAGTTCCAGCTTCATCGGCATCCATACATCATCGGAATCGAGGAAGGCGACATATTCGCCCGTGGCTTCGCGTAATGCGGCGTTGCGTACGGCGCCTGGATTGCCCGTGTGCGCCAGCCAGATGACTTTGACACGAGGCAGGCTCTCGAGTGTTGTCAGGTACGCGCGGGTTTCCATGTCTGAGCCGTCGTCGGCAATGAGAAGCTCCCAATGGGAGAGCGTCTGGCTGAGTACGGACTCGATTGCCGGGCGCAGATACTCCAGGCGATTGAAAGTCGGAATGATGACCGACACCACCGGCTGTAGGGATGCATGCTCGCTCGAGGCTGTCATGCTAGGCAGTCCGCCCGACGAGCAGTGCGAAGCGCGGCATCACCTTCATAGGCTCATCACACGCGGGTCCCAATGGCGGATGAGCTTTCTCGAGACGCGGAGTTCCCAGGGGTGATCGTATCGTTGAAACCGATAGCGCCACGACGCCAGCGCCCGCAGAGCGGACTTTCCCCAGGCAGACGCGCGGATGTCCATGATAGTCGGGTATCTGCATCCCAATACCGTCGTGAAATCGACAATTCGCCGCCGAAGACGCGCGGACAGCCACGGTGCATCCTGGTGGCACCAGTAATCCACCCATTGTGGTTCGGCCCATTCGTCCGCCGTTCGCGGAAACACGACAGGCCGGCCTGCACAATCACGAAGCTCGCTTCCCATACGTGCTGAAGCCGCCTTCATGTTGTCGTGTTGCCGAGGCAGCGGCGTGTAGATGTAAATCATGACCTCCGTAGCGGGGTGCACTCGTTTGATCATGCGGATGAACTCAAACGTTTTCTCCGTCTCTCCCTCCGGATCCTGCGGCGGCGCCAGCATGAAGGACAGCTCCGGAATCACGCCGTGGGCGCGGCATTTCTCGACAGCCTCCAAGGTCTGATCCCGGCTGGTGCCTTTACGGATATCGTGCAGCAGCCAATCGCTGGGAGACTCCGCTCCGATGTAAGCCATGCGCAGCCGACTCTTCTTGACCAGCGCCCATGATGCTTCCGATAAATTCACCAGGGCATCGGACCGCGCAAAACACCACCACGGCAGCTCAAATTTCGCCAGTACTTCCAACAGCGGCACCATATCGACTTCGCGATCGAAGAAGTTGTGGTCATAGAACTGGATTCCATTCACTCCAAACCGTTCCTTCATGAACCCAAGATCCTGCTCCAGCCTTGCAGCCGTGGGCAACGCCATCTTGCCGCGAAACATCGTTGCGACTCCGCAGAAGGTGCAGCGAAATCGACAGCCCAAGGCCGCTTGATAACCGATGGTGCGCGACCCAAGATAGGTCTTGGTCAAGTATTGCCGTGGGTTGTCCAGCTTGCCATAGGGAAGCATCCGGGCGAGGCTCCCATTGGAAAACTTACGATCCTGGTTGTGCACGATTTGGCCGCGGAGTCGCCAAGTCAGCCCGGCAATCGAATCTAACGCCTCATCCTGGCGCTCAGCGAGCGCATCCAGAAGCTCAACAAACGTATCCTCTCCCTGCCCCCTTACGGCGTAGTCGACGTAGGGCGCGTTCAGGGCCGCCTCCGGACAGACGGTCGGGAAGGCGCCGCCCCAGATGATGGGCACAGTGGGTAGTCTCTCGCGGATCGCCTTCGACACGGCGATTGCGGAAAGTAGCTGCGGCCCTCCCATGACGGTAACGCCGACGGCGCCGACAGAGCCGTCACTGACTGCGCGCACAGCAGTCGAGATGAAGTCGCGATCGACGTTGCCGTCGATGATCGTCGATGGATGCTTGCCGTCGAGCGACGCGGATAGGCTTAGGATCGCGAGAGGGAATCGCGCGTGGCGATGCGATGTGATCGTCGGGTTGATGAGCAGAACACGTGGCGAAGCCGTCATGGTGACCTCTGAGCCGGCTCGAGCCTGAAGATCGTCAATCTTTCGTTGACGAACCGGCGCTCCGCCAGTACTGAAATTTTGAAACTCTGCTTGCGAAATTCTTCGAGAAAGACGTGCCCATCGCCGAAAGTGGACAGCAGCACGAGAGCAAACCCAGCGGGCTTCAAGTGGGCGGCGAGACCGGCTGCGAATCGCTCGGCGACGTCATTCGAGCGCCACGCGCGGTCACGGTCGTCCCGCGGCGGGCCCTGCACGAACGGTGGGTTGAACAGGACTAGATCGAAGCGCTCCTCAAGTACAG
>WNFQ01004407.1_pt1 | contig 21223 bp, 22 predicted proteins | sample 5400171 | NCBI WGS metagenome assembly WNFQ01 (sample SAMN13153356, study PRJNA577476) | soil metagenome | isolation source: 20 cm soil under Madrone tree | place: USA:California | collected 2016-06-14 | reverse complement strand
GCCATTACGAAGGAGTGAGCCATGCAGAATGGCCCAAAGACAGTCATGAGTGGGCGCCAACGCAAACCGGCGGCGTCATTTGCTGCCCGCTCAATGCGGTGGACCTCGAGTGCCGCCCGCCCAGACCCGAAGGGCCCTCCAAACGCGCAAAGAAGCTATGAGCGGTATCTCGCGCTGGCCCGAGCTGAAGCCCTGTCCGGCAATGTGATCGGGGCGGAGAACTACTACCAGCACGCTGAACATTATTTCAGATTGATGTCCTCGGACCGAGGAACGACATAGGAGCTGAGTTTTGCTGGAAAGAAAGCTATTTAGAGCATCACGAGACCGAGTTGTGCAGCCCTAGCCACCGCTTCGCCCTTGCGCGGGCTTCCAGCCCGGCTCAACAGCAAGGCTTTTTGTGATATCTTCAACAGTCTGAATTAGGGGAGCGTATCCATTTGCCGCAGGTCAGCGCCGCGCAGGAGCTTCAGGTCAAAGCCCAGATGCGCCTAGCCTCTTTGATGGAAGAAAAATTAGTAACCCGAATTTCTGTTCTATCCACCTTGCTCGGAGATGGCAAAACAACCGAACGACTTCTGGTCCGCATTTCGACTGAAACGCACAAAACGTCACCGGACTTCGATCAAACGGCCGCGGACAAAGCGAAAAATAGGATTAAGCAGGCGTTAGGCGACATTGGTTGCGACGTGTTCATCGAAACGGAGCGATAACCCTACGTCTTACGGCTTGCGTTTGGCGACATCCTTGTATGTGCCGAAAACTTCGTCCGTTTGATCTAGTGACAGAATCGCCTAACGTCAGCGGCGATGATTGCTCTGTTATGCTTGTTCCTTGTTCGTCTCGCCGTTCAAGCCGAAGAGCGACTCGGTTACGCGCGTTGCTGGATCGAGCAGATTGTGAACGAGAGGGGGCACTCCGCACCTTCGTTGCAGAACCGCATCGTCGCCTGGAGTTCGTCGCCGCGCTAACGGCATTCGGCTTATGCGCACCTTCCGCCATTTCATCGCTCGATTGCGTGATGCAGAGATCACGCTAAGCGCAGTGGCCTAAATTCGCAGAATGATAGGTTGCGGAATGAGGCAGGGGCGCTCGAGGGCACCTGGATCAGGTCCCGTCGGCGGCACCATGATTTCCGATATGAGACCCAAGCTATGCAGCAGGGCATCGGCTCAGCGGCAGGGCATGGCCCATGGGCGGCGCGCACGATCGGCCGTCTTGAACGCGGCGATCTTGTCCATATAGCTGTCGGTCAACGCGATGTTATCCCAGCCGTTCAGCAGGCGCGTGCGGCGGACGGGATCGATGGCGAAGAGGAAGGTTCTATTGCTGCATTGGATGGTCTGCTGCTCGAGATCGACGGTCAGTGGCTGGCTCGGCTTCTCGCCGAGCATGGCCACGAGCGCGGCCGCCTCGTCGTCGGAGACGATCGCGGTCAACAGTCCGTTCTGGACCGCATTGCCTGCGAAGATGTCGCCGAAGGATGGCGCAATGACACATCGGATGCCGTAGTCGTAGAGCGCATAGACCGCCGCCTCGCGCGAGGAGCCGCAGCCGAAGTTGCGAGCGCCAACGACAATCCTGGCGTCGCGCCAGGCCGGCTGGTTGAGCGGAAAATTCGGCCGCTCGCGCCCGTCGGCATCGAAGCGCAGATCGTGCAGCAGGACCGCGCCGAGCCCGGCCGAGCGTGGCAATTTCAGAAAGCGCGCCGGTAAGAGTTGATCGGTATTGAGATTGGCGACGTCGAGCGGGCAGGCTGCCGCAGTCAGTCGGATGAACTTGTCCATGCGCGTCTCACACCTTGCGCCCGGCGAGCAGCGGCCGCACGTCGGTCAGCGTTCCCGTGACTGCCGCCGCGGCGGCCATGGCCGGAGACATCAAATGGGTACGCGCGCCCGGTCCCTGCCGTCCGCGGAAATTGCGGTTGGTGGTCGAGGCGCAGCGTTCGCCAGGCCCCACCACATCGCCATTGATGCCGACACACATGGAGCAGCCGGATTCGCCCCATTCGAGGCCGGCGTCGCGGAAGATGCGGTCGAGCCCTTCCTCTTCGGCCTGGCGCTTGACGGCAGACGAGCCGGGCGACACCAGCCCGGGAACCTTGCTCGCCCGGCCTGCCAGGACTGCGGCTGCTGCTCGCAGATCCTCGATGCGTGCATTGGTGCAGGAGCCGATGAAGATGCGGTCGATCGCAATATTGGCGAGCTTCGTGCCCGGCATGAGCCCCATGTAGTCGAGTGCTTCGCGCAGATATTTCGCGCGCGCCGCGTCCGGCTCGCGTGCAGGATCCGGCACGCTGGCGTCGATCGGCAGGGCATCTTGCGGGCTCGTGCCCCAGGTGACAATAGGCGCAATGTCGGCTGCGTCGAGCTCGACCTCGCGGTCGAATTCCGCGCCGTCGTCCGTCGTGAGCGCCGACCACGCCTCGAGGGCCTGCTCGAATGCCGCCCCCTTCGGCGCATAAGGGCGGCCTTTCACATATTCAAAGGTCGTTTCGTCAGGCGCAATCATGCCACTGCGCGCACCGGCCTCGATTGACATGTTGCACAGCGTGAGCCGTCCTTCCATCGATAGCGCACGGATGGCGGAGCCACCGAACTCAACGGCATGGCCAGTCGCGCCGTCGGCGCTAATCCTTGCGATAATGGCGAGCACGAGGTCCTTGGCCGCAATGCCAGGGCCAAGGTATCCATTGACGATAATGCGCATGCGCTTCGGCTTGCGCTGGCACAACGTCTGCGTCGTCAGCACATGGGCGACCTCGGAGGCGCCGATGCCGAAAGCGTAGGCGCCGAGCGCGCCATGGGTCGAGGTGTGGCTATCACCGCATACGATCAGCAGGCCAGGTAGGGTGAGGCCCTGCTCGGGCCCGACCACGTGGACGATTCCTTGGCGGGGATCGTCGAGCCCGAACAACGGTATGCCATGCTCGGCGGTGTTTTCCTCGAGTGTGTGCACCATGCGCGCGATGTCAGGATTGTCGATTGCGCGCCGAGAGCCGCGCGTCGGGACATAATGATCGGCGACACCAAAGGTGAGACCTGGCTCGGCGACCTGCGCGCCGCGCGCTTTGAGCTTGCTGAAGGCGTTGAACGATCCCTCATGCACGTAATGGCGGTCGACCCACAACAGCGCCTCCCCGTCCTCGCGCCGCACGATTTCGTGGGCCACCCACAGCTTGTCGAACAGGGTCAGAGGCGCATTCATGCTGATCGGCCGGGATTAAGCATCGCGGCGGACTGAGTGCAATATAGAAGGGGTCGCCGGGCAATGTTAGTCTATCGCGCGCATGTCAGATGGGAGGGTTCCAATGTCGCATTGGTCAGGACAGGTTACGCGCCGCCGTCTGCTGCGAACCACAGCATTGGGCGCGGCCGCCGCCGCCACCGGTCTCATCAACGCGCCGCTGCTGCGCGCCCAGGGCTCTCCGGTGAAGCTTGGCGTGCTGCACCCGGTTTCCGGCGCACTCTCCTACTCCGGCCAACAGGGCCGGCTCGGTGCAACGATCGCGATCGAGGAGATCAACGCGGCAGGCGGCATCAAGGCGCTGGGAGGCGCCAAGATCGAGGCTGTGCTTGGCGACGCGCAGTCGACGCCGGAAGGTGGCAATGCCGAGGTCGAGAAGATGAACTCAGCGGGCGTCGCGGCCATCGTCGGCGGCTATGCCAGCTCGATCTGCCTTACCGCTAGTCAGACCGCCGCCCGCTACGACCTGCCGTACGTGGTCGACGTGGGCGTCGCCGACAACATCGTCACACGCGGCCTCAAGAACACATTCCGGTTCGGGCCTGGCTTCGGAGTGATTGCAAAAACAGCGCTCGACAACCTCGTCACCATCAACGACCAGGCCGGCAAGCCGGCCAAGACGGTGATGATCGTGCACGAAGACTCTCTGTTCGGGTCGGGGCTCGCCAAGCTGCTCAACGCCCAACTGCCCGAGCGGGGCTTCGAGGTGCTCGAGACCATTCCGCATCCGACGCCGACCCGCGATTTCAATAACGTGGTGCTGAAAATCAAGGCGCAGAATCCTGATCTCGTGATCCCGGCGAACTACTATAACGAGTACGTGCTGCTCGCCCGCACCATGCAGCAACAGCGGGTGCGCCCAAAAGGCATTTACTCGGTCCTCGGCGGCGCGGCATCGTCCTACAAGTTCGTTAAGGAGTTCCCTGAAGCCGCGCAATACATCATGGACTGCAATCATTGGTTCGACCCGCGCAATCCGAAGGCATTGGCGCTCAAGAAGAAGGTCGAGGATAGGGGGGAGTTCTACACCTATGAAGTGTTCATGAACTACTCGTGCATCCTCCTCGTCGCCGACGCGCTGGAGCGCGCTCGGGGCGCGGAGCGCGCCAAGATCATTGCGTCGTTGGAAAGTTCCACATTCTCCGGCCACGTGATGCCCTACGGGCCAACCAAGTTCGTCAACGGCCAAAACCAGGGCGCCGCGCCGATCAATACCCAGGTGCTGGGCAACGATATCCAGGTAATCTTCCCGCAGACTCCTGACCGGCGCGGTATATGGGCTGGTCGCACTCGGGCTGACGCTGATCTACGGCGTCCTGCACATCATCAATTTCGCGCACGGCGCGCTGCTCACCGCCGCGATGTTTGCGGCGTTCTTCGCGCACCGGTTCCTCGGTCTCGATCCCTACGTCGCGACCATTGTGCTCACGCCGCTGTTCTTCGCGCTGGGTTATTGCTTGCAGCGCTTCGTCATTGGCCCTGCCGCGCACGGCGAGGACCGCAATATTCTGCTGGTGACACTTGGGCTCGCGGTGGTGATCGAGAACGTGCTGCTCTATGCCTTTGGCGGCGATACGCGCACGCTCAACCTCGATTATGCCTTCAATGTCGTCGACCTCGGCATCGCTTTCCTTGCGGTGCCGCGCGTCATTGGCTTCGGCATCGTGCTCGCCGTGGCGCTGGTGCTGTGGCTCATCTTGAGCCTAACCGATACCGGTAAGGCGATCCGCGCGGTTGCCAAGGAGAAGCTCGGGGCGGAGCTCTCCGGTATCGACGTGGCGCACATCTATGCCGTTACCTTCGGTCTCGGCACCGCCTGCCTTGCCATCGCCGCCTGCCTCCTCATCCCGACCTATTACGTCAATCCGCACGTCGGAAACGCCTTCGTGCTCGTCGCCTTCACCATTGTCGTGCTTGGCGGCATGGGTTCGGTGACAGGCGCGCTCGTCGGCGGCCTGTTCATCGGCGTGGTGGAGAGCCTCTCCGGCCTCTATCTCGGGGAATCGCTCGGGCAGATTGGCATTTTCGTCATGTTCATCCTGGTGCTGCTGTTCCGCCCCAGCGGCCTGTTTGGAGAACGGGCATGAGGGGGCCTTCGATTGCGCACATTGTGCTCGTCATCGCCGCGCTCGCGACGGTGCCGTTGCTCACCGCCTCCAATGTCGTACTCAATTTTCTCACCGTGGCGTTGCTGATCGCCCTGGTGGGGCAGGGCTGGAACGTGCTCGGCGGCTACGGCGGGCAGTATTCCTTCGGCCATGCAGCCTTCTTCGGCACCGGCGCGTATGTCAGCGCCATCCTGCAAGTGCGCTACGGCGTCAACGCCTGGATCGCATTCGCGCTCGGAATCGCCGGCGGCGCGCTGGTCGGCGCCGCAATCGGTCTGCTCACCTTCCGTTCCGGATTGAAGGGCGCGTATTTCGCCCTCGTCACGCTTGCGTTTGCCGAGGTGCTTCGCATTCTCGCTAGCGTCGCCCCCATCACCGGTGCCGGCGTCGGTATCCTGATCACCCTCGATCTGCGGCCGCAAGCGTTCCAGTTCCAGAGCCGCGCTCCGTTCTATTGGATCATGCTTGCAATGGTCGCGGTCTCGCTCGTCATCGTGCGGCTGATCGAGCAGAGCCGGTTCGGCGCTTGGCTCGTCGCTGTGCGCGAAAACGAGGATGCAGCCAAAGCGATTGGCGTCGACGCAACGCGGGTCAAGCTCGCCGCTATGACAATTTCCGCAGCGATCACCGCCGCCGGCGGAGGTTTCTACGTGCAGTATTTTCTGTTTATCGACTCCAGTATCGCTTACGGGCCGTGGATTTCCGTCGAGGCTTTGCTTGCGCCCATCGTCGGCGGCATCGGCACCGTGTTCGGGCCGCTGCTTGGCGCGTTGGTTGTCAAGACGCTCGGCGAATTGACCAAGCTCATCACCGGCGATGCCCCCGGCCTCGACCTCGTGATCTACGGCGGTCTGCTCGTCCTGATCATAGCCTTCGCCCCGCGTGGGATTGCAGGACTGCTGGCCGACCTGCGCTTGCGTTTTGCGCGCTTGAGGTCATCGCTACCGGGGCGCGCCCATGGCTGAGCCGCTGCTTCGCGTTGAGCGCGTATTCAAACGCTTCGGCGGCCTCCTCGCTGTCGACAATGCTTCGCTCGCCGTCGAAGCCGGCCAGATCACCGCACTGATCGGGCCCAACGGTGCCGGCAAAACCACACTGTTCTCCATCATCAGCGGGTTCCTGCCGCCGAGCGAAGGCCGCATCTTTTACCGCTGCGCCGACATTACGGGCATGCCGCCCCATCTTCTGGCGCGGCGAGGCATCGTGCGCACCTTCCAGATCGTACAGCCGTTCGCCGGCCTCACCGTGCACGAGAACATCGCCATCGGCGCGCACCTGTCGCGACGCTCACGTGCTGACGCGCTTGATGCCGCTGCGGAAGTTGCAAGCACAGTTGGCCTCGGCGATCTCCTCGGCCGTCCCGCGGCGAGCCTCACCGTCGCAGGCCGCAAGCGGCTGGAAGTCGCCCGAGCGCTAGCGGCCGAGCCCCAACTGCTTCTACTCGACGAGGTGCTTGCTGGCCTCAACCCCGGGGAGGTCGCCACCATGGTGCCGATCATCCGCGGCCTTGCCGAGCGCGGCATCACGATACTTATGATCGAGCACGTGATGCAGGCGGTGATGAGCCTCGCCGAGCACGTTTTCGTGCTAGCGGAGGGCCACATCGTCGCCGAAGGCGCCCCTCGAGCCGTGGTTGGGAATCCGCGCGTGGTCGAGGCTTATCTCGGCCATGGCGCAGCAGCGCGCCTTTCGGCCGCAGGAGCCGCGCATGTCTGAGGCGCTGCTTTCGGTCAGCGGGCTTGTCGCCGGTTACGGCGCGACTGAGGTGCTGCGCGGGATCGATCTTGAGGTCGCCGCCGGCGAGATCGTTGCCGTGCTCGGCTCGAACGGAGCGGGGAAGTCAACGCTCAACCGCGTGATCTCCGGCGTGCTGCGCGCAACGCACGGCTCCGTCCGTTTCGCAGGCGGCGCGATCGAGCGCGAGAAGCCGGCGACGATCGTGGCGCGCGGGCTCATCCACGTGCCGGAGGGGCGCTGCATCTTTCCCAACCTGACGATCAAGGAAAATCTCGATCTTGGCAGCTACCGGCGGGGCCGCATCCGGCGGGAGAGGAATCGGGAGCGAGTATTTGCGCTCTTTCCGCGGCTCGCCGAGCGCCGCTCGCAGCGCGCCGGCACGCTCTCAGGCGGCGAGCAGCAGATGCTGGCGATCGGGCGCGGGTTGATGGCCGAGCCTAAATTGCTGATCCTCGACGAACCATCGCTCGGCCTCTCGCCGCTGCTCGTCGAGGAGCTGTTCGGACTGATCCGGCGCATCAATACGGAAGGCATCACGCTCCTTCTGGTGGAGCAGAACGTGGTGCAGTGCCTTGAGGTGGCGCGCCGAGCCTATATCCTCGAAGAGGGCATGTTCGTGCTAGATGGAAACTCAGCCGATATCCGCGACGACCCGAACCTCAAACGTGCCTATCTCGGACTATAACGATGGCTGATGTGATGGATCTGCGGTCGCGCCTCATGCGGAAGCCCATCATAGTCGCTCCCGGCGTCTACGATGCGTTCACTGCACTGGTCGCTGAACAGAGCGGTTTCAGGACTCTTTACGTCTCGGGGGCAGCGATCTCGTATACGCGGCTCGGACGGCCGGACATCGGTCTCGTGAGCATGAGCGAGGTTGTCGAGATCGTCGGCGTGATGCGCGATCGCGTTGGCGCCGAGCTGATCGTCGATGCCGACACCGGATATGGCAATGCGCTCAATGTCGGGCGCACCATTCGCCTGTTTGAGCGCGCGGGGGCGAGCGCGATCCAAATTGAGGATCAGGATTTTCCCAAGCGTTGCGGCCACCTCGACGGCAAGGTCCTCATCCCGACGGCCGAGATGGTTGGCAAGATTAAGGCCGCGGTCGATGCCCGGCGCTCGCGCGAGACGCTGGTGATCGCACGCACCGACGCCATCGCGGTCGAAGGTTTCGAGCGCGCCATCGAGCGGGCCGCGCTCTATCGTGATGCGGGGGCCGATGTGCTGTTTGTCGAGGCGCCCAAGACGCTGCCGGAGCTTAAGCGCATTCCGCCGGCCCTCGGCGGCGTGCCGGTAATGGCTAACATGGTCGAGGGCTGCCGGTAATGGCTAACATGGTCGAGGGCGGCAAGACCCCGACGCTGTCGGCTGCCGAGCTCGAGGCGATGGGTTTCGCGCTGGTGATCTTTCCCGGCGGCATCGTGCGCGCACTGGCGCGCATGGCGCGCGAATATTACGCCTCGCTCGCCGCACGCGGAACCTCCGAGCCGTTCCGCTCCCGTATGCTCGACTTCACTAGCCTCAATGAATTGATCGGAACGCCGGAGATGCTCGCGCTCGGCAGACGATACGAATCCTCGCCACCGCCGTCGGGCAAGAAGAAAGGCACGCGCCGGTGACGTTGCACCTTGCCTTCACTGCCAAATTGGCGCCCGGCAGGAACCTGAACATCGGGAAAGTTTGGATGTCTATTCCGTCCGCTCGAAGCTTCGTGGTTCTCGGTGTCATCTTTGCATGCGGCTTGATGACGCCGCAGCGTCCCAAGGCTGAAGGCTATCCGTCGCGACCAATTAAGTTGTTGGTTGGCGCCTCACCGGGTGGAACCACTGATACTGTTGCACGAGCGCTTGCAGAACCGATGGCGAGTGCCCTGAGACAGCCGGTCGTGGTGGAGAATCGGCCAGGTGCGGGCGGCAATCTGGCCGCCGATGTAGTCGCAAAATCCGCACCGGACGGCCATACGCTACTTGTGAGTTTCACCAGCCATACCATCAACGCGACGCTTTATCCCAAGCTGCCATTCGATCCTGTGGCCGATTTCACGCCGATCACCATGGTTGCGACGGTGCCAAGCCTGCTGGTGGCCCATCCAAAACTGCCCGCGAGCAACCTCGAAGCACTCATCGCACTTGCTGAGGGTCAGCCTGATACGCTGACGATTGCAATCGGAGGGATCGGATCCTCGCTGCACCTAGCAGGTGAGCAATTCAAGATGATGACCGGTATTCGTCTGCTCAACGTTCCTTACAAGGGAACGTCGCCGGCGTTAACCGATTTGCTCGGAGGACAGGTCGATCTAATGTTCATCAGTTTGGTGACGGGGACGGCACACGTTCGCGCTGGAAAGCTGCGCGCCTACGGTGTCACTAGTGCTCAAAGGCAGCCGTCATTTCCTGATCTACCGACGATCGGAGAAGTCGTACCCGGATTCGAGTCCAACGCCTGGTTTGGCGTTTTCGCACCGGCCAACGTTCCTGCCGGGATCACCGACAAATTGAACGCGGTAATCGTGGCAGCGCTCGAGAACTCGAGGTTGCGCGACCGCCTCAAAAATGAAGGCGCCTCGCCCGTCGGCAGCACGCCCGCTGAGTTTGCCGCGTTCGTGCGCGAAGATATCAGGCGTTGGGCACCCGTCGTCACTCAGTCAGGGGCAACGCCGAACTAGAAAGCGCTGGAAATCTCGAATGGAAAAACTCTTCGACCTAGTCATCAAGAACGCCCGAGTAGTGCGCCCAAATAAGACGTCGGTGGATTGTCTCGACATCGCGGTCAAGGATGAAAAGATCTCCCGCCTGGCACCCGACATCCAGGCGGAACAAGCGAAGCAGGTTTTCGACGCCAAGAATCTTCTGGCATTCCCGGGTTGCGTCGATGCTCACATGCACATCGGCATCTATGCGCCCCTCGGCCAGGACGCAGTTTCGGAAAGCAAGGCGGCAGCCATCGGCGGCGTAACCTCAAGCCTGAATTATATACGCACAGGGCATTATTATCTGAACCGGGGCGGTCCATATCGGGACTTCATGCCCGCAGTCCTCAAGCAATCCGAGGGGCGATTCTGGGTCGATTACGGTTATCACATTGCGCCGATTGAGGCTGGGCACATTGATGAAATGGAACATCTCGCCCTCGACTACGGTATCCCCTCGTTTAAGATATTCATGTTTTATGGAGGATACGGCCTGCACGGGCGGTCAGCCAATCAGAATGAATTTCTGATGATCGGCCCCGAAGATCGCTATGACATCGCTCATTTCGAATTCATCATGCGCTCGGCACAGCGTTTGATGACGAAATACCCCAAACTCGCCGCCTATATCAGCGTCAGTCTTCATTGCGAGCTTGCCGAAATCCTCAATGCCTACACGAAAATCGTCGAGCGCGAGGGCAAGTTAACCGGCCTGCACGCCTACAGTGCTGCCCGGCCTCCGCACTCTGAAGGGCTTGCCATCTGGATCGCCTCCTATCTGGCCAATGAAACCAGCTGCTTGAACATTAATCTCCTGCACCTGAGTTCGCGTAAGGCGGTTGATGCCGCGTGGATCATGCAACAGGTGTTTCCGCACATCGCGTTTCGCCGAGAAGTGACGGTGGGGCATCTTCTGCTAGATACCGATTGCAAATGCGCCATCCGAGCAAAGGTCAATCCGCCGATCCGTCCTCGCGAAGACGTGGAAGCGTTATGGCAGGCCGTGCTGGACCGTAAGATCGACTGGATCGTCAGCGATCATGCTTGCTGTTCAGCCGAACAGAAATGGTCGAATGACGATCCGACGAATATCTGGCTCGCGAAAGCAGGATTTGGCGGAACCGAATACCTGCTCTCAGGAGTGCTGAGCGAGGGCAGCAAGCGTGGCATGTCCTACAATCACATGGCTGAGCTTCTGAGCTGGAAGCCGGCTCAACGGTTTGGTTTGCTCAACAAGGGCGATATCGCCCCGGGTTACGATGCGGACATCGCTCTCGTCGATCCGCATGAAAGCTTCTTGGCTCACGCTGCGGAGTCCGAATCTAAACAGGGCTATTCACCCTTCGAAGGGCTGGAGCTCACGGGTCGCGTGAAGAGCACCTTCCTGCGGGGCGTTCAGATCTTTCATGGCGGGAAGGTCACTGGGCCAGCGCGGGGTCTATACTTACGACGGCCGAAGCGAGCTTCGATCCTTTGAACCGTGTCAACATCAGAAGGAATTGATCTCATCTATTCAAGTACCCATGGCGTCTTCTTTCCTAGTCAAGAATATGACGTCGAATATCGACACGCGCACGTGGGTGTCTAGATCGCCAATACTGATCAGCATTGTGTAATTTCCTTACCAGTGCGCCAAAAGGTCTCCTTGTCCGCCTGGCCTCGCGCAGCGGACGCCAGATCCGAAGATGCTGCTTAGTCCCAGTAGGGCCGCTGCTGAGCGCGACCGCTGCCGTGCCGGGAATGATGCGCGAATATCTCGGCCCGATGGATGCGATGGAGCCCCGCTGGCCTGCGGAGAATTCTTAGCGCTCGCATACGGTGCTGATCAAGGACGCTCGCAACGCCCCCCAAGTTCGACGACCTTTTCAAGGGCCTGTTCGAGGGCCTGGTTTCCCAGTCGACCAAATTCGAACTTACATCAATCCCAATTCCGCGGGCGTTGGCCACCGAAGATCAGCATTCGGCAGATGCAGCCTGTAAGGGCGGGTGGGTCGCAATCGATTTGAGGTCGATCGCAGGCTTGGCGAGTTTACCAATATCGGGACGCGGGCGTTGCAGCCCTGGGATATTAGCAAAGGCCTGTTCCATTGCCTCGGCGGCGTCCAGCAGATCCTGATCACCGCGAAAGCGGCCCGTGACTTGCAACCCGAAAGGCATCGCGTGCTCATCGACGCCGCACGGAATGGAAATCGCCGGATTGGTGACGAGCGTAACGAAGTAGGTCAAAGCGAGCCAGTGATAATAGTTGCGCAGCTGCTCCCCTTCGAGCTTCTCGAGGTAGAGCTCGCTCCACGGAAACGGCGTGACTCCTACCGTCGGCGACAGCACGAGGTCGTATTCGTGGAAAGTTGATTGGAAGCGCCGGAAAATCCGTGTCTGTTCGGCGTGCGCCCAGGCCATGTCCGCGAGCGTCATGCGCGCTGCCATTTCGTAGTTGATGCGCACATTGGGGCCGAGCGAGTCAGGGTCTTTGGCGTAAGCGTCGCGATAGCGGTCGACGTAGCTCTGGGCGCGCACGACATCGAAGCAACGATCCGCCTCGCCGAAATCGAATTCGACCTCGTCACACGTGCGGAAAAGCTGCCGCATGGACGCGATGCGGCTGCGGAAGACACGCCGTATCTCGGCACTCACCGGGCATTGTCCAAAATCGTCGGTGAAAGCGACGCGCAGTCGGCCGAGATCGACCGGCCGCGCCGTCGCGATCGCAGCCGGATCGAGCGGGAACGCCAGCGGCTCGCGGTCGTCCATTCCGATCTGGGCCGAGAATAGAAGCCGCAGATCCGCGACGCTGCGGCCCATGGGGCCCAACACCGAGATCGGCGTCCAGCCGAGTGGCCGGCCATCCGCTGGCACGACGCCGGGCGAGGGACGAAAACCCACGACGCCGCAGATCGCGGCTGGTATCCGCAAGGACCCCCCGGTATCGGATCCGGTGCAGACCGGGAGCATGTCGCAGGCGAGCGCGACCGCCGAACCGCCCGAGGAGCCGCCGGCATTGAGCCGCGGGTCGAAGGGATTTCCAGTCGCGCCCCAGACGACATTGCGCGTATTCGCGCCGGCGCCAAATTCCGGCACGTTGGTCTTGCAGAGAATAATTGCGCCTGCCTTGCGCACGAGCGCCACCATGGCCGCGTCGTGCGTCGGCACGTGGCTGCGATAGAGCGGCGAGCCGTAGGTGGTCAGCAGCCCTGCGGTCTCATGCAGATCCTTGATGCCGGTCGGCAGGCCGTGCAGCGCCCCGAGTTGCTCGCCCTTGCGAGCGGCTGATTCGGCACTCATCGCGAGCTTGCGCGCGCGTGCAAAATCCGCCGCCGCGATCGCGTTGACCGCGGGATTGAGGGCCTCGATCCTTCCGATCGATGCGTCCACGAGCTCGACCGGAGAGATTTCCTTCGTTCCAATGCGCCGCCGCATCTCGACGGACGACAGCGCCAGTAATTCATCCGATGGCATCACAAACCGCTCCATCAAATGCGTAGGGCGCAATAAGCGAAGCGCATTGCGCCACTCAGGGCTCGCCGAATTCACCGACCGCGTCGAATTCACCAGACACAAATGCGGGGCGCTAGTTCGGCATGCCTGCCGCGCGTACTCGGTGTGCTCCCCTCCCCCTTATACGGTGGGGTCGGCCGGTGGGGGTGCTGTAGCAGAGCGCCCATCGCCCGGCTACACGGCGCAATGCGCTTCGCTTATTGCGCCCTACAAGGAGGCGGCATCGTTCCGCGCGCGTTACTCCAACTGCTCCATCAAGCCCTGCAGCAGCCGCGTGCGCGGCTCGATCGAGGAGAACAGCATGTATTCATGATTCGTGTGTGCGCCGTCGCCATCGACGCCAAGCCCGTCCAGCGTCGGGATGCCCATCGCGACCGTGAAATTCCCGTCCGATCCACCGCCGACTCGTGCTGCGCTTTCGAGCTTGAAGCCGATCTCCTTTGCAATGGCAGCAGCCTTGTCGAACACGAGGTCGACTGCACGCCCGCGCACGAACGGCGGCCGCGTGATCTTGCCCGTCACGCTCGTCTCGATGTCGGGTCGCGACGATTTCAAAGCCTTGATCCTGGCTTCCATCTCGCCTGCACTCGTCTGGTCGCAGAAACGCAAGTCCACCTCGATCATGCATTCTTCCGCGACCGTATTGCGAGCGGTGCCGCCCGCGATCAACCCGACATTCGTCGTGATGCCGCGCGCAGGATCGTTCAGGGCGTTGATCGCAAGCACGATCTCCGCCATGGCAACGATAGCATTGCGGCCCTTGTCCGGATCACCGCCGGCATGCGCGGGCCTGCCCCTGGTGCGGATCACGAAGACGCCGATACCCTTGCGCTCGGTCACGATTTTGCCGCCGTGGCGCGCCGGCTCGGTGACGAGGACGTAACGTTGGCCACGCGCCTCGCGCTCAATGACGCTGCGTGAGGCCGGGCTGCTCAACTCTTCATCCGGCGTCAACAGGAACGTGATCGGCAATTTTGTGCGCCGCCCCGCCTGCGCAATTCGGCGAAACGCCGCGACCGCGAGCATCAGGCCACCCTTCATGTCATAAATGCCCGGCCCGTAAACCCGGTCGCCCTCGCGACGATACGCGAGCTTGCCGGCAAGCGTGCCGATCGGATGCACGGTATCCATGTGACTGAGCACCAGGATGCCCGGCTCGCTGCGCGTCGGATCACAGCGCACGCGCAGAATGTCGCCGAGCGAATCCGTCGTTGGCTCACGCTCGCACGTGGCGCCGGTGCCCTCGAACGACCTCGCGATTGTTTCGAGCACGCGGTTGACGCCCGCAGCGTTGCGCGAGGGGCTCTCGATTTCCACGATGATGCGGATGTCGTCGAGAATTGCGTCGCTATCGACGCGATCGTCTAGAAAGGAAGGCATGCTGGGTTGTTGCACCTTACGGCAATCGGACTTCGGTCGTGTGAGAACAGAGCATCGACTGTGTGACAACAGTGCAGTGTTGGAAGCTTGTCAGAAGGTATGTTCGCGGCAGAGCATGCGTTGAGTCGCTATTGGAGGTGAAGCGAATATACCGCAGGGCGAGGGCGCCAGTATCGGCCAGCCGCGAAATCTCCACGGGCGTCGGCTTCCAATCGGGGAAGAACGAGGGTCAAGTCTCCCCGGACCAGTTGGGCTTCGATCGTGGCAATATCGGGCGGCAGAGAGAGCCGAAGCGTGCCCGCCAGAGCGACGCACTCGGCTTGAACCTCGGCGATGCTTCGCCCGCCAGCACAAAGACGCTTTTAGCGCGATCGAACAGATGCCGTCCCCGGTCCGTCAACTCGACGCGCTTCTTATTTCGGCGCGTCAGTCGCACGTTCAGAGCTCAGGCCGCCGAACGTGATGCCGCGGTCGTGAAACGGCTGGCCGAGACTTCTTCATCGAGACGCTCGATCTCGTTCCAGATTTCCTTGAAGATCTCGCTGCGCACGATCTTCTCGATGCCTCCTCCCGGCGCGTAATCGGGATGGAAGCGCTTGGCGAGAAAGCGCTTGAGCGCCGCATATCTGGCGTCATTGACATTCCGACGGCCGTCATTGTTGCTAGTTTTGGCAGTGGCTTCGAGCAGTAGCACCTCTGCCATCAAGGCACGCACCTTCCAGCGCTCCCGATGCTCGTTTGACGCAGTCAACAGCGTTCGCAATCGCTCGATCTGTCGCACCATCGCCTGATTATGGATGAAATCCAATTGGTGAAGGTCGTCGAGCTCATTCACGAAGAGCTTCAGGTCGCCTGTCTTTTTGGTCAGGACCAAGCGGCAATTCTCTGCTGCGACGGTATAGTCGTGCATGAGCAAGTCGAGAGCGCGGTTCGCGATCGGATCGCAGCGAACGTCGCGCAAGGTGAGGGCAATAAGCCCTCCCCGTTTACGAGCAAGCGTCGCGCAGAGTTCTTTGAGATACCAGGCGGCGTTACGCGTGTTCGGAAATGACATGATTTGCCCCCGTTCGGCCCCCCGAGCGAGCGCTCCATGCCGATGAAGATGGAAAAATGTGACGGCTTGGCGGCTAAATGGAACTTTGCGCGCGGCACACTGAACAGACGCATCGAGGTCGGACCGCAACGCCATGTCGAACTGCAAAACGGTTGCGGACTACTACTGGCGGCGTCAGCATACCTCTCATTACGAGGAGTCACTTCATCAAGCAGACGTCGTCTTGCGCGCAGAGGACGGTTCCGCGGGCGCAGAGTAAGGTGTCTTGCGCCTCACTCCCAGCCGAAGGCGGACGTCTCCCAACGAGCATGCCGGGCGCTGTGTGATTTTTGCAACGCTCCAGAATTCTTTTTATGCGGCCACGGTACGGGACAAATTTTCTAGTCCGATGTCACGGATTTACTACAAGTGGGGGAGTCTCATGAAGTCTCTGGTCATCAAGCGCTCCATCGTCGTTGCTGGCCACAAGACCAGCGTTAGCCTTGAGGATGCGTTCTGGAATGCGCTGAAGGAAATCGCCAAGGGGCGGAACATCACGTTGTCGGATCTGGTCGGCGCGATCGATTCCGAGCGGCAACACGAGAATCTATCGTCGACCATTCGCGTCTTTGTGCTCGGCGTCTACAGGAAGCAGCTTTCGGATCTAAAAGAGGGGCGCGTCGCGGAATCGATTTTTTGGGCGGCGGCATGAGCCTTGTCGAGCTCGAGGGATCGGACGCAACTCAAACCGACCTCAGAGCACGAGCCTACCGGGTACACCCGCATTAACGATTTGCAAGAAGGTCGAGCCGCCGTCTTGCGTCCAGTGAGCCGAGGGTCTCGGCCTTTTCATACCAACTTCGTGCCTGTTCCACATCGGCGCTGACCCCCACTACGCCGAGCCTTGCGAGCACATTGGGATCGTAGGTCGCGCCTAACGCTATCGCAGCATTGGCATCGCCGGCTTCCGCGGCTCGCTGCAATACCGTTCGGGCCGTGACCACATCACCTGCCGCAATCAATTGCTCGCCCTGTTTCATGAGAAGCTTGATCTCCTCTGGATCAAGCACGCGAATGGCCTTGCTCGAGGGCAGAGCCCGATTGCCGGTTACGCTCGGCTGCAACATCGCCACGGTTTCACCTTCGGCTGATTCGCGTGGCTGCGACGTCTCTGGGCGCTGTGAGGATACCTCGCTCTGTGCAAACCCCGCACGATCGTCGTCTTGGGCCATCGTCTGTGGGAGTTCCTGTTGGCCTATGGACGACGGCCGCGCATTGGTTTTCGGACCGAGCGATGCCATTTGCGGTCCGGGCGCAGGCGGCGAGGATGGGCTCCAATCTCCCGTCGAAAAGTAATATCCGATCGGAGCCGCGACGATACTCGCGAACAAGGTGATGAGCGCAGCGCCTAGCCAACGGCGCGGCGACCTCATTGTGGGCGGAGGCAGCATCCGTTCTGGCTCCAGCGAGCGCGGCGCTCGAAAATCCAACATCTCGCTGCCGTGACGACGGCCTTTGACATCGGCGGGAGCAGGCCCGAGGACTGGTAGCTGGGAGGCGCGAGGGAGCCGCGTGGCCGCTTCCTCCCGCTGAATCCAGCGAAGGGTGGCTTCCAGCCGCTTGAGGTCCGGGATGCCGGCATCACGGCGGGTGGCACCTGTTTGCTCGTGTTGCTGACTGTGCGGGTGAAGCGAGATATCTGATTCGTTGGCGTCGACGGCATGGCGCTCTGAATGTTCGCGCAGACGTTCTGGCGCGCGAGGAGGTACAAGCGGCGCGCCATCCTCCCAAGTGGCGGCATCCGGGCCCAGAGCCGGTTGTGGGCGCGCTTTCTTCGGCGCGTAACGCGACAAAATAGACTCGTGGTCAATTTCTTCGGGATGCCGTTCCGCGCTCGCACGCTCGCGTGCTCTCGACGGCGCGTAAGGGGAGCGAATGGGCTCGCCATCGCTCTCGACTGGATGATGTTCGGGGTTGGCGCGCTCGTACGTGTCTTGCGACGCATGAGCGAAAGGATCGATAGGCTTCCCCGGCTTTCCTGTTGGGGTACTCATCGCTGACGTTCTCCTGCTGCGTTCCCGGCTGAACTTTCTTCAGCTCTCTGTATTTCTTGTTTGAGGCGCGTTTCTGTTTTCGGTCTCAGGTGACCGGGTCTGCACGAGACGTGCCGCCAATAGGCGTCCTAGCGCTGTGCGCTGTTGCGCTGCTTTTCTTGCCACTGCAAAAATTCGCGGAACAGCGCCTCTCGCTGCTCTTGCGTAAAATTCGCGGTCGCCGAACCTTTATCCTTTAGGAAAGCGGAAAAATCGCTGCTAGCCACATGTGGGTCCACAGCATCCTTTGGGCGAATACGGCGTAACATTTCCTCCGCAACAACCCAGCGGTTCCAGCCTGGAACGGTCGCGGCAAGATTGACGTCGCGCCATTTTGGATGGCGCGGCGGCTCGCGAAACTTGTCCCACTGGGTGAAAAGGCGTTCGACGAACCTTTCAAGGCGCCGGTAGCGTTCATTTCCCTTCGACCAATTGAAAACCGCGAGCACAGCCGGCGCCGCGATCGTATCGACGGACTCACCTGCCGGAATCAGCGCGGGATATTCTTTGCTTGTAAGCTCGCCGACCGTATAATAATCGGCAAAGGCCTTCGAAAACGGAATCGGCATGAAGTGCAGACCTGAATTTGTGGGGATCTTCGCAAAAAAGTCGATTGGCTTTCCGATCACGCGCACGAGCGCAGCAAGTTCACCCGTCTTCAGTTTGTGAGGCTCGAAGCGCTTCCTGCCGGCCCGAAACTCACCTTTTTACCGCGCAGGTCCTCGATCGACTTGATGTCGGTGCGCGCGAGAACGTGCATCTCCGATACGGGCAAGCGGACGATGTAGTTAACTCTATACTCGAGATTGGAAATTTTTCGCTGAGTGCGGAAATATTCAAAGACGTCCGCTTGAGTTACCGCGACGTCGATGTTGCGCAGATACAGCAGATCGTCGAGATTGGAAGCGGCGCCGTAGGTAACGATCGGAATGACCCGCAGATTGTCGCCGTCATCGAGGACCTCCGCCAGCTCGTTGGCAAAAGTCATGTAGGTGCCGGACAACTGCCCGCCGGCGACGCCAACGGTCCAATTGTTCTTTCGCCCTTTCATTGCAGCGTCGGTGCCACCCTCCTCGAGTGACTTCGGCACCGTCTGTGCTCGAGCCGTTTCAACCAATCCGACTCCGAGCGAGCCGAAGCCAATGGTGTGAGTGAGAGACAAAGCGATAAGGCACACTGCGCCCAAAAGTGCTGGAACGCGCATCCGCCACCTCCCCTACTGAGGGCCCATGCGGAACCTGAGTTTCGCGTGGGTTCATATTATGATCGGCTCGACGTGGTGTCTTATGATTTCGTTGGCGAGAAAGAAAATTTTATTTAGATGGAATGATTTTCAAGGTTACTGAATGCGCGTGCGGTTGGTACGCATGTACTCTTTGTCACCAACTTAGGTACGCTCGTACTACCTGTGACTTCTCGCTAAATGCTCGTGCTTGATTTAGCAAAACGCATCAACTTAACGTGCGGCGCCAACCTGGCGCGATAAACATTGGAAAACCAAGTCGCTTGCTGCGGTAATCACTGGCATGAAGCGAAACGACCGTTGCTAAACTACAAGCAACCAATTTTGAACATCGAAAGTCAGTCATGTTGAAGCGGCTAGTCTGCATCGCAGCCCTTGGTCTGTTTGCCGCGCCACTCGGCGCGCGCGCGCAGAGTTATCCCTCGCGATCCGTCACGGTGGTCGTGCCGTTCCCTGCCGGCGGCCCAAGCGACGTCGTGGCTCGCATCGTCACCGAGGAGATGGGGAAAATTATGGGGCAATCCTTCGTCGTCGAGAACATTGGCGGCGCTGGAGGCACGATCGGCAGCGCGCGCGTCGCGGCCGCGAACCCGGATGGTTATACCTTGCTCGCGGGCAGCATGGGCTCCCATGTCGCCGCTCCGGTGCTCACGCCCAACGTGAAATACGACTCCGAGCGCGATTTCGAGCCGATCGGCTTCACAGCGCATGCGCCGGCCGTGATCGTCGCCAACAAGGATTTCCCAGCCGAGGATCTGCGTGGACTTGTGGACTATCTGAAAAAGCACGGCAACGGCGTGAAACAGGCGCATGGCGGCATCGGCTCATCATCACACATGGCCTGTCTGCTGTTCGCCTCCGCGGCCGGAGTGCGGCCGACCCTGGTGGCCTATCGCGGCACCGGGCCGGCGCTGAACGACCTGATCGGCGGGCACGTCGATTTCTTCTGCGAGCAGGCGGTGAGCCTCGCCCCACAGATTGCGGCCGGCACGATCAAGGCCTTCGGTGTCTCGGCCGAGCAACGCCTCCCTGCGTTGCCCAACGTGCCGACCGCGAAGGAAGCCGGCTTCGATTACCAGATGAGCATCTGGGCCGGGATTTTCGCTCCCAAGGGTACGCCGAAAGCGATCATCAACAAACTCGCAGGGGCCGTTGACCAGGCGTTAGATGATTCCGGCGTCCAGACGCGGCTCACCGACCTCGGCGGATCACTGCCGAGCAAGCACGAACGCACACCGGCAAAGTTCAGCGGTTTCGTGAAAGCCGAAATCGCGCGGTGGTCTCCCATCCTCAAGGCGGCGAATACCGAAGGGAAGTAACGCCTCGAACAATCACAAAGGACATCGTGACCGAGGCGGAGGACAGCTCTTCCGCATCATGCTCGTTGTTTGGCTCATAAGAAATCTCGAGGAATAGAGCGATCCCATTCGCGGCGACGGACTTCGTTCGCGCCTTCCCACGCACGTAAACTTCCCTGCAGCAGGAAGATATCGCGGGTGCACGACAGCCGCATCTGCGTCTCAGTGCGGATTTGCCAGGCCTCCCGCGACATCGTCCACGTCCGTCGCAGGTCGGCCACTGCGCTGAGCGGGTCGTCTTCCTCGACGTGCAAGTAGGACTTGCTCTGCATGCCCAATTCAAGGCCGATGCGATCGATGCGCTCGATACGCATATCACCGCGACGGATTATCGTCGGCTTCTCAGGTGGCGCCGACTCGGGGGCAGGCAACGGCGACAGCAGCGCGTCTTTGGCCCGGGGCGGGCGCACCGGCAGGTCGAGTGTGCCACCTGAAATCAGTAGCGTCGCTTTCTCGGGAGAAGGCCAGATCATCGGCCAATAAGCCGTGGATAGGGCAAGCCTTACCCTGTGGCCGGCCGGGAACACCGAGCCTGCATCGTTGAGCTGAATGCGCATCCGGTAGCGCTCCCCTATCGCCAACGGCGCGGGCCTTTCGTGTCCGTCGCGATGCGTGAGGTTGAGTGTGCCATAGCTGACGCGCAGCGATTCACCGGACTGGTGCACATCGCATAGCCGAACCACCAGGTTCGCAATCGGCCTGTCGGAGGCGAGGTCGAGCGTAACGATCGGCGCGCCGAGGATCTCGATCGGCCTATCGAGAGGCGGCGTCTCGAAGGTGAGCGAGCGCGCGTCGTCTTCCCGCTGATCAGGAGCCTGATCGTGTGCACGACCGAACG
>WNFQ01000830.1_pt1 | contig 21224 bp, 21 predicted proteins | sample 5400171 | NCBI WGS metagenome assembly WNFQ01 (sample SAMN13153356, study PRJNA577476) | soil metagenome | isolation source: 20 cm soil under Madrone tree | place: USA:California | collected 2016-06-14 | reverse complement strand
CTGGCGGCCAAGTACTTTCGACAAGCCTCTTCGGTGGCGAAGTGCGACTGAAATTCGCGCAAGGTTTTGGGAAACGTCGGGCGAGCCACCCGATTACACTACCCCTTGGGGTTTGCTGAAACAACCGGATAAGCATGAGATAACTAACCTCCCACGCATTGTTTGTTCTAAAATACATTTATGCTTCTACTAAGGCTTCGGCAGATGGCTTCGACCCATATAGCCGCGTAACCCGTTCCACTCAACCGGACACCACCAAAGTGTCACCATCTCAGTCCAGCGCCTTTCAGCAAAACCGCATTAGTTTTTTTATGAATGGTACTTGGACCTTGCCTGAGGTGCTGGTTCTGGAACAGGAACGCTTTCGACCGTTACCTTCCCGACCTCTCTCCAGACAACGGCTAGATTCAACAAATCGGCGCGATTCATAACGGACGAACTGATTGGAGCTCCTGTTGAAAGAACAACGAAATAGCGGTTACGACCTCCTTGACGTGAGCAACCGAGTCGATCGATTTGGAGGTTACTTCGTGGAACGTGCTGCTCGTAATCAGCGAAGCGAGCAGCTGCGCGTACTCAATCGGGTGAATTGGATCTTGGCGGTTTCCCAAAATCAGGGTTGGAACCCGGATAGTCTTCCAGTCGGCCGGATCGTTGTTCGGAACATCTTTTGGCATCCGATCTAAGACGGCGAAGTTTTGGTCGGCCCCTGCGCGTTCGAACTGTCGCAGGAGCGAATGCGCCGAGTCGACCGATTCATTACGGATCTGCTGGAATAGCTCGTAATTTTCAAACAGCGTTCGTCCCTTAATGACTCCTTCATGCTCAATCAGACTTGCAATCTGGGGATAGACTTGCAGGTTTTTCGGCGAGCGTTCATGAAGCCACGCGGGCCGGCAGAGAATCAGCCCAAGCGCTCTGTCAGGAAACCGGAGAGCAAAGTTGAGTGCAACACCTGCACCCATCGAGATGCCGCCGACGACGGCAGCATGGATTGTTAAATGGTCAAGCAGCGAGCAAAGGTCGTCGGCGAAACTACTAAACGTAAGTCTCTCCGGATCAAGCAAGGCAATGGTTCCACCGTGGCCTCGCGCATCGAATGATAGAAACCGAACGCCAGGCACGACGAATGTCCTTGGCTGATTAACATCACCTCCCAGGCCGTGTTGAAACACCAGTGGTATCCCGGCGCCTTCGTCGATGTAGTTGAAGCTTGCATCGGACGTCCTAAAGCGGGGCATGATCCGCCCCCTTTCCCAGTTTGGAAATGATCCCCCGCAAATAGTGCGCGGTCGGAGCAGCTTCTGATTCGTCTATCCCATGTGCGATAAGAGGTCCTCGAAAACCGACTTCCTGCAGACACCTCAAAAAGTGCGAAAAATCGACAACACCTTCTCCGGCCGGGCAGACCTTGCCGTTGCCGTCTCGGTCCTTTGCGTGGGCGAGGACGACCTGATCGCCCAAGAGCTGACAAGCCTCCTCAATGATGGCTCGATCTTTTGAAGCTGACGTGGCTTTGACTAGATTTGCGGGATCGAGGATGATTTTAAGCCGGGAACTTTTGATCTCTTTAATCAACTGCCATGCCGCCGAGGCTGAATCGATGACATTTCCCGGTTCGGGCTCGATCGCTAAGAGTAGGCTGTTGACTTCTGCAATCAGAATAGCGCGTTCTAAAGAATCCAAGAAATCAGCCCTGGCTTCTTTCGACGCGTTCTCCGGATGCCGGCGCCACATGTCCAATGGATCACGCGTCCCGGTGCAAAGCGTTAGCACCGGAATATGCAGTCGCGCGCAAACAGCAGCCAACACTTCCAAGCTCACCAGGCCTCCGGCTCTCACCCTGGAGTCGGGATGCGCCATGTTAAACGTGCCCGACAGCGCTGAGAGCTCGACCTTCTCATTGGCCGCTGCTGATAAGATTTGATCGACGGTTTCGTCTCCGACATTGGTCGGTAGTGAAGCCAGGCCAACACAGGACATGTTGAACTGTGTGCACGAGTAATCACAGCCCCGAACTGCAGCGAATATCTCGCTGACGGTTTCCCGGCGGAACGTTTTGGCGAAGATACCGAGGTTCATCGGACTCCTCCGATGACGTCGGCGAGCCGAACGCTTTTCCCAGTATGGCATGACTCAGAAACCGCGACTAAGGCTCGGAGCACTGCCAATCCATCGTCCGCAGTCGCACCTTGTTGAGGCACTCCCTTGAGTATCGTGTCGGCAAATCCTTCAAGCTGAAGTTTGTAAAAATGTGCGTCAGCTCCCAGCGCACGATGGTACTGACCGTCGCGTACGGAAAAGCATTCGACTTCGCTGGAGCGCAGATACCAAGGGTTAAAAGTCTTTCCGATGGCACTTCCGTGTTCAGCATAGATTTGAAAACCTTCGTGCCAGTCCATGCGGACAGGAATGGTCAGATTAAGCTGACCGGTGAAACCGCCGGCGAACTTAGCAGTGATCATCCAGCAGAACGCTCCGAACCTTTCGTTAAGCTCTGCCTGAACGCGAACGATCTGGCCACCAAGGAAAAGCGCGGTGTCAAAAAGGTGACTGCCGTGGCCGAGAAGGTAGTAGACCGGCTTATTAGATTTGGGATTTCCATCCGGCTTCTTACTGGCGGAGCTGGTGATCGGAAGAGGCTGGAGGTTATCCGTTTGGACGTACCGGTAAGTTGAATCGCAGTACCAAGCTTTCAGCGCCAGCAGCTCTCCTCCTTCTTCCCGAAGAAATCGCTTGGCAAACGCAATCCCCGGATCGAAACGCTTCATCGTTCCTACCTGGACCGTGAGGCGAGACGCTTCGGCCTGATCGCGTAGCGCTAGACACTCTTCAACTGTGGTACCGAGTGGTTTTTCAACCAGCACATGCTTACCGGCAGCCAGCGCTCTTGAGGCAGCCTCAACATGGAATTGATCGGCAATCGCGATGATGACGGCTTCCACTTTAGGATCGCCCAACATCTCATCGTAGCTAAGGTAAATTTCCTTTGGCTCGTAGTAAGCGGCTAATCGGCTAACCAGGTCTTTAGCGACATCACATATCGCGTATAGTTCCACGTTGCGTCCTTTGCTGCATGATTCGAAGTGCGCGGCCTGCGAAATTGGACCGCAACCCAGAATACCCACGCGGAGCAATCGATCTTCTTTTGTCATGCCAGTGCTTGCTCCGCTTTTTGTCCTAGACTCTTGATCCACCTAATCGCAGCAGATGGATCGTTATCTGCGAAAACAAGTGACCCTGGGATCACGCCGTCGGCGCCGGCTGTCGCCAACATCGGGACAGTGTGACGTTGTATTCCGCCGTCGACGAAAATTTCTGCTCCGGATTGGCTCCGATCTCGCTCGCAGACGATCGCTTGGATCCTTTCACCCATTCGCGGATCGATGTCTTGCCCCTTGATGCCGATCTCTGTGCCCATAACGAGAAGTCGATCAGTAAGATCTAAATGAAGGTTTTCCGCATCAATCGGGTCACCTAGCTCCACGACCAATCCCGGGTTCTTGCCAAATTCCCGGATCTTCGAGAGAGTGGCTCGGACGTCGGAGCAGAGTCTCCGATGTACCGTAATCCTATCGGATCCGGATTCTGCAAATCGTTCGAGCCAGCCGTCGGTATCCGACATCATCACGTGCACGTCTAAACAAGCCCTCGTCCGGGCTCGGAGCGCTGAGATAAAGTCAGGTCCGAATAACAGGTTTGGCACAGAGGCCATCCATGACGTCAAGGTGAAGGCCATCTACGTGTGGTGCGACGAGGTTAACGGCTGCCCCGAGTTCGAGTAAGTCAGCAGACCAAAGGGAAACGGAAATTTTCATGAACGGATTAGAAATGCACCAGAATTGCTTTCGAATAAATGCGTTTAATTTCGTATGTCTTCGTATCGATTGAAATCGAAGTCAAACGAAAACAGTTGAAAAGAAAACAAAAGCGTGGAGAATGGACGCGTGGATCAGCCCATTCAGCCCATTGAGGACGCACCGGTGTTCGCCGATGAGCGGCAGAGTAAGATTGCGGAGTTAGTTGCCTGCCGGGGTAAAGTGTTAACGTCGCAGCTCACCACTTTTTTGGGTGTAAGCGAGCCTACGTTGCGAAAAGATTTAACGGTTCTGGAAGAAAGAGGACTACTCAAACGGACACACGGCGGCGCAATTGCAATCCGTCCGCCGGCAGAACGTGACCTGGAGGTTCGTTCGACTCAGAATCTGTCTGCCAAGCAAGCCATCGCCGTGGCATGCTTACGGGAAATCAATAACGGAGAAGCGGTCTTCCTGGACAGCGGAACGACAGTCGAGCTCGTAGCTCACGAGCTCGGCAAGAGCCGACGACACGTTACGGTAGTTACCAACGCACCAAGAGCTGCCATGGAGGTCGCGGCGAATAGCGCCATATCTCACCTCCTGCTCGGCGGACAGCTCCGGCTAGTGGGCGGTAGCCTTACGGGACCTTTGACCACCCAGATGCTGAATCTGTTTCGGATTAATACGGCTCTGATCGGGGTCAGCGGGATTAGCGAAGACGGGATTACTGTCTCAGATTTCGCAGAGGCCCAGCTCAAAATCGCGGTAATCGAAAGAGCTCAAAAAGTGGTAGTCCCTCTTGATCATACGAAAGTCGGTGTCGTTGATTTTACCAAGGTCTGCGGATTGGACCAGATCGATGTGGTTGTGACCGACCGATCGAACGACAATCTACGCCGGCTTTGCGAAGAGCGCGGTATCCGGGTGGTGGTTGCTGGTTCTAATTCAGTCTCGTAATCGCTGATGGCTCTCTCTAAAGGGAGAGCAAGATTTGATCGGCAGCCGAAACATCAGACCATGCCGCCGTTGGCGCGAAGCACCTGACCATTTATCCAGGACCCGTCGGGACCGGCCAGGAAAGCGACGGCAGCAGCGATGTCTTGCGGCGTGCCCAGGCGCTCAAGCGGATTCATTTTCGCAAAGCGCTCGATGAGTTCCGGCGATTTTCCGTTCAAGAATAGGTCAGTCGCAGTCGGGCCCGGCGCGATTGCGTTGACCGTGATCGACCGGCCGCGGAGTTCCTTGGAGAGGATCGCGGTCAGCGTTTCGATGGCAGACTTGGTCGCGGCGTAGATGCCATACGTCTCCAGCTTGGTGCCGACGACGCTGGTAGAGAAACTGATGATACGTCCACCAGCACGAAGCCGTTTGGCTGCTTCGCGCAGGCCGTTGAACGTCCCCTTCAGATTGACGGCCACGAGGCGGTCAAACGTGGCGTCATCCGTAGTAGCGATGCTCGACAGGGTCATCAACCCAGCATTGTTGACCAGAACGTCAACGCCGCCGAACTCTTTTTCCGCAGCGTCGAACATACGCGCTACCTCGACCGGTTTGCTGACGTCGGCCTGCGCGCTGATCGCACGCCCTTCGTCCGCCTTGATTTGCTTAACGACCGCAGAAGCTTCCGCCTCGCTGCCTGCATAGTTCACTACGACGGCGAAGCCGTCCTGGGCCAGTCGTCTGGCGACGGCGCTGCCGATGCCGCGGGATGCCCCGGTTACGATGGCGGTCCTGGTTGATGTATTTGTCATGCTTCATATTAGACATCGACAAGCAATAACTCTAATTCATAATACTTATATCTACCATGCGTATAGCACATTTACGGCAAGCGGATCTGAACCTCTTAATTGTCTTCACGGTGCTTGCCGAAGAACGAAACGTCACGCGCGCCGCCGCGCGGTTGTTGCTCAGCCAGCCGGCAGCGAGCCGCGCGTTGCAACGGTTGCGGGACATGTTCCACGATGACCTCCTGATCAGAACCTCCTCCGGGTATCAGCCCACTCCCAAGGGCGAACGCCTTCTGCACGAACTCGAGTCAACGCTGCCGCGATTGGACCGCTTGCTCAGCGGGAACGACTTCGACCCGGCCGCGGAAGAGACCTCCTTCCAGATCGCTACCACCGATCACGCTTCCCATGTACTTTGTCCGCTGCTATGCCGTACCGTGCTCGCGCCGGCAGGCAAGGTCTCTTTTCATTTCATGCCGTTGCACGACGGGACGTTCGAAGCGATGGAAAAGGGCAGAATCGACCTGGTGCTGAATGCCGACGACGGTTACGCTCCCGCGCACCTGGCGAAAGAGGCCATTTTCGAGGTGGAGTTTGTTTGCGTCGTGGCGAAGGAAAGCCGCTTCTCGCGTGCTTTCACGCTGAAGCAGTATCTGGCTGCAGATCACATCGGAATCGGGATTCTGGGCGGAATTCAAACCATCCCGGAGAAGAGATTAGCCACAATCGGGGCTCAGCGCCATTGCCCGATGTGGGTGCCGTATCATACGGCCGCGATGCGCAGCGTTGCCGGCACAAATCTGATCGCGACCGTACCCAGGCGCATGGCGGAATTGGAGGCTTCGAATCCGGCCATAAAAATCCTCAAAGCGCCGGCCGAACTCGGGGGATTTAAGTACCTGATGGTCTGGCATCCCCGAATGAATACTGACGCCGCACATGTCTGGTTGCGTTCGGTCGTTCGTGAGGCAGGAAAGGAAATATCGCGTTGAGATCACTAAAGACAGGCCGGAGCAGACTACGATGCTATCTGTTGATTGCAGATAAACCGTGGACTGCGGAATTTGACGGTCATGATCCGACTTGATGCTTCTTCTTCACTAAGTTCCCATCCTTAGATGCGATCCCGATGGTTGATTTACCCAAGCCAAGTTGACTCTTCACCGCCGCTTTGGCCGCGCCGAGAAGAGCATCCGAGGAGCCTCGGTCAGAAATAGTCCTCGACAAACCGATCGCACCGACCATCGTCGCCAGCGCAAACGACGCGAGTTGTTTCGCCTGTTTATGCCCGAGCGCCAGCAGCATCTTCCGGAGAGCAGCTTCTAGTCGTGCAGTTCCCTCGGCAAAACGTTCGCGACAGGCGGGCGAGATGTGCGGCATATAACTTGCCAGCGTCGGTAGGGCGCAACTTTCCTCAAGGACATCTCGATGTCGGGGAACGAGGTAGCCGTCGATAAAGCGAACCAAAGCTTCGTCGGGCGGATGGCCTTCGGTAACTCTGAGCATCCAGGCATAGCGCTCGTTAAAGATCTCCATGATCGCTTCCGCCGTCAGTTCGTCGATGGACCTGAAATAAGCATAGAAGCCGCCATGGGTGAGCCCAAGCTTTGACATAATTGCGGCGACACCGATCGCGTCCGGGCCTCCCAGGCGAAGGGCTCTCGCCGCCTCGAAAACGATACTCTGCCGAATTCGCGCCTTATGATGAGGATTGCGTGGCATTTCGGTGATTATATAATGATACTGATCATACAGTTAATCGACCGTGTATCAAGCACTTTTATCCGTTCAGTCAAGTGTTGGCATGTTTTGGGAAGAATCAGGTTTAAGGGCGCATAATTGTTTTTTGACTCAATATCAAACAATGAGATTACCGCCGTAATATTATATTCATGAAACTAAGTTTTATCTGCATCGACATACTAGTGCACCAAGTCAGTGACTGGTGTAGTGGCGTTGCGTTCAAAATGGGCCGCCGGTCAGTTGGCTATTTTTTCAAGGCGTGAGCGACGAGCATTTCTAGATTGATACGTAAGGAGCGAGCAACGCGGAAAAACAGCCAACTGACCGGCGGCGACGCTGGGGCACAACATGTACCCTCAGCGGTTTGCAGTCGATATAGACGACACGCTGACTCGATGGCTGGAATGTTCTAGCCGAGATTTCGGCGATATGAAAGTTCGTGACCTCGGCAGCGATGGATTATCCGAACTCATTTGCCGGCAAGTATTCCTGGCTCGAAGAGCATTTTCCGTTTATCCCAGACAAGCGCGTCGTGTTCTGCGGGGACAAAAGCATCCGAGCGGGCGGATTGCGCCGGAGTTGAACTTTTTAATGTAGCAAAGTAACCTCTTCCCAGGTTCTTCCAACATGAAAGCGATTGTATACGATTCTCCCAGAAATTTTGTTTACCGCGACGTACCTGATCCCAAGATGGAAAACGATGAGGTCTTGATCAAGGTGCATGCCTGCGGAGTCTGCGGCACCGATCTGCATATCCATGAGGGCGAGTTCGGCCCCCGCTTTCCGCTGATTCCGGGCCACGAGTTTACCGGGGAGATTGTTGATTTGGGAACCGATGCCAACGGATTGAAAAAGGGTCAGCGTGTGGTCGGCAACAGTAACATGGCCTGTGGCGAATGCTTTTACTGTATGCGAGGCGATTATCTGCTTTGTGAAAAGATGAGCAGCTATGGCGTCACCTTGAACGGCGGATTTGCGGAGTACCTGAAGATCAAGGCGGATCGAATTTTTCCGATTAAGAATCTTTCCGCTCGTGAGGCGATCATGGTGGAACCGACTTCGTGTGCCATCCACGGCGTTGAGGTGTTGAACTTGAAGCCTGGTAGCGACGTCCTTCTATTTGGCGCGGGGCCGACCGGACAGGTAATGGCACAACTTCTTAAATTGAACGGCGCCGCCAACCTTGTCGTCGCGGCACCGGCCGGACCCAAACTCGATCTGGCTGCGAAATTGGCCGCCGATCAGGTAGTCGCCATTGATCGTAACGACCCGGAAGTGCACCGGAAACGTTTACACGAAATCAGTCCGAAAGGATTTGACGCCGTCATCGAAGCGACCGGTGCCCCATCGATTTGTCAGGAAACCACGCGCTTTGTTCGGCGGCGCGGCACAATTTTGATTTATGGGGTGTACCCAGAGAAAGCCAATATTTCCATCAACCCGTTCGATGTCTTTCGGAACGAACTGACGATCAAGGGGTCATTTGCGCAGATTGACTCGTTCGAACGCGCTCTCAGCTATCTCGATAACGGGAAGATCAAAGTAAACGAAATCGTGACCCAGGAAATCCCGCTGAGAGATTGGGGGAAAGCGCTCGATCTCGCTTGGAAGCGTCAGGGCATCAAGACTGCGCTGATACCGGGATAGCTTCTGTTTGAGTTCGTGAACATTTGGTTACCGCGCGAACACTCGGCCTGGCGCTCCTGGTCCTCCTATCGGCCCAACCTTTTTCGTCGGGCATGGACGCATTTGCGACGCCGTGGATCGCAAATCTCACCCAAGAACCTGTCGAGTTCATTTTGACTGATTCCCAAAACATCACGGGTAACTTTCAACTCCGGCCGGCGACGATTTTGCAGTATAGCGTCGGTCCTCAAGAGATCACGGCGTTCAGTGTGACTCGAGCCTCCGGCCAAGTTCAATCCTACGATCGGGCCGCTCTTCAAACGGCTTCGCTTCCGCTCAACCGCGCTCAAAGATTATTTACTCATTTTGCCTGACTCGATCGAGTTTGTTTCCAAAGCGGAATTCAAATCCCGACAGGCTGCATTTAAACGGCGGAAATAAGGCTGCGGCGTTCGCCAACCGGAATGGCTACAGGAGAACACAATGCCGAAAAGGGTGGTTCGCCACATTTGGATTTGTCTGGCCTGGATATTTTGGCCGCATAAGCTCTGCGGTCGATGATTGCTTCACGATTATCTCTTCTGTCGGTGTTACTGTTCTGTTCGATTGGGGCGGCTGGCGTCCGAGCGGACGAGCCTCTTCCTGACGGTTTGTATGCCGAGATCTCGACGCCACGGGGCGTGATCACCGCGGAATTGTTTTACGAGAAGGTGCCGTTAACTGTAACCAACTTCGTTGGTCTGGCGGAAGGAACCCTTGGGCCGGAACCGCACAAGCCATTCTACAATGGGCTCACCTTCCACCGGGTCGTCCCCGGCTTCGTTATTCAAGGAGGAGATCCTGTCGGCAATGGGGAAGGTGGGCCCGGCTACGAATTTGCTGACGAATTTGTGCCTGGGCTGCGACACGATGCCGCCGGCATCCTTTCAATGGCCAATAGTGGACCCGATACCAACGGCTCCCAGTTTTTTATTACCTTAAATGAAGAAAACCGGTTGAACTATCTGCACAGTGTTTTCGGTCGAGTTGTCCGCGGGCTAGCTGTTCTACCCAACGTACAGCAGGGTGATCAGATCCAGGTGCGGATCTTGCGGATCGGATCAGAGGCAAAAGCCTTTCGAGCTGATGCGGCAAGCTTTTTCAAACTCGCTCTCGCACAACCTCGTGCGGTGGTAGCGCATTTCGATGATCCCGAGAACGTTTTGCCGGTCGATTTGCCCTGGGCCAAAGGGTTTGAACATAAGCTGAGCAATTTTCAGCGCTTTACCGGAGATAAGATTTTTGCACGGATCTACGCCGATTTTCGCCCGACTGGATCAATTGAGACTCCGCATGATTTTATCGAAGAATTGGCTAAGACGCTTGGCACGAGCCAGAAAGGCATGGCGGTAGCTTATTTCGCCAAGACCGGTGAATGGCAGCTCTGGGTCGGGAATCAAGATGTAGAGAAATTCCAAAAAACGAACGGTGCGGATTCCATGCATGAAGCCAAAGAGACATTTTTTAGCGTCGCTTTGGCGGATGCACAACGGCGTTGGCAAAGCATACCGAAAGCCCCATCGGAAGCAGAAAAACTGAAGCTCCAGCTGGATGCGGTTTTCGATCGTCTGATTGATTTCCTTGAACTGAGGTAATTCGGCTGGCGTGAGATTTTTTCCGTTCTGGCATCTTGGCGCGAGGCTCTTTCTCCATCTTGGCTTGAGCTTCATTTCGAGTGTAACAAATTTACGACAAGACGTTTCCCCGCTCGCGATGGAGAGAGAAGCAGTTAAATTGCGGAGATAAAATCACGGAAGGGATTTATGCACACCGACCCTGAAGAAGACAAAGCACCGGATAAATCAAGTGAGGCAGAATCGTCCCTAGAAGAAGAGAGCGTGGACGAAAGTCTGGAGGAGAGTTTCCCGGCAAGCGATCCACCGGCGTGGACCCGAGGGAGGGAAAAGCACTAGCATGGAACCGGGCCAAACCGATTTGGCCGGCTCTGGGAAACCGGGTGATTATGCGAGCGAGTCGCTAGCTCCCGCTTTTCTATTCGACCTGGACGGCACCCTGGTGGATAGCGTCTACCAGCACGTCCTCGCTTGGCGCGAGGCGCTGGAGCAGCTCGGAATCGAGCTGTCGGTTTGGCGGATCCATCGCAGAATCGGGATGAGCGGCGGACTGTTTGTGAATGCGCTGCTGCGCGAAACCGGGAGGGAGATTAAATCCAACGAAGCAGAACAACTGCGTCATTTGCACGCTGAAGCATATGACCGGCAGAGTAAGCAAATTCGTCCGCTGCCTGGCGCGCGCGAGCTGCTTCGTCATCTTACCAAGTTAAATGTGCAACACGCGATCGCAACGAGTGGGCGGTTGGAGACAGCCGGACCAACCCTTGAACTGCTCGATCTTGCGCCCGGAATTCCGGTCGTAACGCGAGACCTGGTGCGCTATGCCAAACCCGATCCGCATCTTTTCCTGGAAGCGGCGGCCCAGCTCGGTGCGCCGATCACCAACTCGGTGGTTGTTGGAGATAGCGTTTGGGACATGCTGGCGGCCAGGCGGGCGAGAGCCCTTGGAGTCGGATTGCTTTCCGGCGGATACGGCGCGGAGGAATTGGAGCGAGCCGGCGCCTATCGAGTTTATCAGGATCCCGCCGATCTGTTGTATCATTTGGACGAGGTCGGCGTACGGCCGTAATTTTTTGGCGCTGGTCTGCACCCTGACGTTTGATCGAAACGCGCGATTTGCCCATTGGCCCGGAGGGGCGTCGCTTGCGCCGCCCGGGCACGATCGAGCGCTTGGCTGGGAATCCAGTTCAAATCCTTACGGTGATCCTCGGTCGTTTCCGGGAGCCGCAAGCAGCCTCCCCTCCGACGTCTGCGGGAGAACCTTACAACGTTGTCTTATGTCTTATGATCGATTGTGAACCATCTATCGCAAAACAACCCGATCAAGTCTTAAGAACTCTCCGACCGACCAAGCTTGGAATGGACACCCGCGTGCTGCGTACGGTTCAACCGCATCGGCGATTTCAGGGAGATGATTCAGTCCGGAACCGCCCACCAGGGATCGCAGTGGTTCGAGATAACGCTTTCGAGCTTCCTGCTTTGCTTCGGATGTATTTCCGCGAACCCGTACCCACGCTTCAATGAAAGCCCCGGCTAGCCAGGGCCAAACTGTACCCTGATGATAGGCAGAGTCGCGGGCAAGAACGGTTCCGGCGTAGCGCGGCGCAAACCCCGGTTCGGATGGCCCCAAAGAACGGAGACCCGCCGGTGTCCAAAGTTGCGTCTCGACGCTGTCAACTACCTGTCGCGCATGAGTATCCGATAAGAGGGAAAGCGGTAGTCCCCCCACCGCAAAAATCTGGTTGGGTCGAGTGATCGGATCGACGACGCCGGGGTGATGATCAACGTCAACGACATCAAATAATTGATGCTTTGCTTCATTCCAAAATCGCTTTTCGAAAGCGAGCAGCGCCTTCTCGAAAAGATGCTCCCATTTGGGCGAGAAACGCTTGGCGATGGCAAGTGCATTGATCCACAGTGCTTGGACCTCGACCGGTTTGCCGATGCGCGGGGTAATAACGTTGCCATCAACCTTCGCATCCATCCAGGTGAGCTGAACACCGGGAACGCCGGCCGCAACCAACCCGTCATTGTCTACCCGAATGTTAAAGCGAGTTCCGGTTTGATAACCGAGTAGGATTGCCTCAATGGCATTCCTTAATCTCTGCTCGGCCAACTCATCAATCAAACCAGGGCATCCAGCTGCTGCATCGAGAAGATCGCGAACTGCGATGATGTACCAGAGGGAGGCATCGACTGAATTGTACTCGGGCACCGTTCCCCGGTCAGGGAATAGGTTCGGAAGCATACCTTGGGAAACTGCGTTGGCCCACTCTAAGAGAATGTCTCGAACCCATTCGAGACGGTTCAGGGCGACGCCTAGCCCACGAATCGAAATGAACGTGTCCCGACCCCAATCGCCAAACCAAGGGTATCCAGCAATGATGGTTCTACCGGCACCACGACGAACGAAATAGCTCTCCGAGGCTTGCTCAACGGGGTCAGCGGTTTGTCCCCGACGCTCGCGTTCAGTGGAACGGAGTTCAGTAACCCATTTTTCCAGGTTACTTGGACCAACTTCGGCAAAACCTTCCGCAGAAAAGATCAGGATAGCTTCCCGATTCTGAGAATCCAGTTGCCAAGTGAGCGTACCCGGTGCAACCAGATCCTCGAGAAAATCCAAACCGCGTTCACGCTCACTACTGTACAGAAAATTTCGATACCAAGTTGGAGCATGCTGATAATTTCCCCGAGAGCGGCACACGACCGCTGGGACTCCAGGGTATGGCTGCCAGCGAATCGTGTCTGCGTTCACCGAAGGTTCAAATCGGAAGACTTTATTTTCGTGGTGAGTCGTATGGAAGTCCCGACCCGACAAAAATGGCGCCACCGAAAGGGAGAAAAGCTGATTTATCCGGCCACAAAGGCGCCAGCTTAATACTACTGCAGATTGTCCACGCGGGACAAAAATTTCCTGATCGAGCCAGACCTCTTCAGTGAATCGGAAGCGCCAAAGCGGCCACGGTTGAAATTGAAAGCTCTCCAAAGACTCGTTTGGGGTTACGATATCTGGAGCATAACGCTGCGATGAAAGCCAGAACCGCTTTTCTTCGGCTCCGATCCACGCATCAAAGCCATTGACTAGTACCATCCGACCGGAAGGCGGAGTCGTAGCAGTGAGAAGTAGCGCGTGGTAACGCCGGGTTCGAATTCCCGAGGTGGTCGAGCTGGCGAACCCGCCGAGACCGTCCGCCTCTAGCCATTCGTGGGTGTCGGAAAGGGGGATCATACTAGCCCGCAAATATCACATGCTATTTGAAGCCCACGCGGTTATTCCGGGCCAGATAGGTGTCAATCATCTAGCGGCTAACCAGGTGCGTCAACATATCGGTTAAGTTCTTCGAAAGCACGTTTCTTTCTCGATTCCCGGCCCTTGGTACCGGGTTACGTTCGTTGCGTCCCTCTGGGACGTGTCGGACTTTGCTGGACGAAAATGTGTTTGGTTTTTAGCGGCGAAGCCGTGACTCAGGAAAGCCTGGGCGGAGTCCTGGGCTCCGCCCGAGGCTTTCCTGAGTCACGGCTTCGCCGCTGTGATACTCGATCATTCCCGATCAACAAAGTCCGACAAGCCCCTCCTGGACCACTCACTTCAGATGCGACGCGATCAGCTTGGCAATCAGACCAGTCCATCCGGTTTGATGGGCCGCGCCAACGCCCCGTCCATTGTCGCCGTGAAAATACTCAAAGAACTGGAGGTAGTCGCGGAAATGTGGATCAGACTGCAATTTTTGATTGGTGCCGAAGACTGGTCTTTTACCGTTTACACCCCTTACAAAAATCCGGCAGAGCCGATCGCGCAATTCCGCAGCGATCTCTTTGATCGACAGGAGGTTTCCTGAACCAGTCGGACATTCGACTCGGAAATCATCACCATAGTAATGATGAAAGCGCTCCAGCGACTCGATCAGCAGAAAATTCATCGGAAACCAGATCGGGCCGCGCCAATTCGAATTGCCCCCAAACAGGCCGGAGGTTGATTCGCCCGGTTCGTAGCCGACGCGCATATCCGAACCGTTCCAGTGAAAAATGTAAGGGTGGTCGCGGTGATAACGAGAGAGAGCTCGAACCCCGTGATCAGAAAGAAACTCGCTTTCATCCAGCATCCGCTTGAGCAGCAGTTTCATGCGATGACCGCGCAGAAGAGAGAGAAGCCGGCGTTCGCCGCTGCCCATCACGTTCCATCGGGAAATCAAGGAAGCGAGGTCAGGTCGATGGTTCAATAACCACTCCAAACGACTTTTGAAATCGGGCACCCGGTTCAGAAGCTCGGGCTCGAGGGTTTCCACCGCGAAGAGCGGTACCAAGCCAACGATCGAACGGACCCGCAACGGGATCTGGCTGCCATTGGGCAAATTTAGCACGTCGTAAAAGAATCCGTCTTGATCGTCCCACAGGCCTGCCCCGCCCGCGCATTTGTCCATCGCCCCGGCAATATTGAGGAAGTGCTCAAAGAATTTAGAAGCGATATCTTCATAAACATGATTTCGCTGGGCCAACTCCAGAGCAATCCGCATCAAATTCAAGCTGTACATAGCCATCCAGCTCGTTCCGTCCGACTGATTGATATAGCCGCCGGTTGGCAATGGCGCACTGCGGTCGAACACACCGATATTATCTAATCCGAGAAAGCCGCCTTGGAAGATGTTCAGCCCGGCCACGTCCTTGCGATTGACCCACCAGGTGAAGTTGAGCAGAAGTTTGTGAAATACTCGTTCCAGAAACGGCAGATCTCCTGGGTCGTCAGGATTTTCAACGCGGCGCTGTTTTCGGTCGATTTGGAAAACTCGCCAAGCCGCCCAGGCGTGTACCGGCGGGTTCACGTCCCCGAAAGCCCATTCGTACGCTGGCAGCTGGCCATTGGGGTGCATGTACCATTCACGGGTGATCACCACGAGCTGTTGCTTGGCAAACTCCGGGTCGATCACCGCGAAAGTGAGCGTGTGGAAGGCGAGATCCCAAGCCGCAAACCAGGGGTACTCCCATTTGTCTGGCATAGAAAGTACCTCATTCGCATTGAGATGTTGCCAATCATGGTTGCGACCGTTCTTTCGCTCCGGCGGTGGCGCCGGCTGCGAGCGATCACCCTTGATCCAGCGCCAGACGTCGTAGCGGTAGAATTGTTTGCTCCAGATCATTCCTGCGACTGCTTGGCGCTGGACTCGGCGGAGGTCTTCGTCTCCTGCGGCACCTGGCAAATCTGCGTAAAATGCATCGGCTTCTGCCCGCCGGGACCTCAGGACTTCTTCAAAGTCGGCAAAACCCACGTCAAGTGTTTGCCGAGAGAGCCGTAGGCGAACAATTTGCTCCGCACCCGCTTCGATCATGAGCTGATAGTGTGCGGCGGATTTGGTGCCAGTTTGAGACGGATTCACCGCATTTCCGTTCTTGCGAATGAGCCATTCGTGAAACCCATCCTTGCAATAGGGGGACGCGTTAGGGAAGGAAAAGAGGCGTTCGCTATTAGTTTCATTCTCGCAGAAGAGCAATGCGGGCGATCCCTCTGTCCGAAGAGAATAGCTCCCAAGCTGCGCATGTTTCGCGGACACTGTGTGACCGTCCACCACCTCGAGCGTTGGCTTGGGTCTTCCGTCGCCCCAAGACCAGATATTACGAAACCAGAGCTGCGGGAGTAAGTGGATTATTGCCGCCTCCGGTCCACGATTAGCGGTGGTGATCTGAATCAAGATGTCATCCGGTCCGGCCTTCGCGTACTCAACGAAAATATCAAAGTAGCGGTTGTCGTCGAACACGCCGGTATCAATGAGTTCATACTCCGGATGTTGCTTGCCGCGCCGACGGTTTTCTCGCAAAAGCGCGGTGTAAGGAAACTCTCGCTGAGGATACTTGTAGAGCATCTTTAGATAGGAGTGCGTTGGCGTCGCATCCAGGTAGTAATAGAGCTCCTTAACGTCTTCCCCGTGATTTCCCTCCTCGTTGTTCAGACCGAACAAGCGTTCTTTTAGAATTGGATCTTTCCCATTCCAGAGTGCCAAAGCGAAGCAGAGGAACTCATGTTCATCACAAAAGCCCGCAATGCCGTCTTCGCCCCAGCGGTAGGCGCGACTGCGAGCGTGGTCGTGTGGAAAGTAATCCCAGGCATTTGCCCCTGCGCTATAATCTTCGCGGACAGTGCCCCACTGACGTTCGCTGAGGTAAGGACCCCAATGGCGCCATTTCACCGCGCCGCTATTCATCTCGATTAAACGCTGTTTTTCCGACATAGCGATCTCTCCTCCGGATATCCGAGCGCCGCCGCCGCAAAAACAACACGTGCGCTTCGTCCATCTACTGGAGTCAACTGGCAGCGTCAATAGAGATACAGAGTATGGAACACGGAACGCGGAGAACGGGATCACCCAGCCTGCGAAATCTGTTATTCTGCGCGATCGCTCATCAACCGCAGTCGCCATCGCTTGGTCACCGTCGCGGTTATCACACGGTTTCAGCGCTGATCCGCTCTTATTCTCTTGTTGCTGGGGCGAAACCTAGGCCTTCCTGAAACACGCCTTCCACCTTCGCCGAACTTCCGCAATCCTTGCAGCGCCTCGGCGGACAGGCCGGTGCAAAAGAACGTCCGCAAAAATTCTCGCGTGGAAACCGGATTTCAATCAATTGCCGTACGATGGAATTTGCCACGCTCCGATCTCGGCTGGAAGTGCTGCACTCATTGCGGCGGCCATCCGCAAGAGATCTGACCGATTTCCGGCAAGTATGGCCGCGATTGAATTCCGAAAGCGCGCGGGTGGCTCGCTAACGCGATGGTGAAAATTCGCCCGGTAACCTGGGACACGGTTGAAATCGTCGACTATGATGAGCGATGGCCGGCGGATTTTAGGCGCATTGCGGATGAGATAAACGCTGTTCTCGGCGAACTGATTATCGCCGTTGAACATGTCGGAAGCACCAGCGTACCGGGCCTGGCCGCAAAACCGATTATCGACGCTTTCGAAACGATCGGGAGCGTTACACCGAGGCAAAGACCGATTTCATTCGCAGCTTTCTTGAGTCACCATAGGAAGCTGCAACCCACAACCCACAACTCGCAACTAATATATGAACGGAACAAGCCGCCGGGTCTTTTCCCGATAAGCACGATACTCATCTCCAAATTCGGCTTCCAAGAATTTCTCTTCGTCAGCCATCCGGCTCAGCAAAAGCAAAAATAGAATAATGTTCAGAACCAGCCCGATGGTACTTCGGAAGACGAGCACCCAGCCAATCATTGCCACCAGTAGTCCGGTGTAGCTTGGATGGCGGACATGCTTGTAGATGCCCTCGGTCTTGAGCTTGTGATCCGGTTGGATTGCAACTAATCCGCTAAAACGCCGTCCAAGCGCAAAGACTGCGATTAATCGAATAACTGATCCAATCCAAAAGAGCGCTAAACCTAGATAACGCGTTCCATCACCATCAATCGTCCAAAGATCCTGCCGATCACAGTAAGGAGGAATTATTGTCATAGCCAGGAAGAGGAATATGAACCAGAAAATAATGCGTTTGCTTTGGGGAGAAGAGGACTTGCCGGAACTGAAGCCTGAGGTGCCGGAAAAGCAAGCGACCACGGTTAGCAGAACCGAAGCGACAACGAGTTCTCTTCGGGCGGGATGCGCGAAAAAACTATTCCAGTCGCCCCACGCGAAGATCGTAACACCAATTTGCACAATCAGGCCAACAACCGCAGCGATCGCTATCCGTGGGTCAAAGCGCGCCATAAGTACGAGTAACGGCCCTTCAGGCCGAATGACAAATAGCAAATAGCAGATAGCAGATAGCAGACGAAAAATTATCTCCGCAAGATTGCGAGGGCACGTTTCGCTTGCCGCCGCGGAAGAGCAGGACAACCCGACAGCACAATTCTGCTATCTGCTATTTGTCATTCGGGCTGAAGGGCCGGCGTGCCTTGTGCTCCAGAAATCAGCACAGATATCTGGGGCACAAGGCGAAGTCGGAGCGGCGCACCCTCCGACGCAAGCGGTATCTCAATAGCTTTTGAAAAGGACGAAGACCACGAGTACCCGGATGAACATCGATCAACGACCCGATCCGAGCTTCTGAATGAAGTCGTATGGGTAAGGAAGCTCGGGTTCACTCGCTGCATCAAGTTTTTGCACCTGTTCAGATGTCAGTTCCCAGCCTACCGAACCGAGATTCGTCTCCAATTGTTCCCGGTGGCGTGCACCGATAATCGGCGCTGTGACACCAGGGCGGCGCAAGAGCCAATTAATCGCTACTTGGGCGGGAGTGTGGCCCGCGTCTTTGGCCACCGAATGAAGCGCATCGAGCGTACGCCAGGTCGATTCTCGATTGTATGCGGTCCAATTTTCCGACCAGCCTTTTTTCTCTGCAGTTTCGATCCGGGAACCGGCCGGCGGGGCTGTCATGCCACGATAGAACTTTCCCGACAACCAACCGCCGCGAAGAGGGCTCCACGGAATGACGCCAAGCCCTTCCCGCAATGAAATCGGTGTAAGCTCCCACTCGGTCGAGCGGCAGAGGAGATTGTATTGTGGCTGCAGACAAACGAACGGCTCCCAGCCGTTCGCACGGCTCAAATCGATGGCCTTCTGAAGTTGCCAGCCGGTGAAATTGCTGACGCCGACATATCTGACCAGCCCTTGTCGAACTAAATCATTCAGGGTCGACAAAGTTTCCTCCAACGGGGTTCCGGGATCCCAGCAGTGGACTTGATAAAGGTCGATGTAATCGGTTTGTAGCCGTTTCAAGCTGGCATGGATGGAAGATAATATGTGTTTGCGGCTAAGGCCGATATCGTTCGGACCATCGCCCATGGCGAAGCGAACCTTGGTGGCGATGACAAGATTGTCTCGTTGCTGATGGCTGAGCCATCGACCCAGAATCTCTTCGGAGACACCCGTCGTGTAGACGTTGGCCGTATCGATAAAGTTGCCGCCGGCTGCGACGAAATGATCGAGCATTGCATGGCTCTCGGCCTGGTCCGCCTCATTTTCCCGTCCGAAGGTCATCGCACCCAAGCAAAGCTCGCTGACTCGCAGTCCTGTCCGTCCTAGATATCGGTAATCCATAGATCGGGAACGTAGGACGGTTGATGAGGAATGGCAATCGCCCTCGCGGGCGAAAGACGATTTTTAGAAAGACTCAAGAGTGAAGAAGAAGCGACGGTGGTTTATACAGCACCGAAAGAGCGTTTCATGAAGCTGCAGCGCCGAAAGAGCGTTTCATGAAAGCTGCAGCGCGAAAGAGCTTTCATATTCGGTGTCGCCAACGAGTTCATTCGACAATACCAATAAGTTCACGAGCCGATTGCTCATTGGCTGATCCACGCTGCGGCTTCCATCTTTATGAATCTCTTCGTGCCTTTCCGTCCGGTCAGGCGCAGCCAGAGGGGACCTCCTTCGCGCTCCAACCGTAAGTCGATGTCAAAAAAAGGACAACACATCCTCTCCTGAATGGTCCATTCGGCCAATACCTGAAGGGTTGCCGCATCGGCAGGAAATTCGAACTCATATCCGTCGTCGAGTGCCCGAACGCTCTTCTTTAAGGCCCCCAAAGCCGGACTGAGTTCATCAAAATGCCGGTTCCTTTGCTCCGGAGAGAGTGCGAAGGCGTTACAAGCGAGAGGACTTTCCTGCTTTGATTTCGTCGAAGTATCGGCGGCCTGAACCCGGTCAAGTGACGACAAAACGGCTGCCATCGAGGCCATCTTTAGCCAAAAGGTTTTCATGTGTTCTCCTGCTATCGATAAGCTCTTTTTGTGTTGAGCATGGCTCGAACGCTGCAACTTCAAGTCGACTTTAAGGCAAATGGTTTTTTAAGGTTTTTTCGCATTGGCCGCGAATGGCAATCGGAACCGGATCATCTATGCTGTGGAATGCCACAATTATCCATTTCCGAGGTGGCGCGAGAAGTCGGGCTTCGGCCGTCAGCTATTCGCTACTACGAACAGATCGGAATACTTCCTCCGATCCAGAGAACGAGTGGGCAAAGACGTTACGATACAACATATCTCCACCTGCTTGCGGTGATACAAGGCGCGCGCAGCACCGGCTTCACTTTGGATGAAATCCGAGAACTGTTTTTTGGTTTTGCCGATGGCACCAGGGCACCGGCCCGTTGGCAAGCACTGTCCCAGCGAAAATTAGTGGAGCTCGAGGCGTCGATTGATCGGATCAAGACCATGCAGCGTCTGCTTGTCCGGTTACAACATCGCTGCCACTGCGACACTCTCGATGAATGTGGCAAAAGGCTGCTTAAGCGACGAATTACTCATGTTCGGGCGAAGTCTCCACCCGCCCAACCATCATCAGCGGCAATAAAGAAGGATTGGATCTAGGATCCTGGTCCTAGAATCACGGAAGAATACTACATCAAAGCGGGGTGTCCGTTCGGCCAACCGCCTCGATCCATCGATGAGAACCGCCGGGTTGCACAGCCGACTTTCGGCTAGAATAGCGGATGGAGGTGGAAAGAAAGGGTTGGCGCCAATTTAAGAAGCATTAAATCGTTCACACCTTATCCCGTAGTATTATTTCCGTGTTGATTTTTCGGCCGTAACACATAGCCTCGCGTTATTCCCCCGTCGCTAGCTGGAGAAAATCCTCTCCCAGTAGAGTGCGAAAGTGGAGTTGAGCGATATGAATCCTGAAAACCCTGATCTAATCCGTCAACCGATCCCCCGGAGGACGTTTATTCGTCGAGCCGCCGTCGTAACCGGCGCGACTGCAGTTCTAACT